>Ga0065711_1035895_pt1 | contig 21692 bp, 11 predicted proteins | sample Hoacrofraction12_FD_59098 | JGI IMG/M metagenome (GOLD analysis project Ga0065711, IMG submission 59098) | Hoatzin crop microbial communities from Cojedes, Venezuela - Epithelial fraction 12 v2 (version 2) | ecosystem: Host-associated > Birds > Digestive system > Esophagus > Crop | place... | reverse complement strand
TGGAACAGGCTGCCCAGGGAGGTTGTGGAGTCTCCTTCTCTGGAGATATTCAAGACCCGCCTGGACAAGGTCCTCTACAGCCTACTGTAGGTGACCCTTCTTCGGCAGGAGTGTTGGACTAGATGACCCACAAAGGTCCCTTCCAACTCCTACCATTCTGTGATTCTGTGATTCTGTAATTGTCTACAGTTAATTTCACCATTCTGCATAAGCAGTAGTTTCCCAGAATATGAAATGAATAATCTGTACACCTTTCTTCTGTTTGCAAAACTTGTCAACCGCTAATGTTTGTTCTGCTTTGGGATACAAAGTTTATGACAGGAGTTTTTCTGAAAAGGCTAGGACTGTAGATTACTGGGAAGCCAAGAGCACGTAGGGTGACAGCTTGTAACAAGTTTGTGCATGAATGCCGTAAAAAACATTTAAGAAATTTGAATACTAGTGTGGACCAGATCGCTGTCAAATCAAAGAACAAAAGAGATTTGAGAGACTCTCGAGTGCTGAAATCAAAATGGAATTATTGGATTATAACTGTTGTGTCCTTGACAGGCAGAAGTAATAAACTGTCAAAGGGCACGTAGGTCAGCACAACGTTGCTTCGCTTTGCCTTCTTCCTACCGGGCCACACTACATCACATCTCACTTGCATGTTGACCTCTACATGGTATCTGAAGCAATTTCGGAAACACAACGGCAGTATGTACTGTTACACAGACGTGAACAACATATAAATGCTTGATCAAAACCCAGTAATCTAACACATATCTTCATTTTCAAAACTGAATCTACTACAATACTCTTCTCATAAAGTTTTCCACCCAATTCAGCTGCGCTGAGCATCAAAGTTTCTCTAATCTGTCTTCCTTCAGTGACATAGATTTCCTTCTACTGTGTATGTTTCCTAAAATCTCTTACTTCTAACATGATTCAAACACTTTTATCTGATTACCATGGGACACTGAATAATTTGGGTAACTGAAGTTGAGCTGCACAGTGAATTCCTTGCCCTTGCATTCCCAAAATGAGGGCAGCTTCAGTCATGGGTGGTTTCTATAAATTTAATTACTCTTCCCTGTGACTTCTATAGTATACGTATTGGCCACTAAATGAAAGCAGTTACTCTTATTCTCTCCACATTTTGCTGTGGTTCTTTTTATGGATCGTTTTACAATCCAACATGAAATACCATTTTCATTATATGATGAATATGGATGTAGATTATACTTCCTTCAATGAAGTGGTTAGCGTTGTCTCTATCTGACCTGCACCTCACTTCATATGCTAAAAATATTCAGTAGGGAACAAAATATTCTTCCTTAAAGAGCTAGTGATATAACTTCATCGTGTAGTGTTTTGTTACCATTTCTCACTGAATTCAGTCCTCTAATCTTTACATTTGCTATGTAATTGTATGGATTGCTCTTGTAGGAAAGGCAGTTATACTTCTGAGCACTTAAGATGAGAAAGTCATATTGGATCAGCCTACTAACCATTAAGTCTCGTGCCTTCTCTGAGAGTGATCAAATGGCGTTGGGGACTTCTAACCACTTGACTACACTAGTATTAGGGGAATAGTCAGTTTTAGGGAGTGGGATATGCATTTCCTTATCTCATAGGGTAAGTTTTTGCTGAATATTTGCCAACTAAATATATTGTCATTTACTAGATTTTTATAACCATATACATCATAATGAAAGGTTTATGTACATCAATGGCTAGCAAAGTGATGTTTTTACGATGGTCTGTTATTGAAATGACAACATAGCCAGACTGTCGTGTCTAGACCGGGTTGAATACTATTATGGTGAATCCTGCCTGCTAAAAAATTGTCCCTGAATGTTAGATATAAGAGGATGAGAATAATGGAGGCTAAACATGATATAATTCTTCTCGATGTATGACAGGTTCTATTATACCCCAAATTTATCTCATACTCTTATTATCCAAACACTAGTAGTGTAAGATACCATTTCAACTAACAGTGTAGGAAATTATTCTCAAGAGTTCCTAATTATGTAAGAATTGTTTATTCATGACTCAAGTATAAGCTACAATCCAAAGCCTGTTTAAGCCTGTCTTAGTGACTTTAATCAAGATATTTAATTTAAAATGTTTTTGAAGAATATACAGCTATGGTTATTTGGAGAACGTACTTATAATTTCTGTGTCTGATGTCATATACAACCAGTGGTTGGTATGGCATAAACCCCAGACTTGCAATCTCTGTCTTCCATCTGAGGTACAAACTGTTTTGGTTAGGACAAGGAGTTGAGGGGAGAGGTTGGTTTGGAGGCAGGAAATTATATAGGGCTTTGTTAAAAACACTAAAATCTTTTTTTATAAGAATTTATGTGGTAAGCAACATTCATTACCACTCTGTGTATGTTTTTTCTATTGATTTTGAACCGTGTATGATGAATATCTCAAATTCTTCTATGATTTTCTGTATAAATATCCTCACTGAATAATGATTCCAAATTGTGCTTTATTTTATTTTCAGGTAAAATGGTTGATGTAATCTATGTGGTTCTCTTTGGTCACATAGCTTGAGCTATGAGTACCCAGTCAAGAAAAGAAATACATTTTTTGTTTTCACATAAACTTGCAAACCAATGTTGCTGGATATTTTTCTGGCCTACTTTTCATTGTTTCAGTATATAGTAATTTCAATAAAATGTGTTGTTAAAATGTTTGTTTTAGAAAACAAGCTAGAATCATGAAGATCTATGAAAGGAATGCATTCTAAAAGCTACTCTAAAATTAGAAATGTTTTTTATTATTATTAGTCATTATTAGTTCTCAAAATACCAACGTGTGTAAAATGCAGATACATTTTTCATTTCTGATAATCTTTCAAGTTCACTTGCTTCCATTGGAGAATTTTACATTTATTTATATATGCCAGTGCAAGAAATGTTATGTAAGAATTCTAAGGGTAAATTGCTCAGTTAAAAACAAGTTTATTAAAATTTATGTAGTATTACAAAATAAATTGAATCCTCCAGACATGTACATATAAAAATGTAGCTGTCATTTTTATTTGTATGACATGAAAAAACATTTTGTAATAAGATCTTCACATCAGGGACCATAGTACCTGTGGTAGTATAGATGCCTTCTTCAGTGATGGAACTATGAGCTGGAGATAAGATTTTTGATTCCAGTAGAACTTTGTGAGAAGACTGTCCATGCATTATAAATAGCAGAATTCTAATGTCTTGCCTTAACTTTCAGTTTTCCATTACGATATTATATGGTAATAACTGCAATTATTTTGATTGTGTAAATGCTTGATGTTTTGCACATTACAGACTTTGAGTGAGGTCACACATGACAATTTCACAAAGCAAAAAGAAATGTGATATTTATTTGTTAAAAATTATGAATTGAAAAATCCAGAAGGGCAACTCCAGACTTGCTTCATGACATATCCAAGATAGTGTTCAAACCATGTATGAATCCCATGAGTCCTTCTTTAGCTTCTTTCTTTCTTCTTTTGGTTTTCTGACAGAGATTTAAAATAACCCTACTTCATGGCATTATGTTTCTGTTATCCCTGTAAAATACAATTCATATGTAACTATGCATACATAACTGAAATTCTCCAACCTCAAGTCTTGATCCTCTGACAGTTGTGACAGATGCTAAGGTAGAATGTTCGTTCAGGCAGATTTCCTTAACAGAGAAACTGAGGGTCAGAAATGGTATTAGTTGAAGTACTTGTGAATGTTTGGGTGTCTCGTTAAATGTGACTGAAACTCTGCTACAGATTCAGTGAATTTTGAATTGATGCTGTGTTTTGCTAGTCTGAGTGTAATCTGCGATACCAATTTTAGCAGAATAAAAATGGCTGGCAAAACCTGGCTGTAAGTATGCACTAACATAGCATCTGCCATATATGGGGAAAGGTCACTGAAAAAAAAAACAAACCCCAAACTTTTTGTTTAGGTTCTTCTATCCTTTAGAAAGAAAACATCAGGAAAAATCAGTCATTATCCTTGAAATCCTCAAGATTATTTCTGACTGCTTGTACCTGAAGGAAGCAAGAAGAAATTCTAGTCTCGGTGTATTGTAATCTCCTCATGCTATCTGCTCCGTATACTATATGTCCCAATACTATTTTCCTGTGATGAAATACCTACTGGAAATCATGCTGGAGTCATTAAGATGAAATGTCCCTTTCTGAGAGCAGAGCTGGTAATAAGACTGCTTTGGCAGGGGGGTTGGACTAGATGACCCACAGAGGTCCCTTCCAACCCCTACCATTCTGTGATTCTGTGATTCTGTGAAGACGTGATTTGTTTTATGGAGAACATTTTGTATAATTGCCCATTTTTTTTCAGATAGCATTCCGAAAAGAGCAAACTCCTTTGGCTTTTTGTGCAAGCTGTACATGCTGAGCACCGAAGTGGTACAGTAGTGGTCACAGAGTAACATACCATCCATAAATGCTGATTATAAGGTAGAAAAAGGCCAGTACTCCATAAAGGCAAAGCACCCAGAGTGGCCATTAATAGTAAATTTGTTAAATCTCTGCAGTGGTGAGCTGCTTATGCATATACACTGTGCCACTTAAAGTATAAGGGCTCTGCCATGCACTTAGGAGTTTCCTATTTCAATGTCTATTGAATATCAAAAAGGAAATTTGTTTAATACTGTAATTCTTTCATTGTATTTAATTATTTTCAGGGCAGGAAATCACCAGGAGAGCATGTGTGCTTCGATTTCATCCATCAAAATTGGATTACTGTAATGGGCTCTACATGGGCGGGCTTCTTAAAACCACTCAGACTTGGTTTAGTGCAGTACACAGCTGCTTTCTCAGTAAGTGGTGTTTCTTACAAAAAAAAAAATGGCTCTACTGTATTTTTAGATGTAAGTTTAAAACTATCTTCTAGTTATAAATTGCCATGGCCTTCCACAGCCTTTGTAGATGTCAAAGGAAGTGTTTCTGTAACCTTCAGTGCTGTGGAATCAAACCTTAAATGTTATTAAATAGCTCATATCCAAGGCACTTTTTGATTCTATGACAGTGTATGAGCTCTAATTAGATGATAAGCTCAAGACCAGAACCTGGGGATGAAGTGCAAAGGAACTAGAGGAAGAGTGTTTGAATCCTCGGATTTGGAAGTTGCTTCTTCTCTGACTAATTTATCAGAATTTTTTACTAAAAGAGAACTACATGGATCACTGCAAATGGTGGTGGAGTTAGGTTTGGGAAGACGAGGCGTATTTTTAACACTAGGCATCTTTTCAATAACACTGCTAGGCAGACTTCTGAAACTTTGAAATAAAAGCTAGATGTCTGAAAGGGTGAATATAAAAGGAGGTTCAAAAATATTAGATTGTCATCTGTGCTGTTTATTAATGGTTTGAATGATCTGTACTGAGCAGACTATGTGTAATGAATCATTTATCAACAAAGCATGACCTTTTCCTACTTGTAAATTACCCAGAAGTAGCCTTTGATTTTTAGAAATCTGGTTGTTGAGAATTGTTTGATCAACTTCTCTCAACAGACTTCAGTATATTTGTCTTGCGTAAGACTTCACTACCAGTGGTTAATGATTACATAAATTGCATGGATATAGTGTGAACATTTGTGCAAATATCTTTCTGCAGAATATGTAGGAGTCTTGAACGCTCCATGACCATGCTTACTGACAGCATTTCTTATATTGCTTAAACTGACAGCTAAAGAAAAATAAGTTGAAAAAGTTGTGACTGATTCTTTTCACGTTAATAATCCTATATTTCTTTTGGTAATATTTAATCCAGGTTCACTGGTAATTCAGTAGGTGGCTCAAGTATAGTTTTCTCTGAGTCGCCATCAGGCCAGTGTCCTAGGAGAACATAGGAGAACACTTGCATGTCAGATGCTGAGTAAAATCATAATTTACAGCACTTTTGGTCATCAGAGTTTCCAGCGCATTTTCCCAGAAGAACAGTGATGCTAGCCCTGGTGTCCTGATGAAAGTTCAGTTTGGATAATAGCATTCCGCCATCCTAAATTTCCTATCTGGTTTCTTCTTCAGATTCTGCCCTAAAACCGTACTCTGCTAACATTTTTCACTAAACTATGTGCCTGGTAATTTAGTTGAGGGGTGTGTGTGTTGTTTTTATAGAGCCTTCCTTACATGTTTACACAAAATCATTGATCTATCTTTGTAGATGAGCAGGCAATAAGTCTTACAAGATCCCCCTGTGTCTAATTTTCACATATGTAAACTGAGGTAGAGCTGCAGGATCTGGGTATAGAATGTTGTGAATAGAACATCTGTTTAAGCCATTGGAATGGAGTATTTCAGCATCACTTGAAATAGCACGTAGCAAATGCTGGACAAAACAGCATTCTGGTTAAAGATTCAAAAAGTAACAACAATGTAGGGCTGAAATAAAACCTCAAGTCTCTCGCTCTGGCAGATAGAAGTGTACTATAGTTGTCAGACCTGAGTAGTATTAGTAAAAGGAAGACCCAGTGTTTTTGAGATGGTGTGTTACAACTATGGTATAGGTTCATGGGATAATTTAGCTTGGGAGGGACCTCAGGAGGTCACACAGCCTAGCCTTTTGCATGTTTCAACAGGAGTGTTTGCCAGCACAAGAACTGCTCCACCACCCTCAGTGACCCCTCAGCTCAGACCCTTCCCAACAGCACACTCCATTAAGGGCGGAAAGAAATTATATAATTGCTGCAGTCCAGAATTGCCTGCTAGACCCGCTGCATGCACTGTGTTTCTGCAACATCTCTGGTTGTACGAAACCTTGGACCAGAACCATGACACCCAGTAGCTTTTATGCTATTTTGAGATTTCTCAGGCCAGAAAACTAAATGTCTTGAGAATGGATTATGGTATTGATAGTTACTAAACATGCACGGTTTGGACATTTACATATGGTCCTCTTCATCACCTGCTTGTTTAAAAAGAATTAAGGATTAAGCTGACAATTTAGGGAGCCTTTTCTTATACTTAATAAGGATCGTTTTCTTAATTTCTCAATTTAAATCTGTTATGCTACAGATCAAGTTAATTTTCTTGTTTTGTAAGGATAAACATGAAGAACAATTAATCTTCCTCTTCTGTAACTGTTTTTAGTGTCATAAAGATGGTTATTAGACATTTTATGACACAGTATATAGGCAGATTTCTGTCTGCTGGAGGAGTCTACACTGTTTAATTGAGCCAGGTAGCATCTAGGTTTATATTTATGGAGAGAGGATGAAGAGAAAAGTAGTGGATCAGAGATGGAGAGACCAAAGAGAAGCTGAGTATAGACAAAAGTAGTGGATCAGAGATGGAGAGACCAAAGAGAAGCTGAGTATAGACACCATAAAAGGTGGGAAGGTTATGTTGGTCTCAGGAGAAAGGAAGGAATGATATTATTGATCAAAGCGAGCTAAAGAGGAGGGAAAATTTGTTCTGATCTTTTGAGGTAAGTCTATTAAACTCTACAGAAATGTATGCATAGACTCAATTGTCTTTAAAAAAAAAACAACACCACAGCCCCCACCCCAAAAAAAATTCAAACACCCAAGTTGTGTCTTTTAGGGTAAAAGGTGTTGTCGTAACTCTATGGGAGTATATAAGATTTTAAGTTTTCTCCAGTTTTAAAGTTAATAACTTCATCTTTCTTTTTCCCTGAGGATACCCTTATCCACCAGTATCTGTTTTCTCAACACTTTCTAGTCCTTACTATTATCCTGCAGTGTCCCCATTCAACCTGTCCAAATTGTAGAGACTTCATCTGGCTCAAAGGGTGGCGAGTCAACGTTCAAAGTTCACCAATGACAAGTTATGAGTGTCATACCCGAGTCACCAATACTAGGGTTGAAAGTACATATTGCCTTAAGGATAATAGGCAGTGAGTGCACTTTCAGAAACTGTGATGGGAAGCAGCTGACAGCATATTGGAAGGCAAGGCTGAAATTCAGAGAGCTCTTGAGAGACTGGAAAGATGGATGCATAGAAACCTCATGAAGTTCACAAGGGGAAATGCAATGATGTCCTGCACCAGTGACAGAATAACCCCACGCACCACTATGGCCTGGGACCCAGCTCTAGTCTCACGGAAATGGTAGAGTTGAGGGGTCTGCAGTAAAGGACAAAGGGTCCTGGAGGATAAGAACTTAAACATGAGTCAGCAGTGTACCCTGAGGTTGATGGCAGGGTGGGCCGCATTAGGAAGAACATAGTTTAACAAGTTGAGGGAAGCAGTCATTCCCCTCTGCTTGACACTTGTGAGACAACAAGTGGGTTACTGCATCCAGTGCTGGGCTGCCCAACATCAGGTAGACATTGACAAAGTAGAATGAGTCCAGAGGAGAGTCGCCATGGTGATTGGGGTCTGGAACACGTGACACAGCAGTCTGAGAGAGCTGGGTTTTTTCAGTCTTAAGAAGAAAGGGCTAAGGGGGATCTAGTTTCCACACGCAACTACCTATTGGGTGGTCATAGGGACTTTTGACAGCTGCACATAGCAAAAAGCCAAGAGGTGATGGACATGAGGTGCAGCAAGGTAAATTCCACCTGGACTGAAACAAAGAAGTCCCCAGTGAAGGTGGTTAATCACTGGAACAGGCTGGCTGGAGAGGATGTGGAAACCCCTCCTAAGAGATGTTTAAAACTCCTTTGGTCTGTGAGCAAGTAACTTGCTCTAACTGCATTTGTCCCTGCTCTGAGCAGGGTTTGGCGCAGATGACCTCCAGAGGTCTCTTATAGCCTAAATCGTCCTACATATCTGTCCCTGCTCTGAGCAGGGTTTGGCGCAGATGACCTCCAGAGGTCTCTTATAGCCTAAATCGTCCTACATATCTATGAATGTGGGTAATGGAACCAAGGCAAGAAATTCTACTCCTATTTTTTTTCTGAGTGTATTTCCTTCATGTTAGTTCTTGAAATTGTCTATCATAGTGTGATTCTAGATAATTTTGGACTGTACATCAGAATATAGTGCAGTTACTATTGTCTCTTAAATGTGTTATGTGACTGTAAAATCTTTAATGGAAGTAACTTTTCTCTTAGATTGTCTTTTAAGTGAATAACTTTCATTGACAAAAGGTAAGCATATGGGCTCAAAATGATCTTTGATAATGATAGAATTAAAACCCTAGATATCAGCAGGGACAATTAACACTGAAATGTGTTTTCCTGGGTTCAGTTATGACTCGAAGGAAAAGTTCTTATAAACTAACACACCATCTTTCATCTATTCCACAGCATCTATGTGTCTTTTCAGGGAAAAGATGAGATTTCACTTAGTGGTTACATTAGGTGCAAATAGAATTTGCTCATAACTTCTGTATTTCCAGTGAACTATGTTTCAGACAGAGCTTGTTCGGGGGAGTTCAGAGAAAAAGGACTCTCTCACAAAAAGATGTGGTGTACCAGCATACAAAAATTTTTTTTTGCTTCATGTTACTAGACATCTTCATTTCACAATACTTCGCTTTGTTTTCTATACTTGTGTCTATTTGATGATGTTGTGTTTATTCATAGAAAAACATTTTTTCTCGAGAATAGATACAAATTAACATAATAATGTAATTCGTATATCATTCCAAGTTGTCTAGATTTTCAGAATATTTAGTTAAAATGTCTCTGCTACTAAGACACTTCATAGCTCATATTTACATTTTTGTGGGTTTTGTGCAGTAAACCAATGAAACATAAGGAATGGAGAAGCAACCCTTACTTTGCAGATGTTACAAAGAGTGTTGAATACACCTCACGCATCAGATGCTACTTTTGGCTTGTCAACATGTGAGACATTATTTTTGTGGGTGCCAAATGGCTGTCAAAGTCCCTCTAAAGCCAGATGAGGACAGTTTTGCCGTGATTCTCATTATGTCTTACTGCCTAACTACTTGCTTACCTTTATTTTTTCTTTTTTTTTCCGTTAACTTACATTTTCTGCAGCCTGGGATGATACCACAGTTGGGAGTAGCAGCAACAGGATTACGTAGTGACAATCTAGCAGTCTCAACAGTTTCTATACCTGAAATACAAAGAAAATAGGCAGAAGTTAGCAAGGAAGGCTTTTGTAGCACCTTAATAGCTGTGTTTCTTTAACATTAGCAGTGCTCCTTCATTTTTCTTCTTACAGTCTGCCTCTCTGACTCCAACACCTCTATTACTATCAGCCTTTGGCACCCTGACTTGGATAATCAGTTATGACCCAGGAGCATTTTCTGTTTCCTCTTCTTTCACCAATAATGATCTGCTGTATTTATCATAGATAATATACACTATATAACAAAGCATTGTTTCCACATATCTGAGTTGAAGACTGACATTCTCATGCACCTAAAAACGTAGCTGCTTCGTCAGTTCATATGTCTAAAATAAGCAGTTTTGCATAAGCCGTGTACTACTTTCACATTTTAGTAGTCAACCCAAGTGGTACTCTTAACCTTTCTCATTTTGTCAGTTACATTTATTGCACCTCACACACTCCTAATTTTTACAGAATCTTTGCTTTTTTTGTCTTCTATGCCAGCTATTTTAGTACGTATTCTCTCAGTTCAATATTACACAGTAATCCTTTTCCCCATCCCAGCTCTTGTTAAGGCACAGCTTCCATTATCATTCTCTCTCATTCTTCTGTGAAATCACTTACAAACACATCACACAGAGCCAATGAATTTTGGAAAATAGGCAGAAAGACAGAGAGTTCACAAGCACAAAGTTTTTTTTCTTGCAGTAGTTGTACAGACTGATATTGAAGGTGCCTAACCACAGAATATCATTTTGCCATTTGGAAAATCTCATCCTTCTCATGTAGTCTCATCAGTGTGACTCTTTCTCCACAAGAGGGATCCCAAATCTGCTTGCTTGGCCCAAAGTATGATCTCAGTGGCTTAGATCAGGGTGGACAGGAGTCTGCATGCAGCTGGAAAGATCAAGAGGCAGATGAGAAGAGGAGGCACAGCGTAGACTAAGTGTAAGATATGGGAAGATTTAATGGACAGGACTCAAGCTGGGGTTTATGGGTATAAGTACATATTTCTGGGAAAGGCAACAGAGGACTTTTCCATTTTGAAATGTAGATTCAGATCTCTAATCATTGTGAAGATACTGCGAAGTCTCCTGAACATGTGTCAGCTGTTCTCGGACTGGTTTCTGAAATTGTGAGAGTTTATTTAACGCTGTTATATGTGGATTTGTTATAAAAACTGCTAGACTGCTTCATTACTGTTTGCAGTATTAAAGCTAGCAGAGTACCTCTAATTTTGTTCTGGTCTTGTGCAAAATATTTTGAGAAAAATCATTCTTCCTTGAAACAGTAAATGTACTTTCAGTGCTTTCATGAGGCTGTTTTCTTTGTACAGCAGAATTAGTCTAATCTTCTCATACCTATGTGCAAAGGCAGAACATTAATATATTTAAACCATTTGATTGGTTACTTGCTATTTACACTGGCATAAAAAATTAATACTGTCACTGGAGCATGAAAATTCCAAATTAACAGAAACTAATGCTGCCACTGAGCCAGCTTTAGCACTGCTGAGAGAAACTGAGGCAAATTCATAAAACATAGCACAGCGTGATATAACTACTTCTGATTTAAACCTGATTATTCATACACTGTAATGCAGTGCATTAATCCATTTGTCTTTCCAGCTTCCTGCCACAATGCATATGGTTGTAGCACTACTTTTTGCATTAAAGGAGCTTTAGAACAGTATTACTAGAAAAGTGGTGTGTTGTTAAAACTAATGTATATTAATGTCAACATCCCCCAAAATACAGAGACAATACCTAGAGAAATGCTACCGTTGTGCAACTTGTTTTTCTTCTGCCAGTTCAGCAGATAATCATATCAAAAAAAGAGGAAAAGATAAACTACCTCAGTCTTGATTTATAGGCACTCTTCTCTTTTAAATCCATTCACTTGGGATTTTTTTTGCTGCTCTTTCTTCTTCTCTTCACATTACCCTACTGAAAAAAATAAAATAAACAAAAATATCCCCAAGCAACAGAATTGCAAGCGAACTGAATTTCCCCAAGCCCAGTTTACAGTGATGAGGTTGTCTGTGAAAAAGGCCCTAGTTCTTGGTGAGCGAAGGCACTAATGAAAATTAGCATTCTAAAAGGATCTTCTGCAGCTGTCTTCATAAAAAGAAACTGATTAGTGGTTTGGACGGTGCTAACTCTGTAAATTATCAAACAAAATACGGCAGAAGCATCCATTTACGTATATGAAAATTACAATTTGAACATCACACTTAGAGCACATTAATCAACTTCATTCTTTGTTTTTATGCCTAATGAGGCTTTTCAGAAAGGTAAACAGCTTTCTAAATAAAGTTGCCTTGGCAAAAATGGATTAAATGCTTCTCTATTTGGTATTTATTTATTTATTTTCACTCCTTCTTAACTATTTGTCTATTTATTTATTTATTTATTTATTTATTTATTTATTTATAGAAATGGATGTGATTTGGTAGGATGTGGATGAACAATTGCAATGACCAGGCTTCTGCATTATAGACGTCCAAAAGAGGCAGAAAAAAATGCAATCTATTCTTGTTCTCTCCCTTTGCTCTTTATTGATTTAACCGCTTTCACAACAATACTACCTTGTAATTGTATGAGCATGAGATTTTTGCAGGCTGTCTAATAGCCATATCTCACCAGCTTTCGTCTGTGCCTTCTTCCTGCTAAAGCTTTGATTGTCAAAAAAACATCCTCCGCCTGCTTTCCTCTGTGGGTTTGTGGGGTGTAGCTGCTGTTTTTCCTGAAAGGATCTACATTTATGTATTGCTGATGCTCTGTACTCAGACCCTGAAACTCCGTTACTTTAGCTGTTCGGAAAAATAAAAACCACCACCAAACCAAAACCATACAGCACAGACTTTTGAACTGTGTCTGTTTTTCTAGGTGTCTGTACTGATTGTTCTGAATGTTAGATATTTAAACAACACCCTATTGTAGAAGGTTTCCAGAATTAATGAACTGATGCAACTCTTAAAAAAACCCTAGTTTTTTGAAATAAAATGGTATGCTAGGAATTACATCAATTAGTCTGATTTCAGCCTCAGCACCATGGAACTGTGATGCTTCACTTGGTTATGCCAATATGCTTTGGATTTACTCCTTTAAAGTTAATGTATCGAAGCCATAGCAAGTCTGTTCAAACCGTTGGATGCATGTGGATGCTGCATCAAGCCACACAGAGAAAACTGATGTGAACTGTTTTATTTGTCATCAGATGCCAGAAAACAGCTGCTGTGTCCCTATGCTCTGCTCCAGGCGACGGACAATTCAGTTCTACGCCCTTCAGTGAGCAGCATGGGGATGGCACTTCTCGCTCCCTGCTACCATCCGGATGGGGCAAGAATGATGACATATTATACTACCAGTGATACAAACCATTACCTCATCCTTTTCTGCCTTCAGGTGATTTGGAAATACTGGCTTATGCTTCTGGGGATAAAACTAGGTCTCTGCCTGCCTTGTGTGACTCACAGAATAAACAAAGCAGAAACGGAGTCGACAGGTGCTCCTGTGGGCTGCTAGATGCTCAGGAAGGATACTTTACTCTGTGTTCTAATAATGGTCATCTAAGCGTATCATGCGATCCTGCTTAAAGGTTCTTACAGAGCAAAAATTAGTCTATGTTTACTCTAGAAGAAACCTTGCCATTTCAAGCCAAGGTTTGTTTTCTCCTCAGTTAATAACATCACATGAAAATGTGTGAAATAAAGACTTTATGGGTGGGTGGAAATTGCGCATCGCAAGCAGAGGACAGAATCTCAGGATTGTGTTACTTTTTTTCACTAGTGCCTTTGTAGACATGGTGTTTCACATGAATGTCTTGTTAGAGCTTCAGGTAGGCAAAGTACTTGTGAAACAAAACTGTTTCAAATGCTACCTTAATTTTTTTCTTGCCAGGGAGCAAATGACATGGAAAGATAAAAGATAGATCCCAGGAACGGGATGTACGGAAATAACAAATGAGAAAGGGAAGAAAACTAGAAATGTAAAATGTTCATCTCCCAAAGTTTTGCACACAAAAAACTTTCACGCATTGAACTTTGAGCTCATCCCATTTGAAGAAAATATTTGTATCAGTTTTGTACTGATCAGAGCATCTGTTTTGTACAATCTTTCCTTGGTGATGTTAAAACTTCTTTTTCTTACAAAGAGAAGTTGGGAAGCAGATACCTCAACTGAGGTCTAACCCAAAGCATCTCAACAGGGTTCCCTTGGAGGCGATGGAGGTATGCCAGTTGACACCACCCTTGTTTTTACTGATAATGGGCAAGACATGCGTTAGATAATATCGTGTTACTTAGAGCTAGAACAAAGGTCTGGGAATTGAACTGTCTATCGATCACTGGACTATCACATGGAAGCTAGTTAATGATGCTTTAGGAAGCAAGTGCCCTGAGCTATTTCATATCTCTGCTACAGAATATCTAATATCTAATATCATACACTTAACCCTCCCCCATTTTATTTATTACATTATGTTGGCAAGGTTTTACAACATACTAAAGTACATCTTTGCAAAGGGTGATCGATATATTTGCTCAACATGAGTGTGCACGGAGTTACCTTTGCAGTGGATTTTATTATGCTTGTTTGTTTTTAATGTTTCAAGTAAATTAAACCATTGCCTTAAACAATATGAGTGCCCTTCAAACTTCTGACCTCATGATGGCAGGTGAACCCATGGGGCTAGGCTTACGACCAGGCCAGGGGTAAATCCCTGGCACTGGGCCTTGAATGGCAGTCTGCCAATAAACTCTTTACAGTGTGCAGCCCCCTTTCCAAGAGGCCTAAACAGCAGGCAGTGTGCAATGGTAGAAAGTCTGCCAGGGCGCTCTGATTTGATAGTGATTTGATTTGTTTCATCAGTAGCTGGAATATCTCTGGCTGCAGAAATGCTGCTTGCCATCTTTCCTGGGTCCAGATCTCCTGTGTTGATGTGACAATCCAGAAGGCTACCAACTGAAGCACAGGAAGAAATGCGCGTGAAAGGAAACAGGGCTGAAACTTTAATCCCTATCATCAATGATCACAGCAAATGAAACCCTCTACACATCTATACTATACTTTCTCTGAGAAAGGAAAATATAAAAATTTTATATAGGTTGTCTATTAATGAAAGTTCATACCAAGTGTGTGTGTTACAACATGGTCTTTCTCCCCTTTCTTCTCTTTTTCTTTAATCACTTGTCATTTTATCAGGGATATTTCTGTCTAGTGCTGCATACCTTAAGCAATCCACTTCATAAGGTCCTGGCAGTAGTAAAGTTAAGTCTTCTTCCTTTTCAGAAGATCCCAGAGTTAGGTGCTGTGTTTCAGTTATCACGATTTAACAAATAGCTCCTACTGACAGGAGTAGCCACATCCTTCATTCTTGTCTTACGTTGGATGTCTGATGACAACATGAGTAGACTCAGAAATATAAAATATGGGTGCAAAAGAGGGGACAGGCATGATCAGGAAAAGGGCTGGGTTAGGAGACAGGGCTGTTCCTTCATTGCCAGGGAGCTATTATATTGGCATAACTATAAGGTGAAACCTTAGAAGTTTTTGCGGAGTAACTGCTCATCTTTCAAAAATATTCCCCCTGCAGATTTGCATTACGTGCCTGTATTTTGTCCATGGTGAGCAGAGAACCTCTGAGCAAGTTTGATAGGCTTTCCAGATTTCAGTGCTATCAATAAATTTATCCAGATATCTTGTGGTTTTTATACTTGTGTGCATGTGTGCATGTAACAATAACATAGAGTGATCTTGCAGTGATCTGATAGTGATCTGAAGGGCTGCCCTCCATCTGCTGTAGAAATGTATTTAGCATCTTCAAACTCAAACAAAAACAACAATTCAGAGTTTTTTTTCCCCCACTTCTTACATAATGATCAGAGGACAGAGTAAACTGTCTGAAGCTGACATATATAATTCTGTAAGATATTTGAAAGTTTGGAGATGATTTACTTGGTATGGTGCCATGAAAATTGCCGTGTACCTTACTTTTCAGCATTCAGCTTCACTGGGGAGTATTTTGCTGCTCTTGTTTTTTCCTTTGTACCTCATTCATTAACCCCATCTTTGTAACTTTTTTCACCTGTCCAGTTATTGGCATTCTAACTCACTTGATAAATGGACTGCCTTTTCTACAAATGCAATAGCTACAGTTTGTTTCGTAACAGAAACGTCTCGTCACCCTAGCTGTGATCCTCACATATTGTTATCAATGCTCTTGAGCACAGAAGACATTAAAGCAGGCTTACTGAAAGCATTTTTAACAAATCTAGTGTTTCATATGAAATTCTGCACTGATAAATCCTCCTGAGTTAGAAATGTTTGTCTGCAGTGAGGGACTTAGTCCAAGCACTCAGTGTTTGATGCTGATTGTTTACAGCAAACACATAATGTTCCTGTTTGAATAAAAATATACCTTTTAATAATGTTTTAAGAGATTTTAATAACAAAACATCACATGTTGTGAATGCTCAGCAACATTCCTTTAACTGTCTCTTTTATATTAATTCCTTCTGGGGATATTGCTTCCTAGAATGTAAGTGAATATCAAGTTCTTTGTCCACATCTGTAGTTGTGACCTGGTACAGGAAAAATCAGTTCAAATAAAGTGAAAACCTTGCTTCAGCAGCTGGTTAAATTATTTTTATTGCTGTCTTACACCCATAAAGCAAGACAGTACAGCCAGAAAGTTTTAACAGATATGGCCCAATAGATACACAAACATGACAGAAGACTAACTTGTTTTAAAACTTTCCTGAACAAGTATGGATTTTTTCCCAGATTTTGTGTAGTTCTTGCTACCCACCAAATCCTGGGTGAATTATGAAGTTCTGCTTTTTGCAACTATAACAGATGGAATTATCTTTAAAGGCTGTTTTGAGAGTTTTACTTGCAAGTTCAAGCCAATAGATTTGAGTTTCTAAATATCTTTTGTATAAAACTATGTCACCTTTAACTGATATGTCCTGGTTATCAAATCTTGAGAGTCGTACAAAAGTCCTTTCATATTTTAGCTGTGGGTCTTCAAATACAAAGAAAGCAGCACTTCTTAGCGACTAATTTTATTAATTCCTTTTTGCCAGCTCCTCTGGAGCAGCTTATTATAGCATTATTTGTAGTAGTCATAGTGGACGGTTGCATTGGTACTGAAGACTTTATGGACGTGGGCCTCATTGATAGGAAATCAAGCCACATGTAAAAAGGTGCAACTTCGTAATTGCATGCTTTTGGCAATATGAGATCTTTCTGTAGATCAAAATTGGTGTGAACAACTGTCTTGGAAGAGATAAAATTGTTAATACAAACTTGTTGGACAATACTTTCCCTGCAATATTTTTGACTAAGTAGGTGTGCAAAGTAGGTAGCAAACACCTCTACTTGTCTGTGATGGCGGTAGAGGAAACATGTTTACCTAGCTTAAAGCACATATAGCTTTTCAGATAGCCAAACTTAGATGAGAAGAATCCTGCACATACTCTGTGGAAGTTTGAACAGAGAAACAGCTGGGAGATGCTGATTTCAAATATCCACCCTTCAGCCCAACTCAGGTCTTGATTTTGCAATGGATTCCTTACAGCTGGAGCCCAGCAAGGTCTTCTTGTAAATTTTTAGATCAAGGATTAGGAGTCTGGAAGAACAGTTTCTGTTCATAGGTAGGCCAACTGAGTAAGACAATTAACCACAAGTGTATCTTCCAATAAATTTCTTATTGTTTGTTGAACTAAGGTTCAGACCAAAAAGTGATAGTCATCTTAAGAAACAGATCATACAAAAGTATGACTTTGTCATGTCTTAACCTGAGCCAGCAACAAGGAACTGTGCTGTCACTTGCTCACTCCTCCCTCCCAGTGGGAAGGAGAGGAGAATCAGAAGAAAAAGCTATAACTCATGGGCTGGTATAAAGACAATTTAACAGAATAGAAGAGAAGAGGAAACTAACAGCAATAATGCCGATGAAAAGAATATGCAAAACAAATGATACACAACGCAATTTTCTCAATGTCTGACGCCCAGCTCCTTCTCAAGCAGCAATTACCCTCCCTCAGCCAGCTCCCCCACTTAAATACTGAGCATAACATCACATGGTATCAAATATCCTGTTTGTTCTGCTACTTTGCATCAGCCATCCCGGATGCGTGCCTTCCCAGAGTCTTGTGAAAATTAACCCTATCCCAGTCGAATCCAGGATGCACATTTTAAGCTGTAGAACAGCTGTAAGAAAGGGGAACTCAAAATGTTTGGAGGAAGGAAGAAAACAACATTTGGCTGGAGATAAGTGAGCATAGTGACCCAGAAGCAACACCCAGCCGTTAAAAACTGAGCCTGGAAATTAGTGCAGAAAAGTAACATGAGGAAGTGGCCTGTATTTGAAAGGGGTAACAACTGAATTAAATCACCAGAAGTAACTGATTTCATGACGCATGTGACGCTCAAAACAAGAGACTGGTGGCATAAGCCCTGCATGATAAAGAAAACTTTGGAGAAGATGCTCTGAAGACTCCCATGAATCAGTCACAGGTAGACCTAATAGCTGTGTGGAAAACAGTACCATGGCTGGCATGACCCTTCCTTGCCTATGCCTGAGCCACAACATGTGCCCCTTCCAGCTCCTGTTGGGACAGATGTGCAGGAGCATGACTTCCATGGGGAAGCTGTAGCCTATACTGCAGATAACTGTAAAAGGTCATGAGTAAGACATATGTATGTGTTTTGGGGTTTCTTTTGCTTTACTGCTTTATTAATTTCAATTTTAATTATTATTATTTTGTTAGTTTTAGTTAATAAATATTTGAACGCCTTGGTAAAACCACACTCACATAAATCAATCAGTTGTCACAGCACATTATAATGAAATTTTGTGATTTTGTATATGGTGTATAGACAGAAGGCATTGAATGCCATGAATCTCTCCTTATGTTCCAGCACCATGGTTTCATACTGACAAATGGATGGAGGATGTGGGCAACATGAAGGTGCAAAAGATGAGTTTTGGAAAGCAACACAAATATTGTTTATTTCAGTAGTCAAATCAGCAAATGGCACATTAAACATTTTCAGTCTTCTTTTCATCTGAAAAATACTAAATGATGACTATTTGAAGCATTCATTCATGATGATAACTAGTAAATATATTTAATACATGTTTGAGATGATAAAAAAACTTTAGCTTTTTGTCTTTTAAAAAATATGAAATTATGTTTAAAGGAAAGGGGTGTTGTGGTTTTGGTTATGTTTTGGCTTCTTTTTTAGAAAACAGGGACTACAGATGACAGCAGTTCAGAGATTTTACTCACAAACGGCACATTCTTATTCCTGCTTTTTGATTATTTGCTTTAGGTGGATAGACTACAGGAAATCAGGCAAGCAACTGTCTTAAAATTAATCACAAACAGCTCTGTTAATTAGACAACAGGGGGTGGATAATTTCCTATTTCTATTTAAACCAGATTTTGATTATAACATATCTCTATGTAGCCTCTGATGTATTGCTATTTTAAAAATTTGTTGTTCCTGAAGGAAGAATTTTTGAATTATAAGTTCATATCACCCATACAGTTTTTTCAGATTACTTCCCCACCCTTTTTCAAAGTCTTTTATAGGAAGCAAAAGTAACTTGAGAGTTATTAAGGTAACGATACTTCCCCCAAACAAGTTTTGCCTTTCACTGCATCTTTTTGGAAGTGCGTATGAAGGAAGTATGAGTGTGAAGAATGAATATTTGATCTGAGAAAACACAATATTTACAGAAAAACTAACATTTAGAGAGGCAACTGCACATTTAGGAAGATGTATTTTTTTTCAGTCCTTTGCAAAAACTCTTGGAGGGGGAAGATGATTAAGTGTCACCATGAGGTGTTTTTGTTTTGTTCTGACAAAGGGCGCTACTTTTAAAACTAGCTATGGAGAGGATGGGAAGAAAGTTGCCTTCTGATTTGTCAATCCAGGAAGCATATTTTGAATTGAAAAGGAACGCGTCATCCTACCAAAAGAGATTAGCATCAAGCCCACAGCATAAACAGCTTGGGTGGAAAAAAAGGAAGCTGATTAGCGATTCAAGCTTTATCTCTACTGAAAAGCGACTGATGCCCAGAGAGTTCTGGCATTCTTCACCTTTTGTTGACCATCTGTACCTATGAGCTCCCCGACAGAGATGCAGCTCACTTGGGGACAGAACAGCAGAAGGGCATAGCCTCCTCTACAAGAGACAGAAACCAAAAGCCACGCTAAACATCATCAATTAAAATTCATTAGTCCTGTAGGAGCTGCCCATTAGAGTGTTGAGTGTGCACAGATGCCGTTATTACAAGCATGACACCAGTTATTAGGCATCAAAAGTAGGAGGATTTCACAGCCTATTTAGCAAAGATATGATCTCTCTGTTCTTGTATAAACTTCGCCATAATTTTAATTGCTGTAGATTTCACCTACATTGGTCAAAAAAAATATTGCCTTTCTTCTTAAAACTGCTAGGACTGTTGCTTTCTAATTAGGTTTAAGACACATAATAAAATAGATGAGATTACTTCATGGAAAAAAATGCTGTGCTATCAGAAGTGCATTTGTTATGATAGATGTCTATACTTAGTCAAGAAAAATTAAAGCCCAATTTATTCTTATACATTTTCATGTTGGCTGTCACTGCTGACTGATGACTTGTGAATGCATCTGTAATGCTTTAAAATGAATAAAAAAGAGATAGCTGTCTGTATGCAACTTGGTGGCACATGCTTTTCAGTTCCACTTAGAGTTGGTTTTCAAAAATCATCACAAATGTAGAAAGTGATCCTTTTTATTTTATTTGTTTTCATTTTCTTCACACAAAGAATAGGGACAGGCCAGAGTCTGCCTGGCAATAAGCAGATGACTATCTTATTCTGTCATCTATTTACAAATAACTATCTGTTCTTCAGTTGTTCTTTTCACTTCTTACTGAAATTGTATTTATGCCACAAGCCCATTGCCCAGAGCTGGTATAGCAAGGGAAATAAGTGTGTCAGGCAAGTTTGGAGAGAGTCACAGCTTAATTTGTTCTCTCTTCCCCTTTCCCCTCTCCCCTGGTTTGGTAGTAGTGCATAATATTTTGTTCCTTAGAATTCAGTTTCAGGATCTTGTTTCATTTACTGAAGCCTTACAAACTCATCTCTGGAAAAAAAAGCCACCTTGATTCCAGAGGATGTGAGAAACAGTGAACAATGGGGTGGATGCAGGTCCCAGCTGCACGCTTCTTTTGTTGTCCCACAGGACACCAGGTGGAAAAAATCCTCAAGATGCACATGCAAGTTCCACTCTGCCTGCACCTTCTGTCTCCTGGGAGCTGGACAATAAAAGATAAATAGGTCATTTCACAGCATTGTTCTTGTGGTACAGAGAAGGGAAAAAAATCTCTCTTACATCTGAAAACATGAGAATAGCCAGCTCTTTTCTGCTAAACTGTCTAAATACTCTGAGACTATCTTTGGCAGTTTGTACTGCAGATTTATAGAGAAACAGAATTAATGTGCCTTTCATAAAATTTCTAGTATATAGTCATTAGAATAACCATCCTAATGCCAAATGTTATCCTATTCCACAAGGGAAATACAATCACAATTAAAAAAAAAAAAAAAAAAAAAGGCAATCAGGGGAAAAGATAGGAGCCAGTTCCAGGGGTAACAGTAACATGGCAAACAGCAGCTATATGTAGAATAGAACTAA
>Ga0065711_1035893_pt1 | contig 21695 bp, 6 predicted proteins | sample Hoacrofraction12_FD_59098 | JGI IMG/M metagenome (GOLD analysis project Ga0065711, IMG submission 59098) | Hoatzin crop microbial communities from Cojedes, Venezuela - Epithelial fraction 12 v2 (version 2) | ecosystem: Host-associated > Birds > Digestive system > Esophagus > Crop | place... | reverse complement strand
AAGGGAAAGTCGTCCTCTTTGTAGGCTTCTTCTCTTACCTCCGGGGCCTGGGATTCCTGAGGGCCTGCCTTGGCACTGAAGACTGAAGCAAAGAAGGCATTCAGTAGCTCTGCCTTCTCCACATCCTCCATCACCAGGACACCCGCCTCAGTCAGCAGCGGCCCCACATTGTCCCTAGCCTTCCTTTTGCTGCTGATGTAGCTGAAGAAGCCCTTCTTGTTGTTGTTGACATCCCTTGCCAGCTTCAATTCCAGGTGGGCTTTGGCCTTCCTCTTTGCATCCCTGGGCTGCAGTCACTGGGCTGCAGTCACTACATGCCCAGATGCATAAGTCTTCCCTCAGTCAGCCTGTATTCTTTTTGAGCTACTGATACTTGAAAATAAATCCTCACATGGGAATTAATAAATTGGGGCAGTGGGTGGCCTGGTAGAGGGACGAGGCTATGGCTGGTCAGCAGCAGGGAGGCAACTGGGAGAGAGGAACCTGGCAGGGAGGCCACAGCGGCTCTGCAGTGACTTTCCCCTGGCATTAGCTGTATCGATCTAACCAGAAGTGCTGCAGAGAGACCTTTTTTCCATAAAGAGCTTGTGAACATACGTATGAGAATGCATTCCTACTCCTTTCCCCTGCTCCTGATACAGAGCATGAGCCAAAGCTCGCAGGCAGTCCAGGGCTCTCAGAGCTTCACAAGGTTTCAGCTCTCTTCTTTACCACTTGATTTCAGTTCTGGTGATCTTTTCCACAGCAAGAAAAATAGCATATCTGACTGATTGAATGCTGTGCTCGTTTTAGCTGATGAACACCTGGGTACAATGAGTGGGAGTGATTCCTTTGAGGTTTCAGGTCTAAAAAGGAGTACAGGGAAGATACTTCAAAGGTAAACAATCCCCCAGCAATGGATGTGTTGACCGACCTCCTCTGCACTGTGATGATCATGGTGACACGATTGGTGGAAAGAGGATAGAAGCATGACCATGACAAAACAGAAGCAGTGTTCGCCAAACTTTCTTAGACCTCAGAGTTTTAATTTAGTTTCTAACTTTGGGCAGCAGGCAAGGAATGGCAGCCTGTTAGCACCCAGGCAGGAAAAAAGAAAGAGAAGAAGAATTAGCCTTCAGGGACTAAATGCACCCACAAACAGTTCTTTTCTTACCCTCTGTTTCAGCACTGAGATGTAAATCCACCGATGCAGCCAGTCATTGCAGTTTCTCAGCACATTAAGAACTCAGGGTTGCTGAACAGTCTCATGATCTCTAAGCTTCTTGTACATTTGGGGTCTTTGTGTCAGAGATACAATCACGTGAAATAGGAGGGGCAGTAAATGCATTTTGTCCCATTTTCCCTTTGTCCTTCCTAGCCTACTTTTTGTCCCTTTGCTGTGTTACAAATGTTAACAACATTTACTTTTTAAAAATACGAGCACTATTTCTGTTTATTCTTCCAGGTGTGGAAGCCCATGAATGCACTGAAGGGAGAGCACATGGAGTCAAGCAAGTGCTCCTGGGGACAGCAGGCACTTTGCCTCTCCAGTGCAGGCCGTGATGAAGTGTCTTCTACGCTCAATGATTGTGAACACACCTGGCTCTGCTAGATGTTACCTTGTTGCAGTTTTGACCCATTTCTTCCACATGGCTGACACCCTGCTGGTGATCATGCATTCCTGGTGCTGAGTTTGCCAGTATGGACAGAGCCCCCAGATCCCTTAGGTGAATGAACAGGGAGCAGCCCACACAACAGTGTGACTGGGATGTGTCTTCCCCACAACATTGTGCTTCAATGTTTTAAGCAATAAGCAATGATTAAGCATAGTGTGGAACAGACTGTAGTGATGTCATCACTGTAGTGATGACACATTATAAAAATTAGCATACAATCAGACTGTAGTGATGTCATCACTGTAGTGATGACACATTATAAAAATTAGCATACAATCAGATCCATATCTGGGTTTGAGGGCACCTATTAAAAGACAGATGTACAGTTACAGTTGTTACAACAATTTTGTTTTATTAAACACTTTGGAGCAGGTCCTGCAGGATGCTAGGCACTGCAACTTGCTCTGCTAGTGAATGGCAAGGCAAGGCACTGAATGCTCAAGTGCAGCTCTGGGCAAAAGGAATGTGATTGCAGACTGTTTGGGCATTTTGGCTCTAAGATATATATTTCATAAAAGGCTGCACAGACTGGAGTTTATTTCCTTTCCATTATTCATGAACACTAGAGACACGCTGCCTGAAGGAGACTTATTGGACAGATCTGATCCCCCGATGTGCACAGCATAGGAACAGTCTCCTGAGCGACAGAAGATACAAATAAAGGCTTGGCGTTAAGCTCCATTTTCTTTATTTGTTCACACTAAAATAAAATGTGAAAGGCTAAGATGTTTTGGTTTTCTAAACAACAGCTTTAGGGCATCCTGGTAGAGCAATTTTTTCTTTTTATTTTTTTAGTAGTTTATTGTTGTTGTTGTTTTGTTTTGTCTCTCTGGAGACACAGATCTCCTTGACTTGGCCACCTAGGAAGCCAAAATGATTAATAGCTGGACAAGATATAACCCAAAGTGATGAAAAATACATATCACTACACCAGTTTCACAAAAGTGAATGACAGTGGTCTGCCCAGGACTGTGCAGAGTAACCTGAGGCAGGAGGAGCTCTTGGCGTTAGGCTTCAGACAAGTCCTGGCAAGGGGTGTGTTGGTTATTGTCAGTCTGATGGGCCACTTCGTCATCTGGGCCTGTCTCCAGAACATCAGGAAAAAAGCTTGCAAACCCTGTTGTCAATGAGGATTATCAAGGTATCTCTCTCATCACTTCTTCTCCTGTCTTTGCTCATGGACAAGATGCACGTTCTCTTCAAAGACCACAGCCCATTTAGTGTTTACATACCAAGGAGGCATAGAAGAGATGTGAAACACAGCTGGGCATGGCAGTTCCTTGAACAATCTCTGGCAAACTAGAAAGAAGTCTTTACAGTGCAGTGAACCACAGCCATTTCAATGCGTGGCAAAGCATCCGTTTTCTCTTGCACAGCACATGGTCTCTGTCTCTGGCTACAGACAGCAACCGTGTCTCTGGGACATGGGCTTGCTAGATCATTTGGAGTTCAGACTAACATATCTAAATCATGTTGCTTAAAGACAGAGCATAGTTGCTCTTAGGTTATTAAGAGTTATAAACTATTATTAAGTTTCTAAATAATTTTGAAACTTCCATAAACCTCAAACCAGAGAGGTCTTCTTTACTGCACCTCCCATTAATTTCTTTTCAGAGTGTTCACATTCAGCAGGTCTGAAATCCAGGCCTTTTATTTAGAAGTGAATTTTTTATTAGAAGTGAATTTGGGAGCCTTCATATCATATAAAAGACAAACCTCTCCCTTCAAATCTTCTGGTTGATAGTCAGATGAAGCCTGTCCCACTAAAGTAATTTCTTTAATGTAGTGGTAGAAAAAGTCCTCCTTTTCTGATTAGAGTTCTATACAAAGGACAAGCTCAAATTTAAAGCATTCCTTTCTCTATATCAAAGTAAATATGCCAAGCAAAGCTACCATTCATCACAACCCCGAGTAAAAGAAGATTTTCTTTACCTATTTGAGCATGGATGTCTTCAAACCTCTGGCAGAAATTCCAAATTGTATATTTTCTTCATATATGAATATATGAATAAGTGCACAAATTACTAAAAGTGATTTAGAAAATATTGTTAACAAGCCTGTAGGAGCTTCAACATGCGCTTGTCTGAGTTGCATGCACGTAAGTTTTCAGCTTCTTCTCAGTTTCTTGGCCTCAAAACTCTCTGCGGGCAGTAATCTCTTCATCAATATTTCCAATAACATGATCTGCCCAATACATTAGCACAGCTTTCTCTTCCTGTGAAACACCTCTGTAAAGAAATACCAGGTTTCAGTCTTGCGCTTTCAAGATTTTGGTAGCAACAAAAAATGCATTCTTATAAATTGCTAAGAAGGTGACTAAATTGTGCTCTCTGTTGTGCACGTGAAATTACAGATGCAACTGGATTAACTCTGATCTGGCTTTACCATCTGCCATATTGAATATTTAGGTTTCCAAAGCCAGCCCAGCTCTCCTTACTCAGTAAATACTCAGTATTTTTAAGACCTGACACTTGAGTCACACAACCCTCCAGACCAGACGCTCAAGTCAGTGGGAAGACATAGATAGTTCCAAGATGCCAGTAGGCTTTATATCTGACCCAGAGATAATCCTGACCTGTTATTTTAAACTTAGATGCTGAAGCTTTCCATACATATGGTGAAATTTGTTCATCTGTTTATCATCTGAATCAGACATATTAATCCATTCATTCATGTGAATTCCCCAAATATCAAGTCACAGAATGGGAGCAAAAGATTTTAGTAATTATAGCTACGTGACATCTTTTGCTGATAAAACGGCTGGCAGAAGCTACAAAGAGCGTAAAACCAACAAGGACTGCAAACCGCACCATTTTCAAAAGCAACTCAAGATTTTTTTAATAAAAAGCTTTAGAAAGTTGGGGTGTGGAAGTAATGCCAGAGCTTCAGCTAGAATAATTTGGAGTACCTATGCCAAAAAACATTTCTCATCAGATTAATCTACATGAGTAGCAGAGCCTGGGGGAAGGAAGCATCACCCACAATAGAAGATAATTAAGTTATGGACCACTCAAGAAAATTAGATATGCATAAGCTCATGGGATCATCCAAGAATGCTGAAAGACCTGGTCAATGTCAGCCTGAAAACTTTCTCTATCATCTTTGAAAGGTCATGATCATCAGGGGAAGGTTCTGATGGTGAGGAAGAGGCAAATATTACATCCATTTTCAAGCAGGTCCAGAAGGGGATCTGTAGGCCAGTCAGCTTAACCTCAGGCCCTTGAGAGGTGAGTCCAGGCACAGGACGGACAAGAAGATAATTTGGACATAAAGCATTGATTTACCAAGGAAAAACCATCCCTGACCAACCTGATTGCCGTCTTGGCTCTGGATGAGGGAAGAGTAATGGTTGTTGTACACCTTGACATTTAAAATGTCTTTGCCACAGTTTCCCATAATACGATCAAAGCCAGACTGGTGAAATAAGGCCTGGATAAGTGGATGATTAATTGGGAGGAAAATTAGTAGGACTGCCAGGCTCCAAGGGTGGTGTTCAGCCATAAGAAGCCCACCAGACAGACAATGACTAGTGGCATCCTTCAGGTATCGATGTCAGGGCAGCTGTGGTTTAAAGTCCTTATTTGTGATCTGGATGAGGGGACGTAGAGTGCCCTCAGCAAGTTGGTGGACAAGATGAGCCCGGAGATGCCATGCGCCCTGGCAGCAGGGTTGGCCAAATGCATGCTCGGCTGCCTTGGCAAGAGTGTGGCCCGTTCTCTCTTCCCCCAGTGAGAACACACCTGGAGCACTAGCACTGGGTCCAGTTTAGGGCTCCACAGCATGAGAAAGATGTTGCGACACTGCAGCAAGTCCAGTGGAGGGCACCAGGATAAGCAGGGGCTGCAGCACACAAAGGATAAGGAGAGGTGGGGAAGCTCTCAGCCATTTTAAGAACTGGCGATGGCAGGAGCTTACTGCTCTCTTCAGCTACCTACTTGGAGGAGATACAGAAAAGGAAGCCGGATTCTTCCCAGAGATGCAAGTAACAGGACAAGGAGATGCAGATTCAAGTTGCAGCAGTTAGATAGACACCAGGAAAAATAAAAATTCCCTGTGAGAGTGGTGACATGCTGGAACACGTGCCCAGAGACATATCTGTGGAGACATCCTTGGAGGTACTCAGACCTTGTCTGGACAACGCCCTGAGCAACCTGATCTAACTTCAGATTTGACCATGTTTTGGGCAGAAGGTTGGGCTGGGTGACCTCCAGAGATCCCTCTCAAAGGACAGCATTCTGTGATTTTACATATAGCAGTTCCTCAGGTATCCTTCAGGTGTCCAGATATGTGACACTGCATACACCCTGAGACAGTCACATGCCTTGCTCAGGTGGTGTGTGTGGATCAGTACTTTGCAATCCTCACATGTACTGTGGGCTAATTTATATACATATGCATAAGAATATACGTATATCTATATGTATATCTGACATTTTCCACAGCAATTTGTTTTATAAACCAGTTGTCTCACAAGTGATTGAGAGATTTCACTAAACAGGCAGCCTTTCTTCATTTCTCTGCATTGAAGCTCCTCTGACCAAAACAGGGGGCAAAACAGGTAGCTACTGACACACATATTTTGCCTGATAATGAAATCCAAAATTATTGACTAGTCCTCATGCATAAAATGTGTCAGTTCTGTTCTTACACTCTCATACATATAAATCAGTTTCTTGACCATGCTAGGCAGGGGCAGGAGGCATTCTGATTGCTGCGATTACTAAATGATAAAGGGGAAGACTCCTTTTGTGTTTTCTGCTTATTCTTTCCTTGTTCCTTATCCTCTGTGGGCAAGCGGTTATGATTCACAGTAAGCCGCAGCAAAGCTACAACTCCTAGACAATAGATGATTACTGTCAGCTTGCCAATATACGATGACATTGTCTCTGAAGAGAAGAAGCTGCTGAGGTCTCCACAGTTTTGCTGTGATCTTTTTGCTAATAGCTACATTCAAACTTTTTGCAGCCTGGAAAAATATTTGCAGAAATCAGTAACTTTTTTTCCCTCTCATTGGTTTTTGTACCAACTGCCTAATAAACTGCTACTGAGAGCATGTTAGAGAATAAAACCCATGGTTTCTTTTTGCCTGAGCACCAAAGACAACTTTTAAACCTGCTGTGCTCCCTACTTCTCTGTATTACACTTATTTAGTCGGTGACCCAGAACAGTGCAGGTGACCAGCTGAAAACACCCCGGCATTGAGATATTTCAATTGTGCTGTTGAATATTCCCAGGAAGGCCCCTTTATCTAGAACACTTTCAACTATGTGAGCATTTCCTTAGTGTAAGGACAGTGTGGCAGTGGAATAGACTGCTAGAGAAGATCTAACCTGTTTACAGAAATGTTTTGGTCTTAGTTAGTGGCAATGGTTTCTGCGCAGAAAAATGGGACTTTCTGTCCAGCCAGTCATCTATTGTTTCTAGTTTTCTCCATCTTCACTGTTCAATCCTTTGGCTCTTCTGCCTGATGTCCCCCTAATGCAGCCCTCTCTGCACAGTTGATATTTTTACCATTGTTCAAAATAGGAAAGAAACATATAAAACTTAGTTTGCAAAAGGCTAAAATTCAGCAAAGATGTTATTTCACTGTGTTGTCTTCATGAGATACTAAACCGCATGGTATTGGGAACTTAGAACCTATGGAAATACAGGTTGAGAGGAACATCCGAGGATTTTCTTTTCCCTTATGAGGCATCATTTGCACCTGTTGTATTTTATATTATCACTCAGCAGCATTTATTATTGATCTCAAATAGATAAAATGTTGGGCAGGTTTACTGTTACTAAAAGAAATGTCCCCTGTGATGGTTAGTACATCTTTCTTATATTCTGGAGATTAAATGACATGCGAGCTCAGGAGGAAATTTTCTTTTGGGCTGGAGAACCACTGGGGCATTTCTGTATTCCTATTTTGGCTGTGGAAATGGCAGTTTCACCAAAAAAATTCCCCTTTCTGTTCCAGGAAGAGTTCCCAGTGGTGCTCCCAGGGGCTGCAGACAGGCAGCCTCGTGAGAGGGTGCATCCTCCCTGTCCAAGCCAGCTCTCTAGTACCATGGTGTGCTCTAACAGGAGGTGATTCCCCACACTCTGTCTTTCTTGTCTCAACCTGAAGAGGAAATTAAAGTTATGGAGACCAGGAACAGACCTGCATCCTTCTGCCAGCATGGGTGGCATTTAGTCGTCAAGGGGAAGATTTTAAATTAGTGGAAATCTGCAGTAACTAAATTTTCTTTCAATCTGGCTGCATTTTTAAAACAGCAAGCCACATGCTCTTTCAATACTCCAGTGGACTGCCCCTGACTAACACTCCTGGAATACATCAGAGCCCAGAGAAGTTCAGCAGCAGAGAGCAAATACTTAGTGAACAGCAACTCTTCCTTATGCGTCTGGTAAAGATGCATTAGGGTTCAGGGCCCATCCGGTAACCATCATACAATAATAGAATCTTTAAGGTTGCAAAAGACCTCTAAGCTCATCAAGTCCAACCATCAACCCAACACCACCATGCCTGCTAAACCACGTCCTGAAGTGCCACATCTACATGTTTTTTAAACTTGTCCAGGGATGGTGACTCCACCACCACCCTGGGCAGCCTGTTCCAATGTCTGACCACTATTTCAGTGAAGAAATTTTTCCTAATATCCAATTTAAACATCCCCTGACACAATTTGAGGCCATTGCCTCTCGTCCTATCGCTGGTTACCTGGGAGAAGAGACCAACACCTGCCTCACTACAACCTCCTTTCAGGCAGTTGTAGAGAGCAATAAGGTCCCCCCTCAGCCTCCTCCTCTCCATACTGAACAGTCCCAGCTCCCTCAGCTGCTCCTCATAAGACTTGTTCTCTAGACCCCTCACCAGCCTCGTTGCCCTTCTCTGGACACGCTCCAGCACCTCAATGTCCTTCTTGTAGTTAGGGGCCCAAAATCGAACACAGTACTCGAGGTGCAGCCTCACCAGTGCCAAGTACAGTGGCACCATCACCTCCCTACTCCTGCTGACCACACTATTCCTGATACAAACCAGGATGCTGCTGGATTTCTTGGCCACCTGGGCACACTGCTGGCTCATGTCCAGCCAGCTGTCGAACAGCACCCCAAGGTCCTTTTCCGCCCGGCAGCTTTCCAACCACCAGGTATGCCTTGAATTTTTGATTACATATACTTCAGGAAAAGGGTGGGAGACGTGACAAAAGCAGAGCTGTAGTGGAGACTTCTTCCTCCCTCCTCCTCTTCTGGGGGGGGTGACCCTGAAGGAGGGCTGGGGAGGGAAAACCAAATCAGAGCTGCCCAGCCAGGCATCAGAGCTCAGGAGGGCGACACAGCGGGCTGGCACAGGCAAAGTGGGTAAGCGGGCAGGGGAGCAGGCAGCAGGGACGGCAGCCTGGCCCCTGGCCTGGATTTCAGCAGCTGATGTGGACAGACTGGGCAAAGCTGCCTCCAGAAGAGCCCTGCGGATAGTCGGAGGGGTTCACACCAAATTAATAATGCATGCACCCCACCCCAAAGGAGTCGTCACAGTTATACAGCAACAGTGGTTTTAAATCTTTCGGGCTATTTATTACTATCATTTGAAAGCCAAAAAGTTATTTTTTCTTCCTCAAAAACATCTCAGGAGGCTGCAGTACTGAGAACACATACTGCTGAAAATTAATTGTGGGCGTATTCCATGGCCTGTTGCGTCAATCTGCATGAGTTACTTGTCCTTTTCTTCTTCTCATTCTCTGTGCATTTAGATTCTGGGCTCTTTTTACCAAGGATTCATCTAACTGCTGTGCTGTTGTCAGCCTAGCCCTACAGAGCATAGTATTACAAGAAAAATTCACCTCGTCTTGCCCCTTACCATCACTACCAAGATGTACGAGCCCTTTGGCCATGGAATCTGGAGAGCTGGTGTATAGTCCTCAGCCTGCCACTGGTGACAAGGGTGGTTTTAGTTTGTGCCAAACACATGCAGACCTCTAGCAGAGCTTTCTACTTGTATGTGTTATATTCTGTCAGGTGCAAAAAAGAGAAAACACTTGTGAAGGCAACAGTACCTTAGGTGGAAGCATTTCTGTGTGTACAGGCAGTCCATTACTGGGGCCTGAGGACAAGTCACCCCATGTAAGCAATCAGGTGGAGACGCATGGTGACGGTAACCTCTTGCTGTGCAGAAGAACAGCACCTGTAATAGCCTGGATGGAGGCAGTGGCATGAGTCAGGAACAGTCCCTTGGCAACCTCTCGTCGAAGGCAGACAAAACCATAGTAGCAGGACCTGCTTGGGGGACCAGAAGGGGAGTGGGGGAAGTGTGATCTGGTTTGAGATGCTAGATAGCATGGTAAAATAGCAGGGAATAGAAGAATTTCTGGAGGAGATGGAGGGATAAAATTTCTGGCAGATGCATCCTCCTCTGGCTGCCATGGAGTTAGTTTATTATTAATACTTAGAGCCTTTCTGTTTAATTAAACAGTAGCTAAAGCATGAGGCAAACTGCCTCCTGAGCGCACACACAGAGCAGCAGCCTTGCGCAGAGCCAGAGGGCAGGGCTGCTGCTGAGGGTAGTGCCACAGCAAGCAGAGATGCTTTAAGGACTAACGCAGCCTGATCTCTTTGAAAACATCATCCAGACTGATTGGAATTGAGGTCAGCAGAGTAGATGCTCTTATCCCTAAGATAATAAAAATTTAGGAATCTGTAGGTAATTTTCTAGGGAAATTGTCAACATTGTTAAAAGGAAATGCTCTTAAAGCCCTTACAAGTGCACTGAATCAAGGAGACACTCTGTGGAGGAACTGTACTTATAGAAAACAATTCCTGTATTAAAAAATAACAAAAGTGGGATGGCCCAATAATGACTTGCTGTGGCAAGTTCCGATGCAGCTATCACAACACAGCTGTCGCACGGAACAAGTGAACCCATGTAGACCCAGGAGCTTCCCTGTGACTAATGCCACCACCCCTGTACACCTGGACAGAAGTGAGTCTCAGAGCAAAATAGGGGTTTTTAGTCAGTGGAGGTCATGTTTTGGCTCTCCCCAGTACTCCTGTGCTCTGTGCCCAGCTCTGCTGAGGGAAGCTCAGACAGTGAGCCCCGCTCAGCCAGGGGTCCTCGTGTTCACCAACATCCCTGTGTCCATTCTGGGACGTAAGACCCGGACAGATCGCACTCACCCAGTGGTGTGCTGCAGATCAGGCAGTGGTTTGGAGAGAGCTGGGCTCCGCTGCGCCCCTGTGCCTGCATTTCCCAAGGGAACTAAGGTGCATTCCAAGGACTGGCAACACCTCCTGGCCATGTCTGTCACTTGAAAGCCACAGCTGTTAAATCTGTCACTTAGGAAATAAGGTGCCACATGTAACTTGCCTGTAGGGAACAGTCCCAGGAGTGTGCTGGCTCCCAGACTGTCCAAAAATCTTGCCTGGAAGGACAGGTGAGGGACAGGCAACTGTGCAGCACTGGAAGTGACCATGTCCTGGTGAACGTCATCAGCACAGTCATGCTTCAAGTGCCAAGGTCTTGCTCCAGCATGGTGCTGGGAGATACTGGGGCACACACGCCAGTCTGGGTGTCCAGCAGTGATTATTGTGCTGCCCTGAAATCAGGGTGAAGCTGAGGAATGGAGGGGAGCTTCACTGAATATGCCGAGTCTTAGTGCACCACCAGTGTTTCAAATGAGCTTCACTCCGGCACATTGTCAAGTCCCAGATGACTCTTACCTGGATAGGTTTCTTGATACTATGAAGAGTAACCTGGAAGGGATACATTTTGCATGGCTTTAGTATTCTCAATATTGTATCTCAACCATGAGAGGTGGGCACGCATGAGAGGACACATCTGTGATTCAGATTTATAACTCTTAGTGCAAAGCAGAGGCTTCCAGCAAAGCTGAAAATTGTTGCTAACTGTTGTGGGAGCTTCAGAGGATGGAAATGTGGTTGCTGGAAAGAGACAAACCCCCTCACCTCACTGATTCTGGAGCTGTGGCTGCTGCAAGGAGAGGAAGGTAGATACAGCATGGTGTTAGACAGGTGAAACAGCATGGATAGCCATTCTGACTCTGAGGGCTTAAGGAACCGTGTGTCAAAACATCAACTTTCCACCAGCTGGCCTCTGCTGTGAGAGCTGGTGGTGCTTCCAGGCTGAGGATGGAGGCAGCATGGGTCCTGGCTATGGCTGCTGTGAGAGAGGATGACCTCCACTTACCCACTGTTGCACCTCCAGCCCTGCCCCGCGGCTACCATCTCACATCTCTGTCTCAGGTTGCTCTGTGAAACGGTCAAGTTTTCACTGAAGTCCCTCACCAACTAGTGCTGGTTATTTTTATGAGGAGATGCTTCATGTTAGAGATACCTAAAAGCCTAGATCCTATTGCTGAAAAAGCTGGCCGATAGAATTTGAAGCAGCTGGGTCCAGCATCTGACCCTTGATGAAAAGCAATGCAGGCATGCCAGGTGCTGAAACAGACACAGCAAGTTCTTCTGATGAAAACACGTATTTGTGTGTAAAACGCAATACGAACATCGACGTTTATGATGCATAGGCGTATTTGACGACTCAGAAAAGAAGAAAGATCAATATCTAGGAAGAATGTACACACATTATTTAAAATATTAAAAACATAGTGGAAATACAGAAGAGCTCCAAGCTGTATGTCTGCATGGGGTTACAGGTGACTGTGTAGGAAATCATAACAGCCACGTAAAAATAATAGATAGAAGGACCTGTGCAGAGAATCAAAATACTAAAGAAAAGAGAAAAAAGCATTTTCTTCTGCTTTAGTTAACTTTCAGTCCGAAACTCAAGTTTTTGCAGAGATACATCCATAATTCACAACTCATGAGGATTGTTCATGAAAGTTTTTGTCTTCTCCTTGAGCAGGAAATGTGATGATGTTAGTACGGGCTTACAAAGCAGCCGCACAGAACCGCTTCCTGACTCCCAGTCTGTCTCACACGGACACGGCTTTTCCAAACTCTCTGAAGAATATGGGCTATTTTGAGAGACACTGTTCTGCGTTTTGTATTCCACTCAAAGTGATTCTTAAATGAATGGCTAAGAGCAATGGTACAGAGTGGCTGCTCAGAAAAAGCCCTTGAACATGTATTTCCTATTCACTTTTGCTATTGTCACATTTGAGCATCTTTAATTTTTCCAATATCCACATGACTTATTTGTACTATGTTTGCACAAAACATCTTTAGCTGCAACTAGAATTTTGATTTGGGCTCTCTGGATGGTCAGTGGAGAGGGAGAGTAATTCACCCCGTCCAAAGTGGGATGAACTGTGAAAGGAGAAGGCCAGGAAAGCCCATCCCGCTACCAGGAGAAGCGATGCAAAGGCAAAAGCTTCATACCCCAAAAGCCAGGGCAGGTATGGCACTGATACGGGAAGATGCCGTGGAAAGTAGGCAAACCCTGCCACCCTTTCATGCCTAACAGAGCCACACTGCTGCGGGTAGACATTTTCTCCACATTGCTGTTGGGGAAAACCTGGTGTTACCCTTGAGGGATGCCTTGGGAGGGAAGTACTGCTTAGCTGGAGAGGGTAAACAGCACCCTGACAGTAAAATCAAAGAAGCCAGACAGACTCTTTCTAATGGCATCAGCCCAACTACTTTCCACCTTTGTTTACCATTCTTCCTCTAAGTTCTGATATGAAATGATAGTAAGAGAGGTATAATTTATCTCAATCTTAACCAGACAGGCTTCTAAAAAGCATTGTGATAACAGGTCTTTCACTTTCCTGCCTTGATTGTTATGTCTAAACTTATCCATTAGCTAGTTTCAGTGATGTAATGAGCTTTATATCTGCAACATGAAAACCATAAAACTTTTGTTTACCCATGTTTACAAAATAGTAGATATTTATGTTCCTTGAAGCCCATTTTATGACTGAAAATCAACTTCTTGTGTTAACTCTTCTGTCAATGGAATACTTGCTCTCAAAATATCTGATTACATCTTTGTGAATGGGTTTGACATAAATATGCAAACTAATGTTAAATATTTTTTGAAAAAGAAAACCCAACATAAGCCAGGTTCTCTGCTGCTACAAATCCATGTAGATTTTTCACTTCCATTAGCTCACAGTATGTTCTGTCCTGTGATTTCCAAACTACTCTGTTAACCCATTGCTGTATTTAGAGATTTTACAACCACTCTAGTTGTGCAAGGATGTCCAGTTCTCCCCTATACTGTCCTTTATCCTCTGTTTAGGACATTTTCAGTTGTCTTTATGTTTTCTTCTTTGCTGCTACTTGTGTTTGGGAGGAGCTCCTTCTGAATAACTGCAGAGCCACTTCCTTCTTTTCCATGGAGGTCCTCCTGGATTAGGATTTTCTCATAATACGAAAAAAATCATATTATAGAATCATAGAATGGTAAGGGTTGGTAGGGACCTTGAAGATTATCTAGTTCCAACCCCCCTGCCATGAGCAGGGACATCTTCCACTAGACCAGGTTGCTCAGAGCTCCATCCAGCCTGGCCTTGAACACTTCTAGGGAGGGGGCATCCACAGCTTCTCAGGGCAACCTGTTCCAGTGCCTCACCACCCTCATGGTGAAGAATTTCTTCCTAATATCTAACCTAAATCTGCCCTCTTTTAGTTTACAGCCACCCCCCCCTCGTCCTATCACTACAGACCCTTGTGAAAAGTCCCGCTCCATCCTTCCTGTAGGCCCCCTTCAGGTACTGGGAGGCTGCTCTAAGGTCTCCCCGGAGCCTTGTCTTCTCCAGGCTGAACAGCCCCAACTCTCTTAGCCTGTCCTTGTAGAAGAGGTACTCCAGCCCTTTGATCATCTTCGTGGCCCTCTTCTGGACCCGCTCCAACACATCCATGTTCTTCTTATGTTGGGTGCTCCAGAGCTGGACTCAGTACTCCAGGTGGAGTCTCATGAGAGCAAAGGGGCAGAATCACCTCCCTCGACCTGCTGGCCACGCCTCTCTTGATGCAGCCCAGGATATGGTTGGCTTTCTGGGCTGCAAGCATACATTGCCAGCTCATGTTGAGTTTCTTATCCACCAGTACCCCCAAGTCCTTTTCCTCAGGGCTGCTCTCGAGCCATTCTCCACCCAGTCTGTACTTGTGTTTGGGATTGTCCTGACCCACGTGCAGGACCTTGCACTTGGCCTCGAAGAACTTCATGTGGTTCACGCAGGCCCACCTCTCCAGCCTGTCCAGGTCACTCTGAATGGCATCCTTTCCATCCAGCGTATCAACCACACCACACAGCTTGGTGTCGTCGGCAAACTTGCTGAGGGTGCACTCAGTCCCACTGTCCATGTTGCCGACAAAGATATTAAACAGTACCGGCCCCAGTACCGACCCCTGAGGCACACCACTCCTCACTGGTCTCCACCTGGACGTCAAGCCATTGACTACTAAGACTTAAGCTTGTCCCAGTCACTGTACATAATATCCACTAACATGAATGAAATTACAAACATGATGATTCTTTAGCAATAGAGTATGAAGAAACAGCTATTTACTTAGTTATTTTTTCTCATATCTTGATATTATTAAATGTGAAGTACTGCACCCACAAATATCTACATTTCTCCACTGCCAGGTTCATTCCAATGTGAGAATTTACTCTTCAGGTTTCCCATGCCCACTTCTTGGTTAAATATCTTCGTTTACGTAATCACTTTTCCAACTCAAAAGACATTTTGACTATTTCAAATATTTTTAAGACTGACAACTTATTTTCAAAGACTGTTTTCAACAGGCAGTCAGTAGATAATATGGTTACCTTGTTTTTGTGAAATTCAGTATTTTGTTCTGGATCTGGATAGTGCATGCATTATATACACCTTTTTCAAATATTTTTACATTAAAAATAGCTTATTTTGATGCCTTAAAGCACCTTCTAAAGTGTCTGCTTCTGAATGTGGCATTTTATCTTTAAACAGTCCACATCCGTATGACTCCAAATTCTCTTTTGCTTAAAATCTTCAAGGAAAAAAAAGAAAAAAAAAAGAAAATAGAACTGTAAAAAACACAGAAACAACCATTGTGTTTGAATGATGCAATGCTAGTCAAATGCTATAGAAAAGAAAAGTAAAAATGAAGACACGTAATACTTCTTCTGCCTACAATTCATTTTAGCCAGGCAGATATGAAAAATCAATCTTGGCAGAAACACTCAAGGTCAAAGGTTCCCCTATTTAAAGGGAGACATTATGAGACTGAAAATTGTATTCCAGCTTTTGTCTAGGTAATGCTACCTCTGCTGTCCTTAAGCTAAATGAAAACGAGGTAAATGAACATCATTTTTAGAGACTAATGCTATCTCAGAGAGGGCATCATTTCAGTTCTTAATGAAATAGTTCACCCTTTCTCGCTAGCAAAAACCCTTAAGACTTAATCAGAGAAATAGATGCCCAAGAGTCTAATGATTTTTCAGTATGTATGACACATATGGACTGGAAAAGTTGTCTTGCTTGTTTAATGTCTCCAGTCAAAGGGCAGTTTTTCTTCTAAAAGCAAGCATTCAGCAAAAAGAGGGAAAGAAGAAAGAATGATTTACCAAGTGTTCCACTTTTTCTCTCTCTGGAATACAAAAGGTTTACAGCTATTCACATTCTCCAATGTCATTCCCTTGGACAGATTGTAGTACATGTTCTGACAAAAAGAGTTGAAGACAGATTAGGCCATTTTCATTAAAAAAAAAGCCCCAAACCCTAGCAAAGAACTACTGTGGGCCCATAGATAAACCCAAAAATCAAGTGTCTTAATTGCAGCTTCACATTAAAAGGCCAGAACCTTACTGAATGCATTAATTATATCTGATTTTCTTACTTTTTATGAAAAATTTAACCAGGAGCTTGACAGTTGACCTAGTGCATTGTTATCCTTTTTGTTAATCAAGCACAAATAATGTGAGGTTTCGCGGGTCCCTTTTGCCTAGTCTAACAGTGGAATATCTTTTTCACCTAAGATAGCAGCTACAACAATATAGGTAGTTCCACATTTTTGGGAAGAGATTGTTCAGGTGGATTTCCCACCACAATTCAATTCTTCCCTAGTAACAAAATTTTTTTCTTCTAGAGTTACAATTATTTAAGGGGTCAAAATCCTTTCCAGTCAGAGTGGTGTGTAGATCACATGATAAAACATTTGCTACCCATATGGTTTTTCAGTTTTGCTTTTTGTTCTTTTTTTTGGTAAGTGAATCGCTTCGTAGCTGACCATGAGCAGGGAATGGTCCCTTGCAGTGAAGAGACCAATGGTATCCTCACCTGTGTTAGACAGAGCATTGCCAGCAGGTCATGGGGGGTGATCCTTCCCCTTTACTCTGTGCTGGTCAGACACATCTGGAGTGCTGGATCCAGTTCTGGGCTCTCCAGTACAACAGAGACATGGGCACGCTGGAGTGAGTCCAGTGAATGGTCATGGAGATGATTTAACGGTTGGTGCATCTGTCATAGACGAGAGGCAGAGAGCTGGGGCTGCTCAGCCTGCAGAAAAAAAGTGTCAGGGGGGATAATGCCAATGTGTATAAATACCTGACAAGAGGGTCTAAGGAAGATGGAGCCAGGCTGTCCTTGGTGGTGCCCGGTGACAACAAGAACATCTTCAGATAATAATAGCTATTAAATTCTAATTTTCAGTTCATGAAGGATGAAATTTCATTTGGAATCAGACAGAAGATGACTTGTTAATACATCTGGCATTTTTTGCTCCTTCTTTTGCTTTCCTTAGCTAATGGATTTATTCTGAAAATGACCTCAAGTTTAGAGACTTCCCATTCAATGGGAACTTCACAGTAGTGAGAAGTACTATACTGAGCTGTAGTAGTAGGAACTGATTTGCAAATAAGAGGAAATGAGGACAAAATTAAAGCAATGATCATATAGTTACAACACAATTTGTTACATCTAAACCATGTTAAGCTTTGTCTAACAGATACATCCAGCTACCTTCAGCTGATGTTTGTCCTGGCTTTCATTCAGTGTATATCCGTAATTTGGTACTGCCTCTCAAGTAGTCAGCCTGATATAATACTGCATGTCAGTCTTTCACTTTGTGCCTCTCTGAATGCTTGTCCTAAAATCCAGATTGACTCAACTGGAATAAAAAATATCCTGGAGTAAACAACTAAAACAGTGACCATCTGATTGTCCAATATCATTACAGAATTGAACATGCACAGTGCTACCAAGGCATAATCAGGTTATTGACATTCCTTATTTTTACAGATAGAAAACATCAGAACTGACCACACAGATGTGTACCTGCTGCACTGATATGCGAGTCAGAGAAATTAAAACTGGTGAGTTTGCTGAAGGTTTCCATCAAAGTAACAAAAAAGTGATTCCAACCCCACCAACTGCCATAAGACAAAGGCTCCTGTGGGACCTGAAGAGTTCATGGTGATCTGCAGACGTAGCTCAGAAACTTTTTTTAGTTCTTTGTGGCAATTATATACACATACTAGGGTTCAGGTTTTTGACAGGTCTTCACAGAGATAGAGAACATGATGATTTTAAGTGGTATGGACTACCTAACTATTCTAATGACATTTGGTCAGACAGGCGAAATAATTCAGAAAGGCAACCTTTGGTCAGAGTTTGATAATAGCCCCTCAGAGTTCAGAGGATCCACAGTCTGGGGGTGGGGGCAGAGGAAAGCACCCCCAAACCCAGGAGCACTGAGATCTTCAACAACAGGGACAGGAAATTAAGTGAAATCAAGCCACCTCAGACGGAGGCTTTTATCATGCCTGATTTTTGGCCCTAAAATATGATGCTAGTCTCACCAAATCCCATATACAATCAATGCAGACCAAAATGCACCCCACAGGGTTGTGCAGGATGCCAGCACGGGACATTGTCCTTGACCCCTTATGAGGAGGCATCTCTGTCCCCCAGGAAGGGCTGCTGCCGTGTTGCTCCATTGCTGGCTGCCCACCTGGGCTGCATTTCTCTTCACAGTGCCCTTCCCAAATCCACTCCCCTCCTGCCTGAGACCCTGTCATTCTCGCCTTTCTCTGCAGAGCTGAAGAGAATGAGCCAGTGGTGCTTGTGAGACTGCTGAGGCTAAAATCAAAGTTGCCACTTTCATAAACTGAAATGATGAAATTGCTTAGTTTTCTGCTACTTGACTTCTGTTTATGTATGTGTGGCTGAGCAGTTTACTTTGCTTTTAAGACACATCGTTTTTCTTCTACGTTTATCACCGCTGATGAAGTTGCCAACTTGACAGAGCCTGTAACTGCTTGTGAAAGTATCAGACATCCATGAGTAAAATCTATGGAAATGTAGCAAAACTTTGCAGTTGCAGCCTGGAAGCAAAAACATACTCTCTCTGCTTTGGAAGGGTGGGGACATCAAAACTGCAGTAGTTCCAGTGGGTGTAATGAAACGCCCCGGGGGATTATCCATATGACTTGACACCTAGAGGAAACGCTGGATAATTGCCACCCACAATTTTGAAACGATGGATGACTAACAAACTCATCTGCCACTCAAGGAGACAGTTTAGTGGGAAGGATGATTCATATGAGAACAATATAACTTTTTCTTCTTTTTTATTATTTTTGGCCTACCAACGAAGGTGATAAAAAACAGGCAAAATAGTGACTAGTAGCCGAAACAACCATGACTTATTAAAGGTCATTCCAGTCTTTCCTGGTGGCTGCTGGTTGTTCACACTCTTACTGAAAAGCATGAGTCCTCAGGTGAGAGTAACAAAAGCACGGTGCAAATACAGTGAGTGCTGTGACTCCCTATTGTCTGATATTTTGCTTGGTTTGGTAAGGACCCATGTGGTTTTAGGACAGCCACATGCTTCTCACCGTGTATCTTTACCTCACATGGTGGAGTCTGCCAGGTCATGACTCCTTGTCATGTCTATCCAGGATGAAGCACTGTTATTTTGAAGAAGCCACTTTTGTGGTAGGTATGCAACAGCTACATCAACCACTGTAGCTAAAACTGGAATAAACTACTTCTTCTCACTTTGAATAGCCTTCAAACCGCACGCAAGAGCCCTCAGCAAAGGACCGCTAGTGTGACTGGTACATGCGGGCAGCCCCCTGCCTAATCCTTTCCAGGATTCATGTCCCCAGTCTGCAGGAACCTCACCAGGCTCTTGTAAAAACTTTGAAGTTTCACGCCTGTGGAATGAACTGTTTAATTCAACGTCAGCTTTGACAACTTTTCTAAATATTAGGGTCAAAAGCTGGAAACCTATATCCACACTGGGATGCTGCAGTGAATTACAGTCTCTGCTACTGAGAGGAGTTTCACTCAAAAGATCAAGCCATTCTTAGCAGGTATGAAAAATTGCCCCAGCTTCAGCAATCTGTAAGTGAGGTGTCTAATCTAAGGTAATTGTCCAGGTAGGAGGAACTGGCTCTCGAGGTGCCCGTTTCTGTCTTGACTATAAGGAGTTTGCGTGAGAAATTACATTAAACACCTAACCTGTAGCAGAGAGAAATCCCAGTCACTCTACCTGCCTTGTAGGCATGGGGATGCTTGGGGGAGGCATTTTAAAGTGTTGACTGCTGCATTCAGCTGCTGCTAGGCAATAATGGACAATAATGTTTTAACCCATTCATAGTGATGCATCATGCTGAAGCAACAGTATCTCCTCTGGTTTGTGGTCACAGCCGCAAGATTAGCTGTGTCTTTGACCCCTGCTGCAATCTCGTTTGGAGTATCATTTTCAAGCGAGAAGCCCCCACCTGCCCTTCTAGCAATGTGAGATCAAAAACTGCTCCTGTGCTAGCACACACAGACAAGTCTGATGCTCGTAAGAGACTTCTTTTTATGAGCCATACTCAATAAAAAATACTGTAAGACATATTGTAAGGAGTATATTCAGAAGGCTGTAAGAGTAATGAAAGAATGTTAAAAAGGGAAAGGGCCTCCACAACTCCTTGTTTTACCTACCTCATATTATGGCCTTAAGGTTTACGTAGGTCCTAATTTTTCCAAGTATTGTCAGTCATGGAACACAGGGTTCTACCCATTTTCTTGCAGATTCTCTGCCTACAATCTGCTAGTCTCTAGGACAGAGGTTTTCTTGTTATCTGTGACACTGTTATGTTAACGGTTGGGCCTTATGATCTTAAGGGTCTTCCCTAACCTAAATGATTCTATGATTCTATCCTCATGCTTTGACCCATACAGCAGAAGAGAGATTATACCCATCTTAAAGACAACATTTCAGGGGCCCTGAGACCTGTGAGCTCAGCCTGGTATCAGATTCCAGAGTATCCTTAAAACTACATAAGACTGACTTAATTCTGAAATGCCATTTAGTACACAACAGATTAAGAGGAAAAAATCCCATCGTATGATATAACTAGTGCTGATCTCTCCTACAGTTTTATTATGTATTTTCCTAGTCTCTGATCCCAAATTCCTGTATTTACTACCCTTCCTCCAAGTGAAATATGCAATCATCACATAATTCAAAGAGAGAATGTGATTAGAATAAGAGTCTGAGAACTTCATTTCAACTGAATTTCAATTATCTCTGGTACATAACCAGATGCACACAACCTGTTATTGAATGTAAACACTCTACTCATTTCCCTCTGCCAAAATTATTTGCGTCTCACTCAGAAACAAGAAATCATCTTTTCAGATAGGAAAGTGGGTCTCCTAAATAGAAGTTTTAATTTTAATTTTTATGAAAAGCATTGAAGTACTACAAGAAATGAAACAGTCAGCACTGTAAGGTCCTGCACCTGGGGAGGAACAACCTCATGCATCAGTACAGCCTTGGGGTGGACCTGCTGGAGAGCAGCTCTGTGAAGAGGGACCTGGGTGTCCTGGTGGACGACAGGTTAACCATGAGCCAGCAGTGTGCCCTGGCTGACAAGAAGGCCAATGGCATCCTGGGGTTCATCAAGAAGAGTGTGGCCAGCAGGACGAGGGAGGTTCTCCTTCCCCTCTACCCTGCCCTGGTGAGGCCTCATCTGAAGTACTGTGTCCAGTTCTGGGCTCCCCAGTTCAAGAAAGATGAGGAGCTACTGGAGAGAGTCCAGTGGAGAGCTACAAGGATGATGAGGGGACTGGAACATCTCTCCTACGAGGAGAGGCTGAG
>Ga0065711_1035892_pt1 | contig 21695 bp, 6 predicted proteins | sample Hoacrofraction12_FD_59098 | JGI IMG/M metagenome (GOLD analysis project Ga0065711, IMG submission 59098) | Hoatzin crop microbial communities from Cojedes, Venezuela - Epithelial fraction 12 v2 (version 2) | ecosystem: Host-associated > Birds > Digestive system > Esophagus > Crop | place... | reverse complement strand
CCAGGACACCCGCCTCATTCAGCAGCGGCCCCACATTGTCCCTAGCCTTCCTTTTGCTGCTGATGTAGTTGAAGAAGCCCTTCTTGTTGTTTTTGACATCCCTATGTGTGACTCTGTCTTCAAGCATATTAAAACACGCACTTTGTTTGAAACCTGTTTACTAGATAAATCAAATTGTCACTGTATCTGTTGTCTTCCACCTTTACTACATTTCAGTCCTTGAGTAATCTGTACACTTTATTAATGATGACAACATATCTTTCTCCAGGTCCCTGGATAGAAACATTAAATAGTGTTGGGATAAAAGGTGATGGTGTGCTGTACGTTGTCTGAGATTAAAACAAGAGATCTGAATGAAGTCAGATGACTGCAGCCATGACTGAAGACACTGGGAATTCCAATCCTAATTTTAATTCAAATTTTATTGGGAAATGAATAATGAGAATACCTTTCAAATTACAAGTAATTTAAAAGTAACCGTTGTCTCTTCTGGCAGGGTAACTTGGACTTAACAAGCATGGGAATCTGAAATCTAGTTTTAAAGAAAAAAATTAAAAATCTTTGTTGACGTATGACTTTGTAATGTTCTTCATATCTTTTTATCCCCGTGTAAGAAGGCTGCATATCCCAGTTTATGTCCTTTGAAAGACTGTGTTTCATGGTAATGGTGGTTTTTCTTTATGAGCAGGTCTACAGTTTCTTTGGTTGTGTTCGTCTTTTTGTATTTGGTTTTTAATAGATCTGTACCTTGATCCAAATGCAAGTAAGGGTAATACAAGTTGGTCTGAAATTGACAATAAAAAACCCACCACAACTCTTGAACTGAAGTTATTTAGTCTTTGCTGGTGCGTAGCAATGGAACGTGTCCTAAGTGCCCAGGGAAGTGGTGGAGTCACTGTCCCTGGAGGTGTTTAAAAAACATGTAGATGTGGCACTTTGGGATATGATTTAGTAGGCATGGTGGTGTTGGGCAGATGGTTGGACTTGATGATCTTAGAGGTCTTTTCCAACCTATGATTCTATGATAAGTTTACGAATGCATATGTTTGCATAGGTAGGTTATTTCTACAATAAATTGTTAATGGTGTTTAATAGTCCTTTCCTCAATCAGATGCTTGGGAAATTCTCCAGATGGGATTTTCTTTTGATCTGGTAGAAGACAGTAGATTAGACTTGGAACTCCTGGCCATTCATATTCCTCATAAATAATGGTTTTAATACCAGTCTGTAATTGCTTCATAGTTGTTACTTATTTCATTGCATTATATTATTATTCACTGCATAAGCATGCATTTCATACTTAGCAGAAACAGATAGATTGGTTCCAACAATTTTTTTATACTCATTACTTTGAATTCTGTTCAGAGTTTATGGTTTTCAGCTTTTCTTTTTAGTTTTTGATTGGTTGTCTCTAAAATGCTTGCTCAATTAACTTTTAATTTTTTATTTTTGTTTGTGAAAGGCTTTAGGATCAGTTAGTTATAATGTTCCAGGCTATATTCTGTTGTTACCCAAGAATTATTTAAAAAAAGAAAAAGGTGTGTGTGTGTGTATGCATAAAAATTCCCCCGATAAATCAGAATATATATTCTTTTTCCTTAAATATGCATTTCTAGATTTTTAATTTATTGTTTACAAATTCAGAAAATCTCAGAGGCATACTGAGGACAGTTACGTGAATGAACCACAGTCTTTAAATTCTTAAATATTAGCTGTCATTTATCTATGATACACATTTTTTTCAGCGGTTTATTCAAAATCAGTGGAAATCTAACAGAAAAGCATTTGCTTCCCTCTGTAAATTTTAGATCCAATCTGGAATGTTAAGGTGAGATGGAGACAGCTGATCAGCGTAAAGGCAGTTGCAAATCTAATATTTCTGTGTCGTCACTCTGTCTTGGCACTGAGACGAGAAGTCTGTGTTCTGTTAGTAGCTGTTCAGGACTTTTCTTCCCTTAGCTGACCCTGATCTTATTCATCTGTAGTGGCTGATAATCTCTTCCTCACTAGGATCGAAGAAAGATCAGAGTAGTCTTACTGAGACAGCGTTTTTGTGTGATGATTTCCCCCCCCCGCCCACCAAGCAGAGTTTACAGTGCTACATTTTTCTTTCAGTTAAAGGCGGCGTGGGAAAGAGCAGAAGATTCATTCTATGGGTCTTGCTTTGCAGGAGTTGAGCTGAGTGGAGCCAGGGCTTGAATACAGGCATGAAAACAGAATGATGAGAGATGTACAGCACAAACAGGAATTGCTATCTCTAGGTTTAAGATTGCTTCTCAGCTTTCCCTCAATGCTCTGATTTTTCACATTGTGGTAACAACTGTAGCAACTGATAATGGTAAACCATGTACATAATATTCGTCTTTGCCAAATGTGGAAGATCCCAAAGCAAGTGGTGACTTGATCCCAGTACACATGGGAGCCTGTTTTACTGCCCTATTGCAGGGAACCATTTTAAGGCTAATGATTCTTGATGGCAATGACTGCTGCTTTATTGGGATTGGAATTGCATTTAATTGAGGGGCCACTGAAGATTTAGTGGTTCTTACTTCCTTGCACATCTTAGTTTCGTGCTAGTTTCTATTTGCTCTTTTAAGAACATCATTGTGGCTCCCAGCGTAGCTGTTAGACAAACAAAGAAAATTATACACATTGGGCTGGTAGACTGGGAATTTACCTCTAATTCGGAGGTATATGATTCCATTAGTGGTTCATATTGTTTTCTAAGCGAAGAAACAGAAAACTATAAATACAGAGAGCATATTTTGTGTACATAATATGTACATAGTGTGAAGTCTTCACCTTTTGGAGCCACTAAAGCCAGTATTTTACCCAGTTTGAATTTGTGAGTGTTAATCATCAGATATTTGTTGTTACAATTTCATATTAATTTACAGGGCTTTTTTCCTGTCCTTTCTGGTTTTTACTACATTCACTTATTTTGGGAAATCTAGAAGTACAACATCAATCCTGGTTTTACTTTTGTTTGTCATATACAATGATTTTTAAAACTATTCTGTGTTGGTGAGCTCTATATTATGAAGTATTATGTACAGTTATGATTTTATATGCACTTTGAATAAATAATTTTTGTTTTTTCCTGCAGGAATTCTAGAGGTGTTACACTGTGTGTTGGTGGAAAGCCCAGAAGCTCTAAACATTATTAAGGAAGGACATATCAAATCAATCATCTGTCTTTTGGACAAACATGGAAGAAACCATAAGGTAGGCAAAGAAGAAACAAGTATATTTAGGTGAACATTTGTGAACAAACCAAGCAAGTTGTTCTGTGTAGAAGTTAGATTTCAAATACTAAGTAATAAGGAATGAAGCTTTTTGTAGAAGGCATATGAGCAGTTTGAAGATGCAAAGGAGAGCATTATCTTCTTTTTGATGAAAACATTGATGCACACTAAATCTCAAGGGAAGCAGAAAGAAGATACCTTAGTATTATCAGGAGAATTTCAGAATTGTTGTAAAATAAAACTGCTATGTTGGATGAATTATGTACCCTTATGTGTCTTCCAGTAACAAGGTATATAACATTGTATTGCCTGAAGTAACTCACAATGACTATGAACTCCTTAGCATGAAATAATATTTAAGATGAAAAGAATCTATTTTTTTTCAGGTTTTGGATGTTTTGTGTTCTCTCTGTGTTTGTCATGGAGTAGCTGTGCGGTCAAATCAACATCTAATCTGTGATAATCTCCTGCCAGGAAGAGATCTGCTCTTACAGACACGCCTTGTCAACCACGTGAGCAGGTAAAAAGAGAAAGAAAAAAAATCTGTATCTATGAACAAAGCAGAATAAAACTTGTGGTTAAAAGTAATAGTTACTACAGAAAGCCTATTTTACTTCCAAAACTTTTGTTAAGATATTTATTCTTACTAGAATTTTAAATAATCTTTGCAATATTGAATAGAATCAAAACGCGGGTTAGCGAGAGCAGCTGCAAGCTAAAGCTGCTCTAAACTGCTTGACGTCTGTGAAACTGCGGAGTCTTTCTAAAGATTCTTGTCTAGATCTAGCTGTGCTTTCAAAGTCTTGTCAGCCAGTGTCCTCTGATTGCCTTGATGTTTGTGATCTTGTGAGGATTTCTTAATCACCTTTGGTCAAAATCTAGAACTTAGTGCCAAACACCTGAAACAGTTTCTTAAACTACTATTATTGTTGATTTTGCCTGGGATATTTAGGGAGTGCCCTCAGCCTTCCTCCCACTGGCAGAGTTGTAGAAGCTACCTTTCAGCAGTCATTAATAACAAGAAGCAGCTAGTGACATCTTGTTACTAGCAAAGTAATATTTACAAAGTAAATATTTATCCAGAGTTTCAATTTATGCCGAGGCAGAAGAATCTGGCTTTAAGTGAAGATGAGTGGGATCTTCCTGTCTCAAACTTACGTCTCTTCTTAAGTCTCGATCATTAAGTGAGAATGAAAGTTGAAACGTAGAAATAGTACTTACAATTTGGAGTTCGTAGGATATATCAGATGCTGAAAAACATAAAAAATCCACAACTTTTTGTTATAAGGAGGCCTTTTTAAGTAAAAATAAATTCAAGTCTAAAGGTGAAATGAACTTGACAATTTTATAGCTAATACATGCACTCATATTTTTCATAACCATGTGACTTGACTTTCCCCAACACATCCAATAGCATACCAACATATACAACACATGGAAAGATGCTATAATGGGAGTGCTAAAATCACTAATGAAAATTTCTGTTAAAAATGCATGAGAAGAAATATTAAATGTATGGATACTAATTGAGCTTCTGAGATTACTTTGGCTCTTGTGCAGGGAAGGTAGAGCTGCCTTTCCCAAATATGGCTCTAGAAAAAGCGTATGTAGTTAATACATATTTTTGCTCTGCATTAGAAAGTTGTGAATGAAAATATTCATATTCTTGCAGCTATAAGGAAGAAAAGATTATTTTCTCAAAAGCCACAAAGACCAGCGAAGCATTGAAAACATTTAGTGATAGATTAAGACTTGCAAACCTAGCACCAAAAGTAATTGGCAAAGGAACTTTGTAAGATATTGCTGTTTAACGTACTTTTCCAGGGGACTGGAAAATTCTATTCACAGGCCTCTATTTAAAAGGAGTAAGTTGGACAATTAGTTTGATTAAATTGTGGAGTCTGGAAAAAGGCGTAATAAAGCTGATATTGTGTTCAGGCAGGAAAGTTTCACTTGGTGATCTTGCCAATAACTTACAAATTATTTTACTTTTCTGAAAGATGGCTTTTGTCAGGTTTTGTTTATATTTTTGAAGAGATTAAATTTTTGACTTGTAAAAAAGTGAAGAGTATCTATACTTGAGGAAGAACTTCTTCACCCTGAGGGTGACAGAGCACTGGAACAGGTTGCCCAGAGAGGTTGTGTAGTCTCCTTCTCTGGAGATATTCAAGACCTGCCTGGACGCGGTCCTGTGCAGCCTGCTCTGGGTGACCCTGCTTTGAGAGGGGGGTTGGACTAGATGATCCACAGAGATCCCTTCCAACCCCGAACATTCTGTGATTCTGTGTGATTCTGTACTCAAACTTTTGGCAAAAGACATCCGTTATACTTCTAGAAGGAAAGTGTATTAGTCTCACGTGATAGAACAAGTTATTTTATAAGCAGTCAGATCAATAAAGTCTGCTTTTACACTGACTTGTATTTAACAGCCTCTATCAACCCTTCTTCCTCCCCCTACATTCCCTACACCAGAAGGCATGGTGTGCGCCGAATCTGGCTTAGAGCTACATTTGTGTTGATTAGGCAGCTTGTATACGGAAGGAAAATATTTATGGAAGTTATAACCCACTCCAGTAGAAGGGTGTGAAAACTAGGTGCATTCAGCCTGGAAGTCTGCAAGATTTCTCACAATATGGTTAACCAACCACTGAGGAAATATACCGAGCATTGATCTTGGATACTTCTGTGCTGTGTGGCTTTAATTCAAGATTGGATGGCTCAAGTTGACACAGTAACGATTGTCTGGAGACAGATTTTTTGGGATGAGATTCTACATTCAGTATTATCCCCCAAATCAGGTTAGAATAGCATAGTTTTCTTTCCTGTTTTCCCCTCCTGACCTTTAGAGGTGTGACTCTACATAGATAACTAGATAAAGAAGAAACACAGTAATAGTTTTACCTTTCAAGTATGCTTGTGAAGTACTCTAAAATCGTCAGTAGCAGCAATATCAAATTAATATTAAGGGTTGGTACAAACACTGCAAATTGCTGAGTTATGCAAAACTTGGAATAAGGAAGGAAGAGTTACAAAAGGATTTTGAAATAGTTTGACACTTTACTTTTGTGTCTTTGTAAATGGTTTTGTCTTGTATGGATAATCAGTGTTATAGAATGCAGTTTGCTAAGTAAAATTAAACCTGCAGTGTGTACTTACTACATTTGTTGGTAACTGGTGAAGAGCTGTCACTTTTCTTTGTAGGGTTTAACATCTATTAAATGTTCAAACATAACATATTGGTATCTGAGTGAGAATACGGCTTCAGTTACTGAAACAAACACTTTGTTACTTTAACTATATAGAGCATTTTTCACCAGAATAAATGAGTAAATAAAATTCCTTCTGTTGTTTTAATCACACAAAACAAGCATGAAATTAGAGTTCAATGAAGAGTCTGCAGTAGTTCTTTCTTGAGATAAGCTTTTAATAATTGTTTTTATTCTTTCTGTTTAAGCATGCGACCCAACATCTTCTTGGGGATTAGTGAAGGCTCTGCCCAATACAGAAAATGGTACTATGAGCTTATGGTGGATCATCTAGAGCCCTTTGTGACTGCAGAATCAACTCATCTACGAGTGGGCTGGGCTTCAACAGAGGGCTACTCACCATATCCAGGGGGAGGAGCAGAATGGGGAGGAAATGGTGTTGGTGATGACTTGTATTCCTATGGCTTTGATGGGCTGCATCTGTGGTCAGGTATTCTCTTTTTAATTTATTTTTAATACTAGAACGTTGTTTGCAATTCCAGTGAATTTGTTTTCAACAGCAGCAAAGTGAATCAGATGCTTCAGCTGACACCTGGAATATACAGAGAGAGTACCCTGTATCAGAATGTATTTGAAGTTTGTCAATATTGCATATTGAAAAATATGTTTTATACAAAGTAATGCAGATAGAACAATAATTTATTGGGAATTTCACTGGGAGTTATTTTTGGGTTTGTTTTTCATAGTATCTATAAAGATTTTATTTAAAACTTCAGAGATGCAAAAAATGAAATCTGACAAACAGTTTTCTGGATTTGTAATTCCTCTGTGATAGTGTAAGAACAGCCTGAGAGATATAATTCACAGGACACTTTTTTTTTTTCTTTTTCTTTTGTTAAACAGATTTTTAATATGGATCTTTAGTTTAGAAATACTTTAGAGGTGAAGATTTTTAAATATGCTTTTTTTCCATACATTTTAAAACCAGATATTTTTCTGTAGTGAGTTTTTATTTACACACATTAAGACTGACTGTTTATTGCAAGACTTGCAGAATCACATTCCTAGCTTGTGTATTATGTATTTGGTCAGGTATTCATCTTTAAAATGTTACTGGCCCAGCTTGGATCTATTCGTTAATAGTAATTTCTGTAAGCAAATTCTAGTGTTAAAGGAAGCTGAACTGAGAATCTAAAGTATTTGTATTTACTGTTGATTCTGCAAATACCTTATTCTTTCCTCAAACTGGATTGGCTCAGCAAAATCAGAATAATAAGAAAGCAAGCTTGTGTTCTTTTTCTTAATCTTTTCCACGTAATTTAACTTCTGTGAAACGATTTGCAGATATGGCTTAGAATGGGTAATCCTATACATGGACAGTCCTAAACCTCTTGAAAAAAGTTTTTACTGTGGTTTCGCTTTGTTGAGGAAAAACTTTTTTGGTTTGATTTTGAGAGAGGATTGGGCAATGATGAACTGCAGAGCTGATTGGAAACTGGGTTAAGCTTGTTGGATTGGCAGTTCTTGCCACTATGAAGACTTGAGCAAGTTTTCTAAAGCTCCTTAGCAGACAAGAGAGACCTTTTAGTGAGTCAGCTGTTTGTATCATTCAAAGTCTTCAGAGTTTTGACGCATTGTGGCTTGGTACTTGGAAAAGAATGCAGTTTTACATTTCAAAAGACTTTTCCAATCAAAATAGCAATGGATTTTATTATTAAGTAATAACATATCAACTGGAGTGGCATCTCAAGAAAGTAGCTGCCACTTTGCCTCTTGTATAGTGACAATTAGTTTGGAACAATGACGCATAATTAATGGTGTCATTAAAGCTGTGTCATAACTGAGTTTGTCAGATAAAGTATTATTACAGAAGAACTGGACAATAATGAGACAACTGAAGTAACTTTTGTAGTTAGGGTCCATTTTAGGGAGGAACGAAAAGATCACTGAAAATCAAAATGATTTTTCTACCCACTGAAAACTTTTTAATCAGAAATGTCACAAAAGAATAAATGAACAATTGTTTGTGGTTCTCAAATCAATAATCCAGCCCAGTCAAAAAATTCAGGCCACCTTTTCATGTGCAATTTTTGTATATTAATCTCCGTTGTGGGTGTGGCTGGTAGATTTGAAAAGACTTCTGTCTTCATTGACGTTCTCATGTAATACATACTTCTTAAACTTGGAAGGACTTAAAACAGTTGAATGTTGAAAATCATGGTCTTTCTTCTTCTTCCATAATTCCAGGCTGCATCTTGGTAAATCTCTGCAATGACATTTTGAAAAGAATCTTCTGAGCATGAAGTCTTTGCTGCATTAATGAATAGCAACAATAATTTCCACCCCTGAGTTTCTGTTCTGGACCAAGCCTTTCCCAGAATCACACTTAATTTACAATTGTTTCTTCAGTCTTGCAATTACTTCTGTAATATGGAGAAGTGGAACTCTGGCCTAAGGCCAGAAAGGCACTTAGATCACTTGATCTGACTGTGTGTTCATCAAAGGCCAGTACATATTTCTGTTAACAGTCAGCCCTGCAGTGATCCCAATAACCTGTATTTGGCTAAATTTAAACATCTGAAAAGGCATCTAGTCTCAAATAGTATGCCTTAAGGAGATGAAGGATCCATTCTTCGTTGATAGCTCTTTTAGAGTTCAGTTATCCCTGCCATTAAAGAACTGTCCCTTTCTGTGATTTGTTTGAAACTCGTTCTCAGCTGTTGTGATGTTTTTCTCTGCTATTCTCTACTGTGCTCTGTGAGTTTGGGGATGTAGAGCTGGTAGAAGATGGTTTCGTTGCAAGCCAGTCCTTACACTGTGACTGCTACTCTGTTTCTCAGCAGTGTTTCTTGATTTCTTAATTTGTGAGGGCCCGTAGGATTGCTTCATGTCATTCCTCTGCCTTTGCTTATGGAACTGACTATTACAGCAACAACTGAGCCAAGCACATCCTTTCTTGAAACGGTGTAGGGAAGCAGCAAAAGCATCTGAAAACTGTTTTTTTTTTCCTTCCCAACTATACTGTTGATTGCCTTATCAAGAGGGGCAGATTGCACAGGAGCATCTGTCCTGCAGTCTGCAGACTACGTGGCAGTATCAGGAAGTCATTCTCCATATGTGGAGTATCGCAAGTGTTTTTTATTTTTCCTGGGGCAGGGTGGTGGGGTGTTTGTGAACATTTATCTGCAGGAATTCTGGAGATTTTTCTTTTCTTCTTTTTGCTACTGTTAAAAACATAGGCTATGTTCACCTTCTTGGAAATACAGTGCTTTTAGTTACGTCCTTCATGTTTACAGAAGATAGACAGCATAGTTAGAAAGTCAGTCTTCTGTTCTTAATATGCCTTATGATTTAATGTCTTGCAGACATCTTATTCTTGGAAAACATGTCTAGAGATATTTTCATACAATTTTTATGCTTTTCCACGAATTTTCTGTTGTAGACGGCAGTAAATATCAGAAAAAAGTAATTTCCTTTTTCTGTATTCTGTAGGTTATTTGTCTTGGGAAGCAGGTGTGCTTGTGTAAATGTGGTTTGATGCAAGACAGAATGATCCTTTAGGATTCACACAAAACTTACTGAAGAGAAATTCAGATATTACTGAATATATATGCCTCAAAATTGCTGCTGTCTTTGTATATGTCACAAAAATGTTGGTTTGAGATTTGATTGTGAAACTGAATAGTATCGTCTTATACAAGTTTGCGAGGTTACCATGATGTGGTCCTTAATAACAGGGAGTACTTTACTTTTCCTAAATAATTTAACATTCAGTACTTGTCCTTATCTTGAATAATGAAGCATTCTTTAGTAAAGTATACTATGTTTCGTATTAGATACTAATGTTTGTTTTTTGATGTGCACTTCTACTACTGTGAAGAATAAAATTGTTTTCTTGGTTTTGACTGTTTATATGGGCATCAGTAATTATTTTCACTTACATTAAATATAATTCAATCATATTATTCGTTATTAAAATAACATAGATACGATTGTATGCTTCTGTTCACTATATTGGAAGCTTAAAATCAGGTCTTGGATGTTATAGGTTAGATGTTTGTGTATTAATGTGTTTGTGCTCTATTGCTATATTTTCTTTCTCTTTTTTTAGGCAGCTGTGAAAACCTGTATGATTTTCAGAAGTGTTGCTAAATATGTCTCCTTTACTTCCATAGGTTGTGTAGCACGAACAGTAAATTCTCCCAACCAACATCTGTTAAGAACTGATGATGTTATTAGCTGCTGTTTGGACCTGAGTGCCCCCAGCATCTCTTTCCGGATAAATGGTCAGCCAGTTCAAGGAATGTTTGAGAATTTCAACATAGATGGCCTCTTCTTCCCAGTTGTCAGCTTCTCTGCAGGAATAAAGTTAGCATCTCGTGTAGTTTTTTTTTTCCCTGGTCTGTTTTTTTTTCCTGTATATGTGAATATGCTGAATATTTCCCTGGCTGTCTTTGCTCTCATTTCCTGTTCTGACATCTGCTTCTTTGGCACAGTTCCAGTTCTTGGATAGTGAGAACTACAACGGAGCCCTGAAGAGAGAGTGCATCTGTTGTTTTTCAGCACACCAGTGTATTCAGGTGGTTTGTAGATAGACCTTAGAAATGGCTGCTTTGTAATTTCTTAGCTGACACATTGCTACACGTTCACTCTAGGACAGCATTTTACCTATATGGGAAGAACACCACCAGTCTTTGATATTAAAAATATATTTGCCCTAATTCAATTGTAATGAGGTGGTCACTGTTATTTGAAGATGCATTACCTGCAGTTATCTTAAGAAATGGTGGTACACTTTCTTTTCAGCTGGATGAGTTAATATGATTTCAGTCAATCTGTGTCCTGGTTGCCGTACTGGTTTTCTATAAAATTTCAAGTCTCCCTTGAGGTGCCAGACTTCTGCTTCCATGTATTGAATAGTTTGAGTCTATAATGTTAAAAAAGACTGTGTGATGTTCCAGCGGGGGGACCAACTTTAGCAGGACTGGCAAAGGTGAAGGTTGAAAGCGGATTTCTATTGGAGACAGATCAGTGCTCTGCAAGGGATCATTCAAAGACTGTGGTGAATACTACAGAAGCTGAGCTATCACACAGTGGGCATATCAGCCTCTCATTCCAGATGCAAAATGCACCTCTTTAGACTTTGCCTTGCATAATACAGGAGATACAACGTGGTAAAATTATAGACATGCATGCTATGAAGTGCAAAGCTATAAATCTGCATGCATTATCTCCCTCACGAGAGAAATGTTTGACAGATACTTGTGTGCTGCGTGTGGTTTTGGAGAGTGTTCTGGTATAGCAGTGACAAAAATCTTGTAAAATACTCAGTAAATAGAATTGAGACAAAACAATTCTGTTGTAAGGCTAGTTTTTGGGGTGTTTTTTAATTTCTACTGGATGGCAATGTTCTGGGAAGATTTTTCAATACTATGTCATTGCTACTTCATGATCACCTCATTCACTGAATTTTTCAGTGACAAAAAACCATGACAAAGTCACCATTTTCTAATGAATAGAAGAATGCTTTCCCATAGGTTTCTACTAACATGGCAAGTATATGTTTTAGGGAAGACAATAGGGGAGGTTTTTTGTGTGGTGTCCTAAGGATTTAGTGTTCTGTGAGAGAAAAGAAAGAATCGTATTCTGTGGAGTCTTCAGGCTTGTCTCTCAAATGAGAGAGAACGGAGAACTCCTCAACGGAGGGAGTTCAGAGGTAATTGTTTGATTACTCTGGATTATAATCTCTGCCTTCTGAGACCTGAAAGGTTGCTGCTTACTTCATAGATGTGCTAAGTAGCTGCTTACTTCATAGGTGTACTAAGTAAACTGACCGTTCTCTCCTTCTGTCTTTGCTTTCGGTCTCATGATTTAGAATACTTTTATGGAAATGGAAAGCAACTAAAAGAAAGAATTGTTTACTTTTCCCCATGTTTTTTGCACCTCCTTTTTCATAAACTCCAGCACTAGTTAAAGGACGTTGAACTGTAAACAATGCAGATAAGCTGGAAAATTGAAATTTTTTTTTCCCTTTTTTTTTTTAAAATAGCGTTTGGTAGTTGTTAGGCTTACAAACTGATTAGGTTTGACACCAGAGATGTCTGTTATCTAAAGTAACTCTGATGTTTACAGGGTACGTTTCTTGCTTGGTGGTCGCCATGGAGAATTCAAGTTCCTTCCTCCACCTGGATATGCCCCTTGCTTTGAAGCTGTCCTACCGAAAGAGAAGCTGAAAGTGGAGCATAGCCGAGAGTACAAGCAGGATCGTAGCTATACAAGAGACTTACTGGGTCCCACTATCTCTCTGTCACAAGCAGCTTTCACTCCAGTTCCGGTAGATACTAGCCAGGTATGGAAACTGATAGATTGCATTTTCATTTTTAAACACACACGTTATAGGCCTGTGTTATTTCACATTTGATTGAGTTTGCGGCTTGTCTCAAACTTGGTTTTTCTTGGGATTTGGTTGTTATGTTCCATTGCAAGAAACTGAAAAATGGTGTGTAAAGTCCTTACAGTGCATCATATTGCATCATATATTTTGGTTCAGAAGCACTATAATAGAGAATGTTGTACCCTTAATATTAGAGTAGGCAAAAAAGAATATTTGAACTTCTTGTGCTATTACTAACCGTTTTTATTACTGTTCAATTAAAATTACTGAAGACTTTGTGTTATGATAAGACTTTTAGACCAGCTTCAGCTCTAGTTCTTTACTGGACTTGCAGGTTATGGAGAGTGGCATTTGACTCACTGTGGGCAGTAAATGTCTCTGATCATAGATAGCAAGAGTTTGTTGTACACTTGACCAGAGTTTGTACTAATACAAATTTTTGTATGCTGTGTGCTCAGATTTTACTATAGTTAGGAACTCGTTCCTGAAAAAAACATAAAAAAGAACAATCTTGCTAGTTTGTTGCCATTATGCACTAAATACAGAATTCTACATGTGTCATGAAGTTATTTTTCTGTAACACCAACAATCAGGGTAACATTATCATGATTCACAGCACTGTGTATTGGAGGTGTCTGGCTTTTGAGGTAAAGCAGACTTTATTTCAAATTTTGGAGGTAGAGTGATGTGCTGTCCTGATTGCGCTTGTCACCTGTCATCATCATCTAATTTTTTTTTCTTTTTTTTTTAATGGGGTTCAGTTCTCAAATGCTTGTATTTGCCTGAAGTGTTTTTCATAGCGTTCCCTTGGTTGTCAAGATTTTTAGCATTTTTTAAGCTGAGAAACAGTATTGGTTTGAGTAGTTTCTAGCTAGCTGCCAGGAATGTGTTCCGTGCCATTTGGAGGTGTTGGATTTAAACTGTTTTCACTTGCTGGTCAGACTCTGGAACTTGTTAAGTGCATAGGCTAGAGTATTTCTGTTGATCTAAGAATTCTCATTCACTTTAGTCAGTAAGAACTGAGTGATAATTTCGGTTTAGTTGAGAGATGTGCTTTGTGCAAAGTTTGTCTGTTATGAAAGTTTGGGTGGCATGGTCAAGTAACTTGTAACAGCTTCTTTCTCTCCTCTCTTTAGATTGTTTTGCCTCCCCACCTGGAGAGGATTAGAGAAAAATTAGCAGAGAACATCCATGAACTTTGGGTTATGAATAAGATTGAACTTGGCTGGCAGTATGGACCAGTATGTACCTTCCAACTTAATTTTCTGTTAATTGCATGCTAGTATTCAGTAAATGGGTATCAATTTGCCAATGGGACTGCATTTTTTTTTCATCCTTCCCAAATTAGTGAGGTTTTAGAGACCCTTTCCATCAGAAGCAGGTGGAAACCAACAGCATGTGTGTATTTCTGAATGAAAATTCTGATATTAAAACTGTTTGATGCTGAAATTTTCAGCCAATCTAACTGCCAGCACAGAAAGCATGTAGTGGGTTTTCACCTTCTGTTTGTTCCTGGGCCAAGAAGTTTAGTTGCCTGGTGGAGTAAGCCAATAAAAATGGTTATTCTTGGTTCTCTTCACATGTACTGAGTGACATAAATTTTTCAGAAGTCCCAAACTTATTTTTCATGAAAATAAGTATTGCTTATAGGAAATTCCATTATATCTGCTTTTCTTCTTCCTTCTCTCCACTTCTTCAGGCTTATATCTGTATTAGATGCTCCACATAGCTATTTTCTTATCTCTTTCCTACTTTTCATGGAGTATGACAGGAAAAAAATACGTGGCTTCTGGCTTTGATACAAAATGCAGTCTGTTTTGTTGTTTAAATTTACTTTTTTTTAATCAATCATAAAAAAAAAAAATTATACAAGCTAGTTATTTGGATCCCGAGTGGTGGTGTTTATGAAGAACTGTTGCTGTGAAGAGTATGTAGAAACATACAGTAGATACCAGATGTAAATGTAAAAACATGTCTGCGCGTATAGAAACATATGTATCCTGTTTTTGTTAATAAAAAGGTTTTGGTCTTCTGAGGAGTTTGGTTTACAGAGTTAATATAACTGGGCATAGTTATTATATTTGACGTAGCAAACGGCAGTACTTAAAAAGATTTGATTAACGGAGAAGTTCTGTAGAATTTGTTGTTGTTGCTTTCCCCACCAAATCAAGCACAAACCTCCAGTTAAATTAATGTGTCGAAACATTTTAATTGTAGTATAATCATACTAACTGTGAAGCAATCTTCGGGTACGTTTAGTGTACCATTACTTACCATTGAGAATCTAATTGTACAGTTGAATACTATTTTAATTTAAATATATAGTAAGTATCAAGTTAAGCAGCAATAAATGTAGTTATATTCAGAATGAAATCAGGTGCTAAATCTTCTAAGTTATTCAGCTTTCTCTAGCTTTAGTGTTCTGTGGTTGGATATGCTCACTTTGGGAATGTGACAAAGTATGTGCTGTTCATCTTCTGGAGACTAACTCCTTTATTGTATTGGTTTCATCAGTTTAAGTCACTGTTGCCAATTCTGGTTATCTGAACTGATGCACTGCAGGTACTGAGTACTGAGGGAAGGCATGAAACAGAAATCAGTTGGGTTAGAAGCACACATGCGAGTGCCCTAATCTTAGATTTGGTCTTTTTAATTCAGAGCAAGATGCATTATATACAGCAGATAGCATTTTTGAAAATGTGGTGTTTTTTCACCAAGTCAAAAAGTTTAAAAGCTAAAAGACAGAGAATCTGTAGATTTAAATGTCTGCAGATTATTCAAAAAATCTGCTGTAGATTGAATTTTATATTTACTCCCACTTACTTGTTTCATCAGATCTGTGTGTAGTATCACCAAAGTGATACCCAGTTTTGCATGCGATATTACTACTGCATTTTATACATGTAATGAAGTAAAATAACAAGTTAATACAGCAAAACTAAGGACTTTTGTTGACTGGCTTAGTTATAAGCCTAAGTATGCTCTGCATATCTTTGTTTCTGTTAAACGTCACTGTACATTTAAAACCAGCCAGAAAAATTAAGAATTGGTAGGTGTCATGAGTTCTGCCACCTATATAAGCTATTTGCAAGTCAGTAGATTTTTGTACTGTGCTCAGAAAAAAAGGGGTGAGGGACGGGAAGGCAACCTATAGAACATGTTGAATATATAGTAGAAGTATTATACGTTGTAGCTGTAGAGTGAAAAGAGTATCACTAGGGGAAAGGCAATTAACATTGGAATTCTGAGGAAAACACCTGACATCTGAGATTTAAATTAGCTGTACACAGATCTGAAGTAATCCTTCTTACTGGAGACTATACTGAATCTTGATTGATACAGACTACCATAGGTCTTAGAAAGAAGTCTGCAAATAAGCATTTTCAGTGTCCATTAAAAGATGTTTCTCATTTCACCTGTTAATGATTTTGATCAAGTAGCTTGACAGTTGAATTCCTGGTATTGCCAAAGAACCTTAATCCCATCAAATGAAGATAAATATCCCCTGGAGATTGTAAATATTTTTCAATCCAAAACATAAACAAATGACTGCTGATGACTGCATTTTGCAGAATATGCAAAAATATGTTACTCATAAATGTTACAGAGAAATGTGAGATTTTTTTCATGAGAATAAACAAGATGGAGTAGTAGTGTACAGTTCAGTTGCTGTTATAGAAAAACACAGAACTGGCAAAAATAGAAGATTATAAATAAAAAACATTTTTATCTATCAGTGATCCATGTTTGTATTCACTCTATGAGTACTCATGTACAATTAACACTCACGACATGAAAATAGAGAAACTTTACAAATAGGTTATGGTTTGCAGATGGCTATTTTTTTCCTTCCCCTACTCTAATACACAATATTTCTGTACCAATATTATGATTTTATTTAAGTGTAATCTTAGATACTGCATATGGATTTATTGCCATGATGCTAGACCTTTTTCATTTTAAGACATTTATGTTAAGGTATCCAAAGAAAAGCTCTAATGTTTGATGCAGTGTGCAGGGCAAGCAATCAGTTTAAGTGTGATTGATAGATTATTTTTCTGAAAGTCAGAAATTTCATGCCAGTTTATATGCTACTGACTTTCTTACAGTTTTTAAACATAAATCTGGTTCTATATGTGAACAACAGATCAAGCTGTTGAGAACAGATTATACCTGGTTCAATGGTACAACTACACTGAGAATTCCTGCCTTGGTCTTTTTTTGGCTAAAATAATTTAAAAGCCGTCCTATATTCACCAAATGAGTAAAGGTCAATTTGGAAAAAGTACAAAAGTTAGGCAACATTCCATTTTCCAGCAGAATTATCTGATTCGTCAAAAGTTGTCAATCATGTTATTTTTCAATAGCTTTCCCTTTGCAGATTTAAAGATTAATATAAATGGTGAGCTTATGGTTCATGAAAGATGGACACAAAAGTGTTTTAACATATGGGTAAAAATGTAGTCTCAACTGAGCAAATGTTAGTACTTTTATTGGTATCTTTTAGCTAATATTTGCAAACTGATGTTTTTTATCAAGCCTTCTAGCAAGATAATCTTCATAGATTTTGTTGACTGAGCTCTTGCACAATAAATATGCAAAACTGAGAGCAGTACAATGCTCAGTTATCTCAGCCTCTCAGGTTGTCCTTCCTAGCTATGGCCAGTATTAGACTAAAACTGTATAGAGGTGGTTCAGGTTAAAAATATTTTTTTATTGTATTTTTAAATTTATAAAACGTAGAATTTTGTAAATTATGGTCTTCATGACTCTGCTGTCACTGCAGTATAAGTAAATTAATTTTACAATCATTTGTGACAGCTGAACAGTTGCATTCAGCTTGTGTACTATTAGACATAACTAAGAAACAAACATTTTCTTAATTAAGAGATAGGGTAGATATATCCTTTTTATAGTTACTGTTGTATGGTAAGGACTTCAGTACTATTCATATCAACATATTTATACAAACTGAATACATAATTTTTCAAACATGATGCTGACGAATTGTTATTTTATGGCTGTATGTCAAAATATGACATAGATTGCACTGTTCTTGAACTTTGCGTATTTGTTGTGAACATCTGTATAATGAAATCTACAAATTAGTGTTTATTCCACTAGACATCTGCGAATCTGAAGTTTATTTGAAAATGTAAATTCTGCCTTACTTGAACAGAATGATCATGCTCTGAGAATACAGAATACTTTCTGTTTTGAAGTGTTGTTCAGTTTGAGTAGTTCTGACAGGATCAGGTTTAAGTACTTTGAGTTTTGGACAGTTTTTACATTTCTTCTAGTTTTTAAGACACATTAAACTTACTTCTTTACTGTCTTTTCAGATTAGAGATGACAACAAAAGACAACACCCATGCTTGGTGGAGTTCTCAAAATTGCCAGAACAGGAAAGAAATTATAACTTGCAAATGTCACTTGAAACACTGAAGTAAGTTGCTAGAAGTTTTGAAGCTTATAGCGAGAGTTTTCTAAGGAGTTGCAGTCTCCAGAATTATAATTTGACATGTGAATTACGATTTGACATGTAGGTGAGAGTGGTAATATGAAAAAGAGGGAGTGAGATACATTAATGATTGATGTATTTGGCATTGAAAACGGCTTTGATAGTGTTTTTTTAAATATCTATAGAATTTTGAGATTATTTTGGTAATGCTGGTTATGAAATGGCAACCCAGGCAGTTTTGGTCTTGTTTGGAGGAAAGAAATAGATCCAAGCTTTGAAAAAAACCTCTTCGCTTCTTCTTTGGTTTAATTCAATTTAGTTTAATTGCTTTTAATTTTCTTTATTGATAAACCACACTAGCAATCAGTACTTATTTTTCCGATGTGACTACTGACTAGCTTTGCTTCAGGACTCCTTGCTGCTATTTCAGAACAGTAGTAGGCATTCCCTCCTTTCATGAATAAGTGGTTAGATGTGTGAATGTTGTGGAAGCTTTCCAGCTGGAATGCTAGAAAATTAATTGGTTTGTTGAAGTAATCTATTATCTGGCTTAAAAAGATACAATTCCTCATCTCAGCTTCGTCAGTCAAGCAGGTTCTTACTTTGGGGCAACTGCATTGAGAATCTGTTAGTGTAAGTAATTTCTTCTGCATGTAGCATTGCATGTAGCCAACATGTTAAAATATTTCTGATAAATGAAATAAATTAATGATGTTTTTTTAATCAATTGATAAATGCCCAGTGGTGTATGTGGTTCTCCAGTCACTCCTACTTGCAGTCCTTTGAAACCTATTCATTTTTCTTCTTAAAATATAGCTGCTTTTTCCTGTTCATAGCTTTAACAGAGGATGACTATCTGCATGTCATGTTACTTTTCTGGGAATATTTGTACTATATTATTAATAAATTTGCCATGTAAACTAATAGTACAATATAGTGTTTATATTCATAATTTAAGAACTTTATGTCCTCATAGCAGAAAGCTAAGTAGAATACTTCTCCTAGAATTTCTTGTAGTGTCCTCTGGTCAGCTACTCTGCACTATTTACTGATCCACCATTCCCAGAGTAAGTAAATTACTTGATGAAAAAGGTATTTATGACCCCAAACGTTAAACAGATTCTGGAGGGATATTTTGGCATTATTTAGACATAAACCATTCAGAGATAAATGGAACTCCATTGGGGGCAAGAAAATAAGTTCATATTTGTCTTCAGCTAGATATTAGAATTTCAAGGAAAGCTTTTGAGACCCCTCTCAAAGAATCCAGAATAGCTTCTTCCTTTCCATTTTATGAAACTACAAAAGAGGATGTCATTAACTTGTGTCATTAAATATTAAAAAAATTTTAGTAGTCCTTACAGGATTACTGGTTCAGGACCAAATGCTTTTCTAAATCTAACCCTGACAAAACAAAAAATAATTTGGTTTTATAAACATGTGAATTATGGATTACTTTTGTTTTAGTGATTTTGTTACTCTAGAGAGAGCCTTTTAATTAAACGGATAGTATCCAAAACATAAAGCATTCAGTCTTTCTATGGATTTCAAAATTTGTGTGCTTCCTGGGCTCAGTCTTTATTTCATTCTTGTATTAGTCCTTGTTTTCTGAAGAGTACAGTTGTAATTTTGCAATATCATGTTGTATTTATTACGTAGACATCTGTTGTTCAGGGACTAGAATATGGGTGTCTTGCTCAGTTCATTTCTGCAAGCTTGCACAGGTGGAAAAATTAGTGCACTCATCCATTCTAGATGATCCATACTGTGATGACCTGAATTGTAAGCTACTTTGACTAGTTCTTTACTAGATGTTTCTTGTCCACTAGCAGTCAACCTCAATGAAGAAGAACGGGGAAGAGGGAAATAAAATGTTCTTTAAAACTTCCTCTAGTCAGCTATATGCTGTATTCTTTACAATTTGCATCAAACTGCATACTGAATTCTTGAAGTAGTTACAAGACATCAAGAATAACTCTTAATGTAATTGGGTTTTTTTTGTTGGTTTGTTGCCAGTTTAGCTGCCAGCTCTACTAGATGAGAAAAGATAACTCCAAACTTCCCTGTTTTCAGCCTATCTGACACAACATTTCTTTTAAATATATTGTGATCTCTGTATATTTTTCAGTGTGACTGAGTACTTTTGTGAACTATAAAAATGATATACTGCATGAAATGTCAAGATTGAGGAATGACCTACCTCTGAAAATGTCATGGATTAAAATATGCTTGCTCACACTGTTTCTGCACATTCGTATATACTTTTTGTAGTTTGTTGTAGTATTTTTTTTGATTATTACTATTTTATGACTGACTTTCCGCTTCTACCTATTTAGTCAGTTGTGTGTGATAATTACATGTATCAATATTATGCTGAGGGCTGCATTCAGGCACTTCTAGTTTTCTTGTTTAGCTTTGAAGTGCTTTAGGGATCTTTCAGGTTCTACCAGTATGGTATGCTTTTTTATCCTGCTGTGGCTCTCTGGTTTGAATTTGCTGTTTCTGGGGGGAGATAAAGTAGGGTTAAAATTCCCATCTTACGTTACAAGAAAATTAGGGTTGCCAGGGGTTAGCTCCTCTGTACTGCTTTCCACTATTAGATATGTTCATCTTACTTCTGCTGGTGGCAGCTGCATACGAATCAGGTACGATTTATGCCAAATGAAATCTAACTGCATGGAGTATTCTTAGCAGATAGTGCGTTTTCCAGGAGGCGGTCACTGCATGTTGATTTCCTTGTATCTGATTTTAGCATCTAATTTTAAGTCAGGGTTCACAGACCATGACAACAGAATTTACTTCATGTAGCTAGCACTAAAAGTGTGCTGTAATAATCGCCTTGAAACATAAAATTCATCTCCTGAAAGAAATACTGGTAGAGCAATATTTATGGTCTTTTTTTTCCCCAGTCAGTTCAAGAGCAGTAAATAAAGCAAGACTAGAAAATATTGTTGTAAGTAGAGACAAGAACAAATCACAGAGTCACAGAATGGCAGGGGTTGGAAGGGACTTCTGTGGGTCATCTAGTCCAACCGCCCTGCCAAAGCAGGGTCACCCAGAGCAGGCTGCACAGGACCGCGTCCAGGGGGGTCTTGAGTATCTCCAGAGGAGGAGACTCCCCAGCCCCTCTGGGCAGCCTGTTCCAGGGCTCCGTCATCCTCAGAGGAAGGAAGTTCTTCCTCATGTTCAGCTGGAACTTCCTCTGCTTCAGTGTGTGCCCATTGCCCCTTGTCCTGTCGCTGGGCACCACTGAAAAGAGTCTGGCCCCATCCTCCTGACACCCAACCTTGAGACACTTACAAGCATTTAGAGGATCCTGTCTCAGTCTTCTCTTCTTCAGGTTAAACAAGCCCAGCTCCCTCAGCTTTTGCTCATAGCAGAGATGCTCC
>Ga0065711_1007768_pt1 | contig 21695 bp, 14 predicted proteins | sample Hoacrofraction12_FD_59098 | JGI IMG/M metagenome (GOLD analysis project Ga0065711, IMG submission 59098) | Hoatzin crop microbial communities from Cojedes, Venezuela - Epithelial fraction 12 v2 (version 2) | ecosystem: Host-associated > Birds > Digestive system > Esophagus > Crop | place... | reverse complement strand
GGGGTGCTTATTACCTGGCTTAAGAAGTTGTCCTCAATGCATTCTAGGAACCTGCTGGATTGCCTACAGCTTGCTGTGTTGCTTTTCCAGCAGATGTCGGGGTAGTTGAAAGTCCCCCAGTAGGACAAGAGCCTGCGAGTGCAAAGCCTCCTGGAGTTGGAGGAAGAACCCTTCGTCTGTCAGCTCCTTTTGATCTGGCGGCCTGTAGTAGAAACCAACCACTAGGTTCCCTTTATTGCCTCTCTCTCTGATTCTTACCCATAAGCTTTCGACCTGCTCGTGGTTATTCTTCAGGGACAGCTCTTCACTCTGTAATGTTTTCTTGATGTAAAGGGCAATGCCCCCGCCCCTCCTTCCTTGCCTGTCCCTTCTGAACAGCCTGTAGCTATCAAGAGCTACATTCCAGTCATGGTATTCATCCCACCAAGTTTCTGTGATGGCAATCAGGTGGTAGCTTTCCAGCAGCACAATTGCTTCCAACTTCTCCTGTTTGTTTCCCATGTTGCGTGCGTTTGCATAGAGGCATTTCATCTGAGCTGTCAGCCTTGTTACCTTCATAGCAGAGCACCCCTTTTTTCCCTTGAGGTGTTTCATGGCTATTTTCTTGTTGGCACTTGATACCTCAGGCGCTTCCAGCTCCCTTCCTCAAGACTTCCACATTGCTGCAGTGTCCCTCGCATGCTGTTGGGCAATGGGTTGAGGGCTACTACTAGCCCCCCATCCCTCTAACCATTGTGTATCCTCCCCTAGCCTGTCGCTGGCAAGCCTGATAGGTTCCCCTTCCCCCTTCACCTCTAGTTTAAAGCCTTGTCAATGAGCCCCGCGAGCTCCTGGGCAAAGATCCTCTTCCCCCTTTGAGAAAGCTGGCTCCCATTTGATGCCAGCAAGCTTGGTGCTGTGTATGTCATCCCATGGTCAAAGAACCCAAAGTTGTGGTGGTGACACCAGTCACGGAGCCATGTGTTAACAGACTGAGTCTGCCTATGTCGCTCAAAGTTTCTGCTCACCACTGGAAGGACCGATGAAAAGATAACCTGTGCTCCAGATTCCTTTACTAATCGTCCTAGGGCTTTGAATTCTTTTTTAGTTACCCTCGGGCTACTTACTGCAACTTCGTCCACACCGACGTGGAAGAGCAGCAGAGGATAATAGTCTAAGGGTCGGACCAGTCTAGGAAGTTTCCTAGCAATGTCTTTGACCTGTGCTCCTGGGAGGCAACTGACTTCCCCGAGAGGAGGGTCTGCCCGGCATATAGGGGTTCCATATTTTCTGGTTCTCTCCCCCTCCCAGTGGGGGGAATGAGCGAATGGCTGTGTGGTGTTTAGCCGCCTGCTGGGTTAAACCACAGCACTCTGTCTCAAGAGTCCTGTGACACTTCAGACTAATGCTCTGGAGAGAGAGAGGGGACAGGGTTTGCTTCTGGGCATCCACAAGCTACCTACAACATGACAAGCCAGAGCAATAAAACTTCCAGCTTGCTCTTAAGCCCTACTGGGGCTACTTGTTACTGCTCTGGCTCTTCTGTGATGCCTGATTGGTGGATATGCTCAAAGTTCATCTCCTGTTTTGGGCCCTGCAAGGAAGAGGAGCAGAGTAGTCTGCTTTTACGGGCTGGCTTCTTCACCAACATCTCTGCCTCCTTGCCTCTCCATTTCTGTTCTTTCATCCTTGCCATCACCTTCTTCTCCCTCTTGATTTAGCACCTCAGATATCTGTTCCAGCATGCCTGTGCTGAACCACACCAGTAATCAGTTTACTACATTTTTTACTCTCTTATTTGGAAACAATTCAGCTTCAACAGACTATTTAAATATGTCTTTGGACAGAGAATGGTCTGAAGCATGATTAGAAGTTGAGGAAAATTTCCTTCAGTGGAGAACCGCTCTCCCTGCCATTGCTCCAGCATCTATTTAGGTATTTAGTTAAGCATACATGGGAAAAGGAAACGAATTCCAGCCCTTCCCCTCCATGGGCACTCCAGTTGCTAGTCTATGTTTACTACCTCTAAGCTGCTAGGAAGTCAGTTCATGCAGGGGGGAGCCATGTAAGTAGGTGGAGCTTAATGAGCATCATCTCAAAAATGCAAATAGCCTCATACCTATTTCAGTCTGACAGGAACTAGGGATTTGCATCCACTCAGGCAGAAGCTCAGTTAGGAAGTCACTAGCAGCCAACTTCTATAGTATGCAGCTGGGCAATGCTCTACAACGAATTCAGCCTCCGTGGAATTTCATTGTGACTCACTGAAATCAACAAAACTGGCCTGAATTCTGAGAGAGAGGGAGACAAAGGTGCTGTTTTAAACAGAAATTTTAGCTCATGTGAAGACTCTAGATGGTACAGGGATATTTGGTTTATTACTTACACAAAAGAAGTTTACTAAGGTAGTTCCTGCAAGTAAAAATACATTTCATTTGCTGGGTAACTGCATTGTCCGTGTTTTTGGTCCCAGTGAGTGTATTTTCATTTCAGTAACGTAATTTTAAACCACTATGAATTTGAGATTTCTCCAGTAAAATGCTATCTTTTGCTCTTGCAAGATTACTTGTAGCAAAAACTAGAGTTCACTTAAAAGGAAGCAAAACTGATTATAATGCTTTTTTGCTTGTTTGATGCAGCACCAAAAGACTGAGGTTAAATATGGCCACTTTCTTTTATCACAGTGATGTTTTGTGGCAATTCATAATTCATCATCTCTAATGGGATACAAACATGGTGTCACACTTTGTGTTCTGCCCCACTGGGTCTGGAGGCATGCATGGTTTAAAACTGATCACTTGAAAAAGACACCAGAAAATCCAAACTTTGAAACAATATTTTCACAGTTGATTCAAATATCTGAAAGCAATGAGGAATTCTTGTCTTTGGTGTCTTAAGTTCTTCTGACTCATTCTTGTTAGTAAACATTACTTAATTGTACTAAAGGTTACAAAGAATGATTAATTTACACACATAATGAATATTTTATGCTCCTTACTGATTTGCTTAAGAATGAGATCCAGTGTATCTCGTATCAGTTCCAAGGGATTCATATAAACTCTCCTACTTACACCAATTAAACTTTGCCAGATCATACCCAAAACACCCACTGTTTTATTACCAAAGAATCTTTGACCATATGGATTCATCCGGGGTTTTTAAAATTTCTTTCCATAGTTAATGCTTTATATAAACCAACTAAGTCAGATTTCAGAGAATAAAAGTGCTGGAAAAGAACCTGTTTGTTCAATGTCAGTAAGTAATGTTGCAGCTGAAGTGCTTTTTCCCACACCGAATACAACAGAACAGTCCATTGCTGAGGTTCTCAGCTGTAACGATGGTATCTCACACACAGAGAGTAATAATTTGTCTCGTTATATAATGATAACATTCCTAAAATTATTCATGTCATTCGGGGTGTAGGCTGACATTTCACGTGGCCTTGAGGACCAAGACGTTGTATAAAGACAGTAATTAGAGAGCATCCACACGGAGCAGCGTATGTGAAGGGTATCTGCAGTCATCATGTGTCTGGGGACATATATTCTCCCTGAACACATATCAGCTGTTACCCTGACTAGAAAAAAAGTTAACAGCGATGTTCACAGCTAAAACAGCAACATGGAAGACAGTGTCACTTACAAGAGACAAGAATCAACAAATATAGCCATCAAAACCAATGCCTGGATGTAAACTTATACACTGTATGGTAGGAAAGGACATTTGGACTAAACCCAGTCTAGTCTGCAAGTATTTGAGCATACCTGGGGAATGAAAATGCAACCTGTATTCAGACGTCCATTTAAAACGTATCTTAATGATTTTACAATATGGGTATAGTATGACATGCATCTTGGCAATTTAGCAAAAGAATTGGTTTTTTAAGGATGAAGACACTCCTTTGCCGTCAATACGGAATACAGTCTCTTATCATACATACCATTTTCTCGTGATTCTCTCTTTTGTTGTAGCAAAAGATCCATCTCTATTTTAGCTATCACAGAACTGTAAGGGACAGAAACTGGCCTCTTTTATATGTATCCTATTACTAATAATTCTGGATTTAGTGTTAAGAAGGGTTGCTTCTCGGGCAGATTTAGCCAATTTCAGTTGAAAGCAATGGAAATTGAAAATCATGTCCTAAATAGGGAGTGACAGATTGGAGTTACAAGAAATGCTGACAGCACATGAACCTGGAAATGACATTGGCATATGAAACACATTTGGAAAGTCTCCTCACTGAAATATCACCTTTGTTAAGGATTATATATGACAAATTTGTAGTATTGCTGAGACTCTCCATTGCAACATAACTCCAGGAAGGATAATTTAGTCAGACGTAGCAATTCGTAACATATATACAATTCTGGAATATTTTCTGTATTCTGAATTTACTTTATTCTGCCATACATAAATCTTTACTCATTTAAATTAACCAATAGAAGGTTTTTCATTGATTTATACGATGAACAGGTGATTTAATACGCTAAGCAGCTGTGCTTTTTTGCTTTTTTTTTCTTTTCATTTTTTTCCCCTAAGAAACAAAGCTTTCTACTCTAAAGTCTTTCCACAATATAAAGGGGATTTTTGAAAAATTTTGCTGAGGGATTATAAGGATCTAAGAAGGATTTCTGTTTGTTCTAGAAAGAAGAGCTACATGTATCATTGCCTTGCCCTTCTGTGGTTGGGTGCAGGACAGGTCAATATTTATCTAGTCCTCTGGACTCAACTTTTTATCCCTTATTCCCAGGGCTTTATATCACTGTGCCATCTTATTTGCTGCTGCATCTCACTGGACTGAGAACGGATTAAGCAGACTCCACCAGAGATGAAAAGCAAAAGGAAGAAATCTGTCCCAGATGAAGTTAATGGCAAAATTCCTACTATCTTCCAGTGACAGCCAAGATTTCACAGGCAATATTTTGCCAAGCTCTCCCTGAGCTGTCAAGTACAATTCATCTGTTTTGAGTTGGTCTAAACCAACACACAGGCTGGTCTAAACTCTCACAGTCCCAAGAAAAACAAAGAAGAGCTATCATCTCAAGGCATAATGTTTGATTGCAAATCATTACAAGCCCCAATTCTCCTCTGATTTATGCAAATTTATTTCAGATATAAAGCCACGAGAGTGCTGCTTGACCTGAAATATTAGCTGTGCTGGGGACCCCAGTGAAAAGGTTGGACTGCTTTACACATGAGCTGATTGAACTAATATTGCACTTTGCCACCTAAACAAGTGTGAGGATCCAAAGAAAGGCACGTTGGCAAACCAAAGCAAACCTTTAAAAAGTGCACCGAGATTTCCAGCAAAATGGATTCCTAATTCTTGTTCCACCATAAGACGACATTAATTGGTAGAGCTGACTAAAAAGTTAAGCAAGAATTCTTAAAATGAACACTTTTCCTGTTTTGTGTAGAGTCTATAGCAGCCAAGGTGCTGTTTTATCTCAAAATTACGAACACAAATAAAATCGTTATGAAAGACCCTTTGTAAAATTGCAGGTGATACTAGTGATCTTTCCTGATTTGAAGTCACAGGAAGGGTAGGTCAATTTTTTATTTTAAGTCAATGCTGTTACTTACAATGTACCACCAGTTATGTCAAGTACTCCATACTCCTTGCAGAAACAAGTCAGATTATTTATTGGCAGTAATGTTCTTTGAGCTTTATCTCCCTATAATCCAGCATGTAAACGGCTTTCAACAGCTTTGATTTGTGCATATCTGATTGTTTTATGTAACATGTGGCAAACCTAATTGAAAACCACAGATTTCTTGGAAGTCCTATGTTGTTCAGATGGCATTGAGTAACCCAATGGCTTCTGAACACAAGTCTTGTCTTTTCTTTAGTACTGTATTCTGGGGCCTGAAAAATATTATTGTAAAAATTGCACAAAAATATCTGTAATTGATTGGCCCTGAAAATGAAAACATTAATGTTGCAGTGCTGCTACTGTCTCTTATAGAAGTTGCATTTAAAAGTTGCACTTACACTTTGTTCTGTGTGGCTCCCTGGCCAAACTAAACCACAGAGCCTTGCTTATCCTGTTTAAATGTTGACTTTATTCTTGTTGCATTCAAGCCTTTTTAACTTCTGGGCCAAGTGAATGCTTGGGGGTACTGATGCCCACCTTCTTCATCTCTCAGCCTCATTACAGTATTCGTGAGCAAAACCGTTCGGCTAACCTCCATTCAGCATATCCATGAAAAACAAGGAAGAAATTTCTTCAGTAATTCAAGTGAAGAGGGAAAAAAAACCCAAATAAACAATGTTCTAAATCAAAATGGTTTGCATTTTTTATGCAATCTGTATCATCCTAGTCTTCAGAACAGATGCATGCCAGGGATCTCCAGGGCAGTCACAGCACTGCGTGGGCAGCTAGACATCAAGGTCAAGTTTTCATCCCAATTTGTTACAGCAGGCTTTTGGTGACTCAGATTATTTTTTTTTTTTTAATTTTACTAAGAATTTTATATTAGCTGTATCTTTATGTACATTCTATATTTTTAAGTTAATTGTGAAATAAATAGATAGAAACTTACCTAACAGAAAATACTAAGCCTTCATTCATACCGTTCTTTCTGAGGAAAAAGGCAGGCACTGTACAGTCTTAAAATAGCTATATTTATTTAGTTTACTATCTATATAATTAGTCCTTTTTCCCTTCAACTTTGAAAATCTGTAACCTATTGAAGGCAGTTTCCTATTGATAGCCAGTTCTGAATGACTGTTCCTCCCAAGACTAAACGACTGATTTTCATATTGCTTTCACACTTTCTGGTTTATTAAAATACAAATTCAGCCCCCAAAATAGAACCTCGAGCTTTCCGAAGAAAATGTGTGAAGAGCCTTAAAATCTGAATGTACTAAAAATCCCATTCATAAGGCCACTGGCAAGTTTCAGCTTCAGTTCCCAAAGGCTTTTTCAATCCAGAACGTTTGATTTGAGAAAGTTCTGTTAGTGGAAAATAAAATCTCTCCAGAACAGACTAAAACTGTGAAACACCATATTTATGGAGACCACAGAACAAAATATGCACCCTTGTTTATTCAGTGTTACTTCTTCAAGGTTTATAGGAAGATGGGAAACAGTAATAGACACAGCCCACTCTTGTGACCTGCTCGGAGGTTTCAGACCTGACCTGAGCAGTGCACAATCATTGTGTCTGCGTCTCAGGCTCACTCACAGGATCCCGAAAGAATTTCTGCATACCAGTTGCATTTCGCAGACACACACTCTTCCTTCACATAGCTCAGCTGCAACCTACTCTAACACACACAGAGCAAGTAGTGGTCCACTCTGGATGAAGACTATGGCTTGGGTCCTTGCCCTTGCTTACTTTCCTAATGACAACAACAATATTAATAAAAAAACCACTCACCTTGAACACTGCAAAACTACAAGTAAGTCAGTCACTAGTCATGAAGAGTTAAATTTCTTTAAAAAAAAAGAATTTTTTTTTACTTTGTCTGTTGTCTTGCAGAACTTGGCATAAAAAAGAAAATGCATGTGGAAAGCAGTTATTCTCTTAGCACCCATTTAAGCGCAAGCAAAGTACCTTTGTGTTTGTGTGTGTGTTTACAAACAGCAAAAGCAAATTTTTCAGTATGAACTTCAGAACAACAGTTTTGTCTGTTGTATTTTAAACATGAACAGATTTTTTTAAACATGAACATTTTTCTTATAACCCCTACTGTCTTCTTGTGGATCCATAACATTTTCCTACAGATACTTTACTGTAGTAGCTATTAGTCCATTTTACCATGAAAATCATGACTTCCACCAGGCATTAAGGCTCCTGTCCAAGCAGCTGATGCATCGTTGTCTTCCAGGGCTGGTACTGCCTCAGAGCTGTGGCTGACTTAATTTGTCCTCTGGAGGCGCAGCTCCATGCTCTGAGCTGAACCGCCGCTCCTCGGGAGCTGGCATTACCTAATCTGACATAATAAGGCTGTGGGAGAGGGAGAAAGGTCTCATTTAGTAGCAAAGAGCTTTGGTAAACAGATTTTGAGCCTGACCAAACTGAGTGACCACCAGCATGCTGCTCCTCACGGTCACAAAACGCAAATCACGAAGCAATTTCCTAAAGCATCTCTCGTTATGGAGGTACCAGCTCCCAAACTGGAGCGTGCAAGGGAAGGAACATCACAGTGCGCAATGTGCATTTCCATGCCACTTTTGCTGTGGTACTTTTATCAGGGAGTAGGAACCCCAACAAGTTCAATGGAGGGTGAAAGGCAACTCTGTTATGCTGACATCACGATTAATGCCTGTGCTGACCACAGCAGATTCACACTTAATTTACACCTGTGTCAACAATCAGAGACATGGCCAGCAGGATCTGATCCTACTGGAGATCTGACAGGTTTGTAGTGATGTGAGTGGGAATATGCAGCATTCAGGTCCTGATCGGTTTAATAATAACGTCTCCAAGTCCCTGGGAAGTTTGCTTAAAAAAAAAGAAAAAGAAGGTGCCTATCATTTGTTGACACTGTGATATTCTCTTAGCCACCCACACAGAGGCTAAAGCTGTATTCATCATGGAGAGAGAAAATAAAGTGCTGTTCCAAAAACCTTGCTATTTTCTTCAGCCTACTATAAATAGATAATCTACAAGAGTTGGTTGGTTGTCATCTCACTCTGTTTTTAAACAAATCCAACAACCCAAACTTCAATAGCATACCTCCTGATTTACACACCCTCCAAGGTATCCCATAACCTGCACTTCTGCCCACTGTGGTCTCTCTGGGCAATATGCGCTGGGCTCTCAGCCCTGCCTGGTCCTTCTGGTTGAATTCACACCTATCTTCCACCTCTAACGTGTCGTCACCAGCAATTGCAAAACAACTGCACATTAGAAAAACCCTTGTGCCTCTGTCTTTTAAATATTTGCCTCTGTATTCTTCTGTGAAGCCATGGTATTGCTTTTGTACTCCTTTTTCCTTTGCCCTCACCTGTCTGATCAATACATTCATCAAGAAAAGCTTCCTTTTACTGCCCAGATGACAAACAGACATCACAAAATTGTTATATTTGACAATTTTTATTACAGGTTTTATAAGGTGGCTACATTTCTGCCACAGAAAAGACTCAGAAGACTTTTCCTGATGTACAACCTTTCCAATAAGAGGAGGAATGTAATTAAAATGTATTTTCTAGAAGTCTCTGCTTTGTTCAGAGATGAAGCCAGACGTCATTCCTTGCATTCCCTTAGTTTTGTGGTAATTGTGAATAAAGTGGGCTGCAAATATCTTTACAATTGTTTTATATTACTTGGATAGATAGTTGTCTGATTGTGCCAACAAATGCATGCTTAGTCTTCAACTAGTGAAAGAAATTATATGCATTTCTAGCCATAATTGTGTGCAGGTGAAAGAGCAAGAATAAAATTTTGAGTGCCAAACTGAGTTCCCTTTGGAAATCAAGAACTTAACTCTTCTCACCCTGAAAAAAAAAATAGTGTTGTAGGATGTTTTAAGATGAAGTTTTAGGACAAAACTTTTTAGGATGAAATAAATATATTTTCATTTTCTGTGTGATTTAAGAATTTTTTGTTTGTGGCTGATAACTCTGCAGCTAGTGGGGAGTGAAAAATTTCCCCTTTCTTGTGAAGAGTGCTCAGGGCTGTAGCTTAACCCCTTGAAAACACAATAGCTTCCCCTTGCCACAGTAAGGGGAATATTGCTCTTCTCCACCTTAGAAATGTCAGCCAAGTTCCTGGAAAATGCATAAAGAGAAAAGAACCCTTGAATGACTGTTCTGCCTAAGCTACTTCTGCAGCACACATCTGCTGAGGTCTTGCCTTGGCTGTCTGCAGGTGGGATACTTTCTGCCTATCTCACCATAATCATCATGGTATGTTGAAATAAGAGTTCATCATACAGTGATAGTCTCACCTTAGTTTTCAATACTTCCCAACACTTTTGTCTCAGAACTGCAGGAAAGGTAAAAAAAAAAGCCAAAAAAAAGTCACTGTCACTGATGCGCTAATCAGCATATAGTTAAAATACCTCTACGAGTGCCCGTAGTTTACAAACTTGGAAATATCCTGTATTGGCACCACAGTGGCATCACAACAGGACAATTCTGAATATTCTTCATCACTGCCCAATGTATCACTGACTTATATCTCCATATGTATCTCTGCTTTATCTATGAAAAACTGCTCCTCTAATTAGAAGGGACTTCGGTCCACAATCCTGTCATTTAAAAATACCTGATCCATTTATCTCTATTATTGCAGCAAAGTGCACCCTATGTCTTGAAATGGCAGCTGGCCGAAGTGTAGACATTCTTTTCTGTTTGAATAGTCATAATATCCACATGTCCATCTACATTTTTAATCATTAATAAAAGCCATCTATGTAGAGAGTTTCTTATGAAATGTCTTTAATATCTTGTTTCTAAAGAGAGAGAACATCATCTTCTGCACTCTCTTGACACATTCTGGTTCTGGTAAGACAAAGTGCAGCAACAGAAAATAAAACTTAGCTTAAAAAATTTCAGGGACAAATCAAACCTTATGAGAGAAATGCTTCTATGTAATGACATATGTATTTTCCCTCGAGTGGATATGATATTTGGGTGTGCTAGATGCTATATGAATAAACAAAATCATAAAAAAATCTGATTACTTGACCTGTTTCCCTAAAAAAAAAAAGTATGTAATGCAAAAATGTCATGATACTCAAAACACAGTCTTCTAGGTGGAAAGAAAGATGCAAAAACTTCCAGCCCATGATTTGTTTGTGACAGTCAAAGACCAGTGCTGGGTAATAAATTATTCTATGTGAATCAGCAGAGTGAGCAAGACCTGGGCTTACTGAAAGGCAGGGCTGCCTAATTAACACTTCTCACCTCTGACAGTCACCACCTGGAGACCTGACATCCCCAAAATCATTTGCACACAATCCTCTCCCCTGGCTCCTTGTAACAGACATCAAGCGCGCTTTTCCCTGCCACCTCTGGTAAAGTGCAGATTTTCTGTGTCATTTAGTCATTCCTTCCTCCCCAAGGTCTGTTTCATATGTTTTGAAAAGAAGAGTTCCTGTTGCATACAGGGCAGATTTATGACTAAAACTGGGCTTCTTTGCTCCCAAGCATGGAAAAACCCCCACCTTTCAGAGCCCCCAGCTACAGCGCAGCAAAGCCAGGTTCTAGGGAGGAGGAGAGAGATAAGGTTTATACGTGGCAGTGCCTTTTCCAGTTTATGAAAGTCTTGCAGGATCTGTTTCCATCTTTATACTCAACAAGGAAATTATCATATAACTGCTGTAATACTAGTAAATCTGAAACAAAATGTGCTTGGGGCATATTTTGAGAATATCTAATTCAACCCAATAGTTGTGGGGGTTTTTTGATTTCATTTTGTAAACTCAAGGCAACAAATGGAGAAAGGGACAAAAAGACATAAACCATAGTTCAGTAAAGACGGTAAACACATCATTACCTCTATATACATATATAATCTAGCATATAATCAGGAGAGACATAATTGGTGCCACTTGACTTCTGTACTGGACAGTCCAGAAAGGTTAATGATTACCAGATGTTACATACAGTGTCATCTAAGGGTGTATATTCAAACATAGATTGGTAATGATTGTTTTAAAGCTCTTTAAACTGCTAAAATGTAGGATACTGGTACAAAATATTGATATGTTTCATGCAAAGCAAAAATACCATAAATATATTGTTCAAGAGCATGTTGTGGGTTTTTTAAGTTGATAGAGTTTATGGGGTTTTTTTAAGTTAATGTAATTTAATTAAGCTGTGGTTATGAAAGTAAATCATGAACATTCTTGAAATACAATATCTTTGCATAAATCCATTAGAGCACATAAGCAAGATAAATTCTGAGCCTCTTGGAGTAATTAACACATTCTGGTGTCGCAATGAACCTCCAAACCGCACAATTATCGAAACAGGAGGTTTCTTGCTCATCCCTGCCTGCAGGCAGTTTAAACAGGATGAGATTACATTGGAAAACCACCAGAGACTGCGCAGTCCAGACAGTCCCGCTTATTATGAAGTTTCACAAAGTGCTATGGCTGCAGACTGGCATTTATGTACATCCTTCAGATTGCTCCAGTCACACCAGTGAAATTATAGCAAGGATGAATTTAGGTTAATATGTCTAATGCAAGAGAATGTCCAAAGCACTGGAAAAAATTAAGAATGTCCATTTTAGGGACAGTATTGGTTTACTTCTTAAATGATCTCTGTTAAAGCAATATCATTGACATAACAAAAAGTTAGAGTTCGGGAGTCTTGCTGGACTTCTCCTAATTCCTAATTATTGCTCTCAGCAACTGTGTATAATATATCAATTTTATCCCATGTGGGGAGTCGTTACCCTTTGACTCTGAATTTGCAGAACAGAATTTAAGAACTGCAGTCTGTTTCCCACATGATAGAAGACTAAATATTTCCATGAAGATTGCCTAGTCTGAGTGATATTTTATTGTCGCTGCACTATAAAACTTTAAAAATATTGGGAACTTTTGAAGTCCCACCGTGCTGAAAGAATCCTTTCTGATTTTACAGAGGCATCCCAGAACCTTTCATAGTCTTCCAATCATGCAGCACAGAATAGTCAGTCTTCCTGTGGACGTCTAAAAATATTCTTCACAGCTGTGTTTGGACACACATTTTAGGACTGCTACAGACAGGTTTGGATGTAGCTGCCTGTGGTTGTGGTGTGGGTGGGAGGCCATGCATTAACACCGTAGCCTCCATCAGGAGATGCGGGCAACCATCATGATAGACCTGAGCCTTCCCCACCCCAGTACTTCTCTGCTCAGCCACAAAGACAATGAACACTAGAGAAAATTCTTCCCTCCTCTTTGTTCTTTCATTATTTTTCCCCTTAACCTATACAGGATACCTGAAAGGTGCTTTAATTACAGCATCTTTAGTTCTCAAAATCCCAGCAATTCCAAGTGTGTCCCCATCTGACAGCCTCAGAAACACACCCCCGCTCCTGCGCTCAGGCTGTATTGTGCAGCACAATCTGCGAGAGAAGTTTCCTTGTGTCCCTAGGTGTTGGCCTCCAGACATCCTCAGAAATATTTGGGAAAAATAAAAATAACTGAAGATAACTGTATAAGGTCTAATGGCAAACTGATCTACTAATAGATCTCTGTACAGGCTAGTTTTTGAAGACTGCATGTGATCAATACCGAAACACTGGGGGATGTTTTATACATCTGTTGGGAGACCCCTATGACAAAAACTGTGTAGCATTTTGTACCTCTTTATAGAGTTATTAATTCATAACCTCTGCTAGAATCCACCAGAACCATCAGATTCAGAGGCCAGGTAGAGTAGATAAGCATATACTAGGCTAGAAATTTGTGCATTTCATTACCTTGGGCTATACGTGTTTTTCCTGGGTTTTACTACTAGAAATACTACAAGAAATAAACTGCATAATAAACCAGATCAACATGCGCATACAGGTACCACAAGCAGCAGAGCTATAGGACCCATCATACTAAATCAAGGACAAATTTGTTACAATTTCAGGCAGGTAGCTGAGAAAAAGGAACAAATTTCTAGAAGAATATGCATACTAAAGCCACTACGTAGCAGTCCTCTTAGAAACCCTGGCCTTAATCAGACTTCCATGGGAGTTTAACGCTCCTTCTTGGGTGCACTTTTTCAACAATCATTACCTAGAATCACAGAATTGTTTAGGTTGGAAGTGTCGCATTAAAAGGGGTAAGGGAGTCTGATAAGCAGCAAAAGGAAAACCTTCCCATTGAGTCACGAGGTTCAGAGCAGACCCCCTTGCGTTCTAAACTCTCTCTCAGAGAGGAGTCTAGGTGCGGCTGGATCTACTCCTAGTCCCAGACCTGGTCAAAGTATATGTCTAAAGGGTTAAGTGTGTAGCCACATATCAGGTTCAACTTGCCTGTCAGAGCCCCTCCAAGGACTTTCACTGGAACAGTTTCACAAAGTTGAAACAATAGGTAATTTATTCAAGTGACAGGTATCACAGATTTGGGATTGCCGTTGATAAATGCACTGTNTACAAAAGTTGAGCTCAAGGTAATGGTTTAGCGCTTTAGTTAACAACGTGTTCCCNGGGGTACGTCTGACAAAGTCAGAGGCGCGACTCTTACCAAAAAGGCGTCCCTTCTTGGGGGGGAAGAGAGGTTCAGGCCTGTCGACCTGTCCATCGGGTAAGGTTCTCACTTAGCTCCTCCTCCCAACAGAGAGTTTTCAAGTGCCAATTTTTATACATTGGAAAATCTTTTTGCGAGGTGGGACTATGTGTCGATTGGCTCTTGGCATGGAATGTTGTGTGGTCACAAGCAGAACTTGGCCCTGTGGAGCAGGCATCTCAGGGGGCTCAAATGTTTAAGCACATCCAGAGATTACTTGATTTACAATGGTGGGCTATCCTCCTTTTCTTCTGTCTGATCAGATAAGCACAAGTCAATTGCTCCCTTTATTAACTCCTTGGCTCTTGGTGCCTGAGCCCGAGCATGTCATTGACAAGTCCAGCAAGGCCATGACCACAGAAGCGATCTTTAAAGACCGTGTAGCTCAACCCCTCCCGCAATCAGCAGGGACATCTACCCCTAGAGCAGGTTGCTCAGAGCCCCATCCACCCTGACCTCAAACATCTTCAGCGATGGGGCATCTACCACTTTCTGGGCAACCTGTTCCAGTATTTCACCACCCAAATCGTAAGAAATTTCTCCTTTATTCCCAATCTAAATACATCCTCTTTTAGTTGAAAACCATTACCCCGTGTCCTGTCGCAACAGGCCCTGCTAAAAAGTCTGTCCCCATCTTTCTTATAAGCCCCCTTTATGTGTTATAGAATCATCATAGACTCATAGGTTGGAAAAGACCTCTGAGATCATGAAGTCCAACTATCCACCCAACAGCACCATGCCTACTAAGCCATATTCCCAAGTGCCACATCTGTACTTTTTCTGAACAACCCCAGGAATGTTTACTCAACCACTTCCCTGGACAGCCTATTCCAATGTCTGACCAAAAAAAGGCCGCTATAAGGTCTCCTTGCAGCCTTCTCTTCTCCAGGCTGAACAACCTCAATTCTCTCAGACTTTCCTCAAAGGAGAGGTGTTCCAGCCCTCTGGTCAGTTTTGTGTCCCTCTTCTGGACCCGCTCCAACAGCTCCACGTCTTTCCTGTGCTGAGGGCTCCAGAGCTGGACACAGGACTCCAGGGGGCGTCTCACCACAGTGGAGTAGAGGGGCAGAATCACCTCCCTCGACCTGCTGGCCACACTGCTTTTGACGCAGCCCAGGATATGGTTGGCTTCCTGGGCTGTGAGCACACATTGCCTGGTCATGTCCAGATTTTCATGAGAGAAAAAGTGAGAAAACGAATGCTGAGGTCCTTGGGAAGATCTGAGTGCTATCCAGGCAGCTCTGCTGATGCATTTAAATCTTGATTGACAGAGAGGGCAAAAGAGCACCTGAAAATGAAAAGGTTAACTTGGCTGTATTAACCATTCACTGTATTAATATTTTTTCTCTTCTTCTTTGTTAAGCACCCCTGGAAAGCCACGCAAAGGGACCAATTCCTTCTCTCTCTGCCTGCTCAGCAGCAGCTCCTTTGGGGTGGGTGCCACAAAGCTGCCCTCAGCTGCAGCACGTTTGCTCCTGGATCCTCCCTCTGCCCTCTGTCTCCCACAGCCTCTTTGCTCTTAAATATCTAGTGAAGTGGTTCACATGATTGGTAAACCTCCCTTTTCCAATATGAAGAGCTGTGAAACATGAAGGGACCTGGAACTTGCCTGACAAAAATGAAACAATGAATAGTTGTGCTTGCAATGGAAGGGAAGCAATCAATTCCAGCGCACATATTTATTTACAATAGTTGATTATAAAAGCAAAGAGATCTGTTAGGCTTTGCTCTTTGACTTTCTGTTGGGATTTGCCTTCAGACTTACCTGTGTGTGTTTTAAAACATTGCCAGCTCTGGTAATAAAAAGAGCAAGTAAACGACGATGGAAAATGGTGTCACAGGCACAGTCTTCTTGAAGGAAGCACGTGGGTGAAGTCGCAGTCTATGCAGCGCCTGCCATGTGAGTCCTTCGTGCCAGACTTCCTCCTCTCCCATCGCTTTCAGCCTCCCTGGAACTCAGCATGCCTTGAGAAGCAGGACGTGAGACAGAGCAGCGGCTTGGCTCCCCGCCGGAGAGCCCACGGTCCCCAGCTTCCCACCCACGGCAGGAGGCAGGAGGGAGAGGACCTTGGGGAGCCTGAGGCAGTCAGTGTGAAGGGGTTTGGAAGCCCAGGGGAGATGTACTTTTCCACATCAAGGCATAACTTTATAGAGAAAGTATTTGTTGGTTTTGCATAAATGCACACTAGTGACAATATTCAAATCCAGTTTAAGATATTTAGATCATTTTTGTGAGCCACTTTTGTGAACCACTACTACCAAGCAAGCCAAAACCGTTCAGCATCTGTCCAACTGACTTTCAATAGCTAGGCTGTTGTATGTCTTTTGTTGTTTTTAAGAATATACTAATTTCTTTCTGCTGCCTTTTGGATTTTAATTGCAGATTAAATTATTTCCAGACATTGTCTCATAACCCTAATTGGGCGGTAACATCACAATTAAGTTTATCTATGACCTTCTTCCTTCTGACAGAAGCAAACTGTGCGGAGCTCATACTTCCCAGAATTCAGCCTCAGCACAGAAGCTCCTTGCCAGATCCACATCTGAGACAATGAAAGATGATCTGTTCCAAAGCATCCAGCTAAGGCTGTGGAAGAACTGCAAGATACAATATCATGTGAAGACATTTTTGATTTAAAGGCAAAAATGTAGACTAGGCACAATTCTAACCGCTCTTTACATTGCTTTTATGCTCTTGTAACCTCTCTCTTTCAAAGGGTAAATGTCTTTAAAATACAGAACACATACTTGTAAAAGCAATAATTTTTAAAAGGGTAACATGACATGAGCCTAATCTTTTCTGTTTAATTATCAGACAGAGCAAATGGGATATAACATGACTGTCTGCATCGTCTGTGGCTTGAGCTCAGAAAGAAAGCTGATAGGGAACATTTGGGGGGGGGCGGAAGGAAACGACTTTTTACACACAAAGCACAGTTCTGTTATCAGGACGATTAAAGTCATTTACTGCAAAATAACAGCCTTCCAGATCCTCTCAACATCCTGAACTCATTCTGCTGTTCTGTGGTAATTAGATGGATTTCAAATGTTATAAAATACAAGTCTGTTTATGGAAAAATGTTCTGCTAATCAAGATGTCTCAAAGTATTTAGCACAAGTTTTCATCTCTATTCCTTCTAACATTTGTCATATAGGGGAGGCAATGGAGCTTTGCAAAAACATAACTAATACTTCTGCGATTCTAATTTGCTAGAGCTTAAACCAAAATACTGAAGCACAGAAAATTCTGTCAGAAACAAGTAAAGATGGGGTGGCTGCCAGGGACTCAGGGAAAATGACAGTTCTGTATGACTTCTGATTTCTGGGAGCTGGGACGTGCCTCAGTGTGTGTGTGTCTGGGTTTAGGTTCTCCAGGACAGGTTGAGGAGTGAGCACAAATCTCCTGCAGTCCAGAGGAGAGTTCTGACGCAGCTCCGGGTTTAAAAAAGAGGAGATAGCAGAGCTACCAGCAGCACCAGTTTTAGATCTCTCCCTTCATTTCTTTTGCTTTCCTTACAAGTCAGAACTTCTAAAGGAAATTTTCTGGTGACTAAACAGTTACACAGTTTTTATTTTAGTTTCTCTTATCAATTGTCTTTTTACAGATTTTCCTATTCCTTTGAGACACCAAACTGTTGGTCAATGGCTACTGACTACAGTTCCATTTTATTTACTCTCTCGTTACTTTGACTGCCCCAAATGTCTTTGCGAACACAATCTGGTGCTTTCTGCAATGCGGTACAGAGACAAGACCTCGCCTCCACAGCCCCAGCTCCCCAGCACTTACTGGTCAGCTGCGCTTTCACCACAGAGCACACAGCATGATGGCTCTTTGGTGCAGGGCCATGCTGTCACCCTGGTCGTGTTTCAGAGTCACTTTCCCAGGTCATTGACTCCAGGAGTTTCGGTTAGCAGCTCAGAATTACAGTACGTCTCAGGGCTCTGGAAGATCTGTTTTCCTCCTTGGGTTTTGACAACGATTTTTCATGGCTAGCATTTTAAGACCATTTTTAAACAACTACACATATACCAAATGCTACAACCCAAACTGAGGATTTGAGTATTGATGCCAGGAGCCTGAGGGCACCAACAGCCCTCACTGCCCTTGCCCAGCCTGCTCTGGGCCTCCCCCCAACCTGCCCATTGACCAGGAGCCCCATTTCGGCTCAGCCCAGGGTTATCTGCCCTTACCCTGATGACATCGAAGCAGTGCCAGTCTCCAGCCCCTTCTCCAGCCCTGCCTCTTGGATAGGCTTCGACCCTACGCTGTGGATACACTGCCTCCAGCAAGGACTCCTTGGATGTACCCTATAGCCTTGCCTCCAGCCCTGTCTCCTTCTGCTCCTGGCTATGTTCCCCGAGTGGACACCAGAGCTGGTTCATCCCGTCCCAGTGTCAGCGGCTGTCAACAGACCCTGCTAGGGCAGCACCCCACTCTGCCCGCAGTGCCTGGACACCATGGGACTGCACCCCATGGGTGAGGGTCACCCTTGGCTCCTAGCCCCTTGAGGTACCCTGACAGTACACACACTGCAGGGGCAAAAAGGAAAAGACCTGGAGGTGTCTTGGTGTATACAGCTGCATCATGGAAATAGTTAATCAATGGAGAAGACTTAGGAACTAGGATATATCTTCTGAAGAGGGCACGACTTGATTAGCCGGGTTTGCAGGCAGAACCTTTGCCAGAGGGATTTTAGTGGCACAATGCAGATGTATGGATATATAGGGACTGTAACGGCACAATACAGACATACACATATCTATGTATGTATGGAGGTGGTTCTGCTTTCTTTAGACATGAACAAAGCTGTAGGTTTCAAGAAAGTGTGGAGTATACTAAACCTAGTTAAGGGACTATTATGTAGGATTTTCTGCAACCCAGCTGCATGATGTTAACCTGCCAGGATTGAGTGGCAGCCATCTGCTCCATAACCAAGCCTGGGTGTAGTCAACTGTCAGGCAAAGTGAGTTACCTGCATCACTAGATCCCAACGAAACACAAACTCAGTGCCTGCAGTAAACTACACAGTGCAGACGGCTCAAGCCAGATCACCTCATCAAATCCCTTCTCCACATGCAGCCGCTGATTAATAAGGGCAGCATCCCACCACAGACAACTCAAGGAAGGTAACTGTCACGCGTCCAAGTGCCGCTGGAGGCTTTGAGTCCAGTTACACTAGGTATCTTGTGAGTGCAAAAATCCATGGCATAGACAGGCCAGTCAAATATCCACACTGCATACTAGGGCTTAAAAGGAAGAATTATTCACTGTGACTGCTTCTCTCAAGACTGATCAGAGAATAGCTGCATTATAGCAATTCCTGTTTCTCCAGAACACTTCTCCTCAACTTAATGACAAATGAATGCACAAGCAGGGAGAAACCAGTCAAATAACATTTTTAACACCCTAAAATCAGACATGCCTGTAGAGGATATTCTACATTTAGTAAATTTGGATCACAGTCTCAGTTTTTCTGATTTACAGAGAGTTTGCAATCAAAGTAAATTCAGTCCGTATCAACAAGAATCAACATTAACACTCAAGGGGCTGCAATGATTTTTCCTATCACCAATAAAGGCTAATCCTGCTTGGATCTGAACTTCAGAGAATTTTGGAAGATCATATGTAAACTACTTACTGTTTTCTTTTGGTAGTGCTGGAAATGCCGTTTCTCATAAAGATTTGAGCCAAATTCTACAAACTACCAGTTTGGTTCATCTACTGGATAGTCATTAACAGAAACATGAAATCCTTGTTTGCTGCAATTTCAGGAAGTCACCAGCCAGATTTTCAAGGCTGAAGGCTTGATATGCCTATCACTTTGTGCCTCCCTTGTTCTTATACCTTTCCTTAAGTATTAGTTAACATTTGCATCAAAGATACAGTACAGGGTTAGATGGATCTGGGCATGATACATCTGTTCTAGTGTTGAGTAATTGAAGGAAAGTTAATCTCTGAAACAGATTCATTATTCATTCAGAAACACATAGATTTAAACATAATTTCTGTGCAAGTGGAAAGCTGACTTTTTTCTCTTGTTTATTCAGAAGATTGCTTACCTTGATGTTTTCACTAGAACAAGTGTTTTGAACATTTCAGCATGGATTCTTGTAACGTTTTGAATCCAGACTACTGAATAACTTAGTTTAGACTGCTTGTTAATATATCAAAAACAGTAATCTTCATAATCAGACGTGTGAGATGGAATGAAATGAGCAAGAAAAGATCATAGAGGGGCATATCAACTACATTTTCCAAAACAAAAAAGGGGGGGAAATTTAGCTACAGCATCACATTGTAGTGTCAAAAATACCAATATTGACAACAATTTCTCAGTACATTCCATTGAGGGGGGAAAGGCCATTGGCAGAACTATTCTGGGAATGGTTCCTGTTGATTTAGACAGAGAAGCTTTGCTAGACTAGTGTCAAAAGAAAGAACAGTTTAGACTCCTACTTGCTCATTGACAGAAATTCAGCTTATAAACAGTTTGGACTGAAGTTTCAGTCCGTATGTGCAGATGGACACCATATTCAGAGAGAGGAAATTCAAGCACGAGAAACAGTAGGAGGGCTAGTGACATAGTGAGACAGCTTACATTAATGCTTTTTAGTTTTTGCTGTCAAGACACACACCCTCCAATTTTGCTGTTGCTCATGGATAATTTCCTCTTTGAAAAACAAAATCAGTTCAAAGCAAAGAGTAGTAGCCAATTTCAGGTAATATATAACAGATCTGCACCAAGAACATCAATAGATCAGTGCCATTTATGAGTGACTACTGGGACATAAATGACCCTGTCGCATGGTTATACCAGAAGAGTTTGTCAGTGAAACAAAATTTTCTGTATTTAAATGAAATTATTTCTTTCATATCTATGATATTTGCAAGAGATGAGCAGTGATCAGATCACCCTCTGTCTGCATGGGAATAGTGACATTTCTCCACTTTTTTGTAGATGCTCTGGTGACACCAGATGGTTAATGGAAAGGACATAATGTTACTTTGACTTTTTGGTAGACTGGTTTGGAACATTCATAAGTCTTTTTATGTGATAAAATGTTTATTTTGGTTTTGAATTTTTACTTTGCATATTGTAGTGCTAGAATGACAGGTCTAACAACCTTTTGTTTGTTCTATCGCATATCTCTGTTCTCTATTCCCATATAACTTTAATTTACCCATCAGTAAAAAAATGTATGATTAAAATAGATATGGGTGGGTGTGTGGCATAAATTGCATTTAAAACAGCAATCTAAAATGGGGTTAAGAAAAATAATGTCCTTATTGTTAATTGCAGTACTTTCTTATTTGATTCAAGGTACATGCTAATGACTGCTTTTAGCATATTTCTATTGCTTCTTATTTAGTTATCTGTCCACAAAGACATTTGACTGAGTAACTGCTGTGAGTGAGGCTTTATATAAAAACACTTTACAAAAACAGAGGAATAGGATTATGTCCTGGGTTTGGCCAGGACAGGGTTAATTTTCAGCAGACTCCAGGAAGGGGCACAGCCGTTGGGTGGGGGCTGACCCCACGTGG
>Ga0065711_1004985_pt1 | contig 21695 bp, 12 predicted proteins | sample Hoacrofraction12_FD_59098 | JGI IMG/M metagenome (GOLD analysis project Ga0065711, IMG submission 59098) | Hoatzin crop microbial communities from Cojedes, Venezuela - Epithelial fraction 12 v2 (version 2) | ecosystem: Host-associated > Birds > Digestive system > Esophagus > Crop | place... | reverse complement strand
GGGTGACGGAGCACTGGAACAGGCTGCCCAGGGAGGTTGTGGAGTCTCCTTCTCTGGAGATATTCAAGACCCGCCTGGACAAGGTCCTGTGCAGCCTGCTGTAGGTGACCCTGGTTTGGTAGGGGGGTTGGACTAGATGACCCACAGAGGTCCCTTCCAACCCCCATCATTCTGTGAGTCTGTGAATCTGGGGAGACTTTGGCCAAAGCCAGATGCCAGTACCTCAGTGGAGTCTCACGGAAAAGTAACTGTCCCCTTGGCTTCCCAGCAATGCCAGACCTGCGTTTGGACCAAATTCAGTTCCTGATGAGAGGGAAGCTGGGAACACAGCCTATACTGGCCCCTTCTGAGGATGCCTGAGGTAGAAGTTGGGGAGGACATCCGAAGTGAAATGCTGTAAACAAGGCAGAATTAGGGAGCTGCCATCTACATCAGAATCTGCAGTTACGGGAGTATTTGAGCTATCTTCTAACGCCAGCTGGGAGTAAGGGGGAAATAACACAGCTGAGGGACTACTTAGAGGAAAGCTCCAGGGCTAAGACCAGTTTGAACCTACGTAGGGGTAGCAGGAACTTGCCACAACCTTTAGGTAATGTCTAATGGCCACATAGTCCTAGGCAGAGGGCTGTGTGGCTCAGTAGGCTGTGAACTGGTTTGCAGTCGTTTGGCCAATGTAACTTATCCTGGGGAGGAAGGACTGGTGAGTTAGAAAGAGAAAAAAAATCATCATATACACTGAAAGAAAGCCCTAGAGACACTGACTGCTGTTGTGTATCTGGGGGCAACTAGTTACCTGGTGCTGGTGCCGTTAGAGAAACCTTCAGACTGTGGAACTGCGATGGTTACAGTAGTTCCTCTGTATTTCATGTTCTGTTCCACTTGCTTTGTTTCTCCATGGACGTTAGACACCACCTGGTCCACCAGACACCTCAGGTTAGTTTCATGGATGTGAATATTTCAACCAGAGCACTTGTAAAATCCAGTAGCTTGGATCGCAGACTCTTCAGGCCCATCTTCTCATTGAGTCATGTGCAATACTGAGCACACTGCTGGTGCACATCCGATAAATTATAACTCCCTGGAGACTCCCATTTGTCAGAGAAAAATGCATCCATGTTCAATAAAATATTCTGTCATTCTATTGCTGTCTGCAGCTCTTTCAGATTTATACATTCAGCTGATGATGAGCCATTCAGTATGATGGGTGTGATGTGTCTTACCAGTTGGACAGGATGACCACAAATGTTATTAAATTCCACCAGTCTGCTGATGGAAGACAAAATCTGTTCCCACACAGTATCAGTAGTACCAACATAGTAGATAATGCAGTATTTATTTATGTACAGGAGGCCATAGATAAATTTCCCATATTGTGAGCCTTGTGGAATGCTGAACGCTCATAAATGATGTACCAACTTTATCCTGGCAGGACTGGCAGATATAAACACGATGATGTTCCTGACTGGCTCAGTTTTACTGTCATCCAAATGGCTTAGTATATAATGTGAAAGCACGTCTGAGTCAGTGAATGCCCATTTTTGAGTGTAGCCAGATGGATTTCTACTGTGCAGGTCCTTGTTTGATGTCTAAATTTGCCTCCCACATGCTCTCGGTATCAGCATGCTTGGAAGAAAACCTTGATTTAAGCTGTTTATGGAGGTTCCATGCTTGTGTTCACAAATCTTCTGACGTTCAGCCAAAAAAATGGCTTTATTCCTCACCAGGCAGAGAGTAACACACTTTTAAAATGATTTCCTTAAAAAAAAAACAGACTAAGTGGGGAGTAGAGTTTCTAATTTTTGGTTCCAGCTGGGGTGGTATAGGCAGTGCGGCCTTCTCTTATTTCTTCCATCAGGGAGGTGGGTTTCTCTGGCTCTTCCCTTTGAATAGCTCATCTGGATTTTCTTTTTAAACTGGCCATGCAACTTTTTTGTTGCTAGGTACATACCCACCTCTCTCGCAAGGATGGTGGAGACCCTCAGAGCTGGTTGCGAGGAAGCTGAGCTGTTCTGGGACCCAGCAAAGACGTCATCAGAGCAACCTTTGGCTGAGGAACTTTTGACACCTCTCAAGTTATGGGAAATTAAATTCACAGGTGTGATTGTTAAACTCATTATTTTTTTTTTCCAAAGTTCATTATTGAAATGTTGGTAGCATTTAAAATCCGTAATGTTGTGTACTCAGTACTTCTTGCCCTGTTCTTTCAGCTGTGTTTTTCTTCTCTTTTTTTTTTTTCTGGATCTGCCTGCCTTTCTTTTTAACCCCATTATATTTTCTTTCTTATTCCCTTTGCTGTGCTCAGTCCATTTGTTCCAGATTGGAACAAGAAAATGAGAAGTCTTGCAGGTCCCTGCTTATGCTTCTAACCACTGGATTTTCTTTTCTGCCTGGGCAGGAGTACCTGTCTATGCCATCACGTATTGTTCTCAATTTCTGGAAAAGCAAAAGGAAAGAGGCCTTCATGTAGTCATGTCTTAACACACCTAAAATGGTTACAGCAAATGGTGCCAGTCTTGTTAATATTTTGCTTGTTGGGCTTTTCATTCAGTCTCTCACTTTGCTATGTAATTTGTATGAATTTCTAATTATGACCTATTATCTGTTTTTCCTATCTCCCCCACCTGTTCTTAGTGTATGTTTCTTTCCAGCTAGATTCCTCATCATATGCAAACTGCTGAATATTTTCCCTTTTAATTCTAACCCTTTTTTTTCTTCTCAGGCTTCTCTCTTACTCTTCCTTTTATTTCCTGTGTCCTGACGACTCTTTGCCAATGTACTTCATCAGCTTGGTCTTTCTTGTTATCACATGGATGCTGCAGCTCACTCTTCCTGTTCTCCAAAGTCCATGTGTATTTAGCTTGCTGCTAAATACCATATTTTCATCTCCTCTGCATCCTTAACATAAGAGGATTTGATCAGGCCCTGCAGCCTTCATCTTAAAGGTAAAAAAAAGGATGGGATGGTGATGGTGGTGTGAGGGTGGATCAAAGGTCCCATCTGAGCCGGGGGGAGGTCTGGGGAGTGCCAGTCTCAATGGGCAGGGACCCACAAGGAGTGATGCCAGGACTTACTGTGCTGGGTATGATCTGGGGAGCTGCATCCCCTGTCTTTCTTTAGCCCTTACTGCCTAGGGACGCCCAGGCGTGCCAAAACAGGGCACGGGTGCTGTGGTTGGATGTGATGTGAATACTGGTGATGCGACAAGCATCACATCTGGTCGTTTTGTATTGCCCAGCCTAGAAATCCTGCCAACACATAGAGCCAGGGACCAACGTCTAGGCAGTGAAGGGGTCTTTGCTGTCTGTGCTTTTTAAACAGCGTAGTTTGGGTGTGGTAGCACAAACGGTCGCTGTCTTTCCTGGGTTGTATGGATGTACTGATACACCCCATATTAATTTCCAGGCTTATCAGTGCCCAAGGTAATACAAATATTATAGGCACTGGAAAGGAGACTTAGTATGTCTTACGTACCGTGTTTTGAAGTCTGAAGCTACTCTTTTGCTTTCATTTGGTGGGAGTGCGAAGCCTCAAATGGCAGCAGCTTGTCTCCAGTCTCTGCCAGAATCCTTTCCCACTACCATAGCTGAAGGCAAATTCATGAAACACATGAACAAAAGATGTTATGTAGTGGCTATTCTCCTGGTGAGAGTATTCTTAAGAGACAATATCAAGCAACTAGATATGTTTCCAAAATGGCCACCGAATTTTCACATTTAGTACTTCTGAATTAGAGTGTGCTTGCTGGGGAGACCTCAGTTACCTGCCTTGGCACTGGCAGCTGCTTACCTATAGAAATTAAAGGTTGCTTTTGCTAGTGAAAACATCTGGAGATGGAGCAAGAGAGCAGTATCTAAGGCCAGCAAAGAGCCTACAATGACAGCTAATGAAGCCAGAAAGAGGCTTTTGCAATGAGACACAGCTATAACCTCCTGTCACCCCGGTCCATGCTACATGACTGGAACCAGAAAATACACTTTAATATCTTGTCAAAACTCCTCTGTAACGCTCTGATTGAAGCCGCTTTGAAAGTGTGATCCTTAGTGGGATTTTTTTTGTAAAGTAGAATGAAAAATGTTCTGTCACGTTCCAGGTTACAAACTGTAGTTGGAGTAATAAAAGGTCACTTTGCCATTCAGCATCCATTTCTTATTCCTTTGAAGTCCAGCGTTTACTAGCAAGTAAACCAAGATACTTCAAAAGTTTTACAGCTGTGTGGTGAGGCAGAGATGTAAGTACACGAGTAAAATAACTGATGATATGGTACTGCCGTTGCTGCTGAACAAAATGGGGCCCTCCCTTGTTCTCTCTGCGGCTGTGCTCTGCGCGCTCTTCAGAGTTGTCTCTGCCTGGCCTTCTGTGTCGTATCTTTTATACACGGGTACATCTCTTTGAAGTGTGTGGAGGGGGGGAAAAAAACTTTTCTTGACATCTCCTTTGTTATGCTGCTTTCCTTTGCTTGGGAGGATTAGAAAATATTTCATCACCTATTCCCTGTCCCCTTCCTCTCTCTCCCTCTCTCTCCCCGATTTGTCATATCATGAAAAGAGAGGAAATACCTAGAAAAAGATGTTTGCTGTCCACAAGCAGAAGAAAAGAATAAGGGAGGCTGCAGTGTTTCTTACAAAGTAAATTCTTTGCCAAACTGCCCTTGTAGTCAGGTAGGAACATCTGGAAACAAACAAGCAAACCAGCTTTCTCTGGTTACCGCTGGGAAGGAAAATGTTAAAATCACTGCAGAGCCTTTCCTCAGGGATCGGTGCTTGCAAGCAGCCCGGTTTGAGGTGAGGCCAGCCCTGCGCTGGGGACGATGCAACCTCTCTGCTGCAGGGGGCAATCCAGCACAAGCTAAGCTGGTTTGTCAGCCCTTGCAATAATAATCCAGCTATTTCTGACAACAAAGGCCAAAATTGTGCTCACGCTTTGGGGACCGCAAGGCTGCGTTCTAGCGCAAGGATCAGTCTCCTTTGTGCCGTGATTATGTATTGTGCGAAACACCCTTCGCCAGCCGTTGCCATGTGTCTGCTGGATGTGACGGAGCTGCCCAGTTTCTCACCGGCAGGTTGGTTGATTCGGGTGGAGAACTTGTGCTAAGGCTGAAGTGCTGCCCTGGAGACCGGCTGTCCTGCCGGGCTCCCTGCGGATGCTCCCATGCCCTGCCGTCAGCAGTAGGTGCTAGCGAAAAAGGAAGGCTCGGGCATCTGGTGTGCTGTTTCCTCCTTGAAACATGAGTCCTGTCGCAGCCAATATGAAAGGTATCTGGCAAACAAACTTAGAGTGAGCGTAATTGGTGGAAACAGCCGCATTGGGTCCTAAAAAGTGGTTAAAGCCTTTGGGTATAGTGGGACAGTGGTGCAGGGGCAGCAGCGTGAGAGCTGGTGAGGAGCGGAGGGCAGGGGGGCTCTGGCAGCATCTGCTTTCTCTGTTTAGCCCCTGACACGCTTGATGCAAGATGGTGAAGAATTATCTTCACCTGCTCCGGGTTGGTGATGGGCTGATTTAGTGGCGCTGAGGGACAAAGTGGCTCTGTCAAGGTAGGGTGGCCCTCCCAGTGCTCGCCAGAGCTGGGCGAGGGAATTATGGCAGAGGGCTTGTTAAAAGCCTCTTCACGTGTTCCATTTTCTACATCTGCGTAAGGACTGCAGCAAGCGTTCTCCTGAGCCGCCCCACCGGCCCTTCGCGTCAGCAGCAGCTACACTGGCCTCGCCTCTCGTATCTGATTGTCCCATCCTCGCTTTCAGAGCGCGGTTTTTGTGGCAGGCTCCGGCTTTCCTTGGTGCTCCCAAGCAGCTTGGTTAGTGCGCTGCGCTGTGCCGTGCTGTGCCGGTGCTGCTGGCGGCAAAGTGCGGCGGCCATGCTGCGGCTGTGTCTCTCCCGCCTGGGAGAGGATGCGCAGGAAAGTCAGAAGCAGCTCAGGGAGGGAGGGGAAGCAAATGGAGGGACCTTGGACATGGAGATGGGAAGTGTAGCGCTGGCAGTGAACTGAGGGATTAGCTGTGGGTTAATGTCTGTAAGAGTAAAGGTGCTCGCATCAGCCTGTCAACGATGGCTCCTCTACCTCCATGGCGTGAGACACCCTGGGCCACGCTGCGGAGAGCCTGGCTGGGCTCTGGGCCCGAGCCATGGGCTGCCTCACGCGGAGGGACTGCTGGGGCCAGCCACAGGCGCCTGCGGCCGCCCTGCATGGTTTCCCTGGGTGGCATGGTGCTCGGGTGGTTCTTCTTGCTGGCCTTTGCTCCCGAGTGCTGCAGACATTTCTTACGCGTGCCCTGACGTCCAGGCTCACGCGAGAGAGTGGTGGGAGTCCAGCTCACCGTCACTGCTGCTGGTGAGCCAGACCTGAGCCAAAGCGGTCAAATTCTAACATCCCTAGAAGTCCCAGTCCGGTCGTCCGTGTGTTTCGTAACAGTGTCACTGGAAAAGCCCTGAGTGAGACTGATGGTCCTCTCTGCTGGCAGTGGGGAGGGTGCTGGTGAAGGTTGTTTTGAGGCGGGGAGCTCGGGCAGTGGGACGAGGAGGACTCAGTGCCTGCCGGGCACTTCCCTCCCACCCGGGGAGCGGAGTGGGGCTCTCCTTTGCAGCTCTTGTGCTGCGAGTTCAGTGAGCAGTGCGGTTTGTGGCACTTAATTTGCTGTGGATTTGCATCGCGAGGTGAGGTTATCTCTTGTCAAACAAAGTGCAAAGATTGATCAAAGCCTGTCCTGTGGTTACGGCACGTATAAAGTATCTCCAGTGTAGATTTTCTGGCATCAAATGGTAGAGTTTTGCTCCCTCTAGAAACTCCTTTTAGCAGAAGCAGTACACTTGTGTCAGATTTTGTTCAAACTGGACAACAGGTTTGACATTACTGGCAGGAAACCAAACTGGTAGATACAGACAGCAATGTCGTGTCAACCACATTGCCTCAGAAATCTGGGTTAAAGATTGATAGCTGGTGTTCTTATTAGGACCTTTAACATGCAATGCAACCCAAAATGTTAGCAAATATTAGATCTGATGTTCAAGGAGGTAGGAGGCTAGCAGGTTTTCGTCTGGTTATTTGCAATAATCAAGCAATGTAGAAAAGTTCAGATTTGTGGAGCTTTTTACGATGTAGAGCTTGTCTAATGAATAACAGAGAAACACTGTTTTGTTTTTAAATATCAGGAAATTGATTTATTTTTTTCTTGTTGTATGTGGGGAGGAAAGGAAAAAAAAAACAACACAGAACTAGAATAACCTTGGGTTTCCCATCGGCTTGTTTTTAACACCCATAGGCAAGCCAGGTTGCACTGACAAAATTCGTGAGGGAGCCCACTGCTCTCATCTAAGCTTTTCTCAGGTCTTTGGAACCACCTACAAAGGAGAAAGGATTAAATTTCCAAAGTTAGATTAATTAACGAGTCATTGATGTTACTGTAAACCTTCCAAATTAAGAAGAAACAAAAGAAAAGAAAAAAAAAGACTTTTAGAAGGGTTCTGCAATTTCAAACGCTTTGTGCTGGGAAGCATTTGGGACATCTCGCCCAACTAAGCCCTCTCCTCGCCTACCACTGGCAGGTGGCTCCTCTCACCTCCCAGGACTGAGCCCCCACCATGGAGCGAGGCTGGTGCTGCCCCGGCGTCCCCTTGCCGTCCCCTGCCCGTGCTCCGTCCTGGAGCGCAGCTGGCCCCTCCAGCACGGTTCTGCCACCCTTTGCTTGGGAAGAAGCCGCTTCGCCTCCGCTGGGGGTTCTGCTTCGGGTTTTATAACTTGTTACCCTCCCTGCACAGGGCTGGCAAAGTGGACCTTTTTTGTTTGTATAGCTGCTCTAGATACAAATTTATTATTAATCACATCAAGGGAGGCCCGGGGGTTTTTAGGGCTAGAAGAGACCATTACTGTAATCTCATTTGGAAAATTTCTTCCACGGTGTTTTTGGGTTTTGTCAAAAAGAAAAATAGTATTTGTTTTCCTCTACCCTTAGGCCTTAAGTTTTAATTTAACTTTTTCATATACCAAACAAGAATCAGAGAATAATCGTTATCACAGAATTTGAAAAAAAGTTTTTTTCATTTATTGGATAAGTTTCTGAAAATTATTTTTGCACAGTAAAATAAAAATCTACCCTAGTTTTAAATGGAAAAACCCCCCACCCTTTGTAACGAAAATGCAGACACACTGTTTAGCTGTGATGCCATGGGAAGGTCCAGGGACAGGGACATGGTCACAACACAGCAGGGTCTGCCCAGTGAAGTTCAGAAGAATTTTAACTGTGTCTGAATACCAAGCTGAAATAGGTTGTAGAGGAATTCTGCTCACATTTCTGACAGAAGCAAAACTTTCAGCTGTTCTTGATGTTCAACTCTCAGGACTCGCTTAATATTCAACACCGGTTTCATCATCAAAGAAATTGAGGGAAAATTAAAAATTCTTTTCCTGGGTCTGTTATTTTCACAGCTTCTACTTCCTTTCAATTTTGATACTGCCATCCATTTTGATACAAGAAAATGATGTGTGAGGAACAAGGCAGGCAGGAAGGAGGCAGAACGAGAAGTGCTTTTCAGTGCTGACTTCACCTCTGCAGAAGTTTATAATAAGGTGTCTGCAGATCACTCCCCGCTGAAAGCTCTCACAAATAACACCCTGCTCACGGAAAGTGAATTAAACCAGTCCCACCGCACACGGCTGCTGGCGAGCACCACGGCACGCTCTGATCTCTGAGCAGGCAGGCTCTCTTGTCTAGTGCTGTACAGTTTCTTTCTACTCTTTTCTATAAAGCACGTATGACTTCTGTGTCATTTTTGTGTATGTTATGTTCCCCTTCCTCTCCGAGAGCTTTTTATTAGAAGGAAAGGCTTCTGAAAGCTTGTTAGACTTACCGATCCTGACTGACTCCTGGCACTGGGTCTTAGGATCCAGAAGAAAGCCCTTTCCAAGGAACTTGGTTTGCAAAAGCATCCTCTCTGCCATTTATTCCCCAGATGAATGGGTGAGGGGGGAGCCTGGCCTGCCTGGGCACCTTGAAGGGCAGCGTGAAGGTCGTCTAGGGCTTTGGAGGGGCCCGCTGAAGCTCTAAACTAGGGTCAGCCCTTCCCACGTCACCGATTCCCAGTGTGACCTTCAGCAAGTCACTTGGTCTGTTCCCGTGCTGCGCAACGGAGGTCACACAACTCCGGTCTGAGAAGGTGTTTGCACTGCAGTCGCAGGGAAAAAGCCTCCGTTGCACTGTCCCGGCCGAGGCAAACCCTGGTCGCAGCCCGGCTGCAGCACGACGGCAGCCCGTGTGCGTGGGTTTCGCTTGCAGGACGAGCGGTGCGGTGGTGACAGCCGCATCGGCGTAGCCATAGGAAGGTGATGAGAGCAGGAGGTTTTCTGTGACGAAAGGAAAATGGAATGAATTCGTGCCAGTGCTCTAGACTTCAGTAGGCTGTTAAGTACAAAAATCAATGTTAATGTAACGTTACAGCTGAGCTTTTAAACCTGCTAGTTAACCTGTGGAGCTCAGCCTGTAATCTCACAACCCCTTTTCGAACTGTGTGTAGGCCAGTGTCTAAAACATTCCTTACACAGAAAGATGGTGATGTGTTTCAATTTTCTGTAACTTCAGAAGAGTTTTGCAAAGCACTGAGTAAAATTTGCCTCAGAACAAATGAAATATATGGGAAGTCTCACTTTAGAGACTGAAATTTTCAAGAAGGTCCTGCCTGTTTTCCAGAATACAGAAAGATAGCTAACTCTCATCTGTAAGTGTTTGTTTGCACACTAGTATTCTTCAGATCCCTCCAGCAGAAGAAGGTAGATCTCTGAACATATCTTTGGATGAGGTGCTCTTCAGGCCGAGAATGTCCTTCTGTGGTCACACACTGGTTGGTAGGATGGGATGCCCGTCCCTGCCAGGCCTTGAGGCATCACTGCGTTTGCTGGTGTTGCTGTGGGAGTCGCTCTTGTTGCTAGCAGTTACAAGTTGGTCTTATAATTGTAATGCATATTCATACTCCATATGACTATCAGCAGTTTTGCAAATACTGTTCTTTACATGGTGCTTCTCTTTGCATAAGAAAAAATGCTTTAATTTACATAGTCTCTGGGAGGATGGCAAACAAAACCTGTAGCCTGATTGTTTTTCCTGTCGTTATCTGTTTTTCTGAGAACTTCTTCTGTGTCACTTTGCCAGTATAACCTGAAAAATTATTGAAATTAATAGACACAAATTTACTAGCCACAGAACATAGGGAGCATTTGCTGTTCTAGTGACCCTTGTCTTCTCTTCCCCTAATAGCTCATGCAGCTCATATGGTCCTGGCTGAAGCTTTGGATCCTGCAAGGCGGCAGAGGAGATGAAAGGCTGTGCAGCAGCCCGGAAGGGTGTGCTACATCCCCTTTCATGTGATCCGTTGAGGGGATGGGCCCAGATGCACTTGCCTGTGGTTAAAAAAAAGAAGTATTTTTAAAGCTGTGTAGACATTATCATAGTTCATATGTATGGAAGGGTCAAGCTAAGGCTGTCGTGCGGATTGCATCTGAAATCCTGGTGGCACTGAAGTCTGCCAGAGCTTTGACAGCCCCATTAATTGAGTTTCTGTGGTTGGTAAGCCTTCTCTCCTAGTGTTACTTTTAATGCCACACAGAGGAATTTGAATGCAATGGAGTTCCCGGAAAGGGGCTGAAATATCGGTGCCCCCGTGCCATTCAGACGGGCTGTGAAGGGGTGGGCAGAAAGGATGAGACCCTCTGTCCCGGCCCTTTGCTGGCATGGGCTGGGAGGCTTGCTGGCATTGCTCGGACCTACGTGGTGCTGTTGGGGAAGCTGCTGTGCTGGAGCCGGAGCCCCAGGCTGGAGGTCGTGGCCCCCTTCTGCCCTTCACTGGGATGTGGGGGGGAACTGAGCCCCGGGGGGCTGAACTGGTCTTCCCTGACTGGATGGCTCTGTTTGGGGTGCCAGGGTTTGGACGTTGGCATGTGGAGGAGCCATGCCGCCCTCAGGGTTACGGACTGGGTTAACTGGCCGGGTACCTGAGGGGAGGCTCTGGCTCTGAAGGGGATGCTGCACAGTGGCTTCCTGTTTCTTTCTTCCTTGAATTTAAACTCCTTAAAACAAATCCCTTTGCTTCCCAAATAAGCTCTTTAGTTCTGCCTTTCAAAGCTAAATAGCTTAGCATATAAGTAGCTTCTTTTGGAAAAATAAGTCAATGCTGTCTGTGTTTCTGTGATCAGACGCTCAGAGTGAATTTCAGTCTAATCCTGGTTTTGAAATTGATTCGGCTCAATGACCTTGGGCAAGTTACTTAACCTCTCGCTGCCCCAGTTTTTCCATTTGTAAAATAGAGAACTGAATACCCTTGTGAGCTGGGTAAATATGTCCTGAAGCTCAATTCAGACATGCCTGTTTTTGAAGGGCTTTGAGCTCTGTGGCTGGAAGCACGATGGAAGAGTAAAGTGCTTCTTGGTAGGGAGCTTCATCTCCCAGCCCATTCTGCAGGCCCGGCGCACACCCAAACCCAACCAGAGCCTTCCCGCAGCCATTAAACACAACACCAATGGGGGGCTGGTGCTTGCTAGGAATGGTGCTAGAGCATCTTGATGCCTGCTCTGCTTGGAGACATGGTGGAGCAGCCTCGTGTTGCCCCAGCTAGGCATTACGCTAAGGAGGAGCAACAGAAGAGGAGATGTCAGCTGTACTCGACCCTCCTGCTTTCCAGCCCTCTTTGGTTTGAAACACGACATGTGCAGGCTGGAGGAATTCTGGAGGCAAAGTGGAAGTGTTGGCATGCCTGTTTGCATACTAATACACCCCGAATGCCATTATTTTTCCAGCTTCCACAGCTGTGTTATGACTGTACTAGAGCTGAATTCTAACAACCAGTCAAAAGGTTTGTTTGCAAGTATATGTGCACCGAGGTTTTGCAAGCAAAACTAGAAAGCTTTCTAGTTGTCGCAGTTGTTGTACTGTGGTTTGGTTTTTTTTAAACCCAGCACACTTTTGTGCTTACATTAAAAATTACGGATCAGCTGTATTTTAACAAATGTCTGTTCCCTGAATTTATGCGGTTGATGGCCTCAGAGCTCAGTTTGAAAGGTTTCCCCCTCTGTATTGCAACTGGGATTTCTTCCATAGATTTTGTTTTTTTTTTTAATAGAAACTGTGTTTTATCTTTGTATCTTTGTCTTGTATAAAAGATAAAAATCTATAGTAATTCTTTTCTATGTAGACTGCTCTATTTTTCCCGTAAAACACTCTTGCAAATAAGTCTGCAGATCTTTCAACACAATGCCTGAAGCATCACACATGATAAATCCTTCCCTAGTCTCAGCTTTCTGTAACCTTCCCCATTCCTCACAATGACACACACTTTCTCTCATTCATCTTTTATTACAATTCAATATTGTGCTTGAATATAATTAGTTTGTATGCAGTGTTTCTTCCCCCCCTTCTTTTTTTTTTTTTTTCTTGAAAAAGGACAAACTACTTGTTCCCATGCACATTTCATCTGGAAATTGACTTCAGTGTTATAGGTTCCAATATATTTACACAACAGGTAGGGAAAGGTATTGGGAAAAGAAGAAATATTTTTAACATCGTAAACCTCTAGCAAAAATATGTATGTAATAGAATCTGGTACTGTGGTATTACACACATTACAACTGTCACTGTGACTTACAGCCTTAGTTTAGCTGAAAGAAAATCTATAACCCTAGAAATGCAACAATGTCCGAGTCACAGTTCAGAGTAATAAATGTTTTTCACAGAATACTGTAATCCATATCTCCAAAGCTGGTACAACAAAGGCTTTTCTACCAGAAATCTTTCAATTTCATGGGCGGAGGCTCAGAGAGGGAGGGAGAATGGTTAGGAGAAATGATAAGCAGTAAAATGCCTGTCTTCAGAAATATTAGCCCTTTGGCTAGTGCCTTTGGTTGATCGTTCTTGCCCGCAAATTACATCTTTATAAAGTATCATCTGTTTTTTGGTACCAGTATGAACAATCAGCTTTTAAAGACGGTGCTCTCATTTGAGGGTGGCGAGGGTATTGGGCTGCAGGGAGCTGTGCAGAAGCGCTGTGGTGTTCCCTGCATCCCGGACATCCGATGTGTTGCACACCAGTCTCTCTGGGGCAGATGAAGGTGTTCAGCTGAGGTGAGGTGCACCTTAGGGATGACATGGACTGTTGTGTCTGGTCAGGACTCTTGAACGTACTGTTCCATGTCTCAGTGCTGGGAGCTGCCAGCTGCTGTGCCTCTTTGGGGTCCCCACGCACCCGCTGCCGAGCCCTTTGCCTCTGCGGTGGGACTAAACGAGAGCTTGATGGGCGCTTTTAAATTCTCGACTTGGGATCCTGAACCGTGAAGGCTTCTCCCAAATGTTCCTTTTTGATTCTCCTCAGCTACATTTTCACCACAAAAGGTGTTCGTGGGCCAAAGGCAGTGAGAGCCTCAGGGTGTCCTTATATCCCTGGCTTTGGTTTGACTTTGTGTATGGGGAGAGAATTTGACCACGTGCCAGAGCAGTGAGGCTATCCTGGCAGGCCTTCCTGCCGGTGACAGCAAACAAATATATCACACTACATATTTCCTTTCTCAGAAGGGTATAGTTTGAGTAGCTAAGTAGCTTGTGTTTTGGGCTCCCAAGACCTTCATTTGTCTCTGCCTTCAAACTTCCTGGCAAGCTTGCTCATGTCTATTAATTTTCTAAAATCCATGAAAGCAAGAAAAGAGCAAATTGCATTAAAGTAATCTGTAATCATTTGAGTTACAGTATGAGTGAAATACTCTCATAGCTGAGCAGTTAAAATGGAAATGCAGGGTTGAGAAGCTGTATGTGCCATAGTTTATTGCCCACTATACACGTTGCAGAGTATCAGGTTCGTTCCAGTCAAGGTTAGTCAGACATTTGTGTTTGGCTTTATATTAAAAAAAAAAAAGAAAAAAGAAAAAAAGGAAAACAGAGACACTAGTAATAGGAAAAACATTTCCCTTATTAGGCCCTTCATTTGTTTCTTTTCTTTCTTGGTGGGTCTGAACAGCTATGCTGGCATCCAGAACTGCTGAGCAGGGTGCGTTTCCCAGCAAGCATGCGGGTGGCATGGAAAGGCCAGTATGTTGGTCTGTGCTGAGGAACAAAGCTTTTAATCAGAAATGCAGAAGCTCAGCATATCTAGTTGTATTATCATCTTGAAGCATTGCAAGCACTTGGTATATATAGCACTAACATTGCCTCTGCTATGCTGAGACATCATGCTTGCTTTAACGCACAGTACTAAAAATTTCAACTTCACATAAATTAGCTTTATTAGCTACTTTACTTAGTCATCATTCCTATTACTGCTTCATTAGATATCTGATTCATAATCATTGACTTATGAAGAACAGATTGCAAAGAGTTTTCCCCCTCCTGTCTGCTCCTCACCTTCCCATGCCTCAGTGTGCATTCAGACTAATGCAATGGTACGACATAACACCGATCCCTTTTGAATCTTGACGTGGGACGGCCTGAAAGACTCTGTCCTTGTAAGGCTGCGTTTCCCTCAGACCTGCTGTAGGAGGCTCTGTCATTCTTGATTGGAGTGTCTGACTCACAAGGATGAGCTAATCTTGTTGGCTAGATCCTGCTTTCCTGAGCCAGGACAGTCATATTTTTTCTGGTGCTCGGGTGGCTGTGATAGGAGTCTGAAATATTGCGTGCATGTAGAATAGTCAAGGCATAAAAATATACTCACAAAGTGGTGAGGCTCTGAAAAGTTTGCTTGCCCTTGGTGCACAGGAGACCCGACATTGTGAGGCATTTTTCCATCTCACCAATGTGAAGAAGCAGTTCATCATCTGGCACTTGTGTCAGGAGACTGCACAGCTCTGAGATCAGTTTTTACAGCCACCGACGTGTGACCTTAAAGTTGGGTGCAGGATGTGGCCCTTCTGCTGAATCACAGTTATCAAGCAACTGGGGTCTCAGAGCAGTCTGGGTGATGCCCGGGGTTTATCGTGCCTGTTCCTTTGGTTGCTACACTTGTCGTAGGCTTTGGGAGCATTCAAAGATTAATGTTGGATGTTTTGGAAGAAGGAAGAAATACCTTCTTGAAAGACAACTGACTTTTCTTTAGATTGTCTTTATTTGCTGCTATCCTTTGGTTTTGGTTGTTCTGACAGCACTGTCTTCGAGTACTACAGAGTTTCCCTAGTGACTCATAATTCAGTGGCAGTGTATGTGTCACACCAGCAGTCCACATGTTTCGTGTTTGGAAAGAAGTGGCTCTTACTAGTGCTTACAAGAAAAGCTGTGCTTTTCCTTCAGAATGTCTGGAAGGAATTCTTACATCATCAGGCTGTTCTTTCGCAGGTGAATTGGGAAAGTTTTGCCATAAGACTCTTGTGTGTACTGGAAAAGGATTCCGCTGCAGGGATCTGCGCATCGCATGGCTGATGCTTGCAGCTCATCATGCCTCAGCTGAGAGGCTCTGGCCTGGTGAAGGCATTTGCGCTGGTTTTCCTTGCTGCAATGAAGAGAAAATTTGAAAATCCCAAATGCCTTGTAGAATTCCTATGACCTTTTGGTAACTTTTTAGACACATGCACTTGCTGAGCTCTAATATGCATGTGGTCACTGAACTGGCACTCTTCAAAATTAAATAGACCTAATGCAAATTACTAATAATCTGAGAAAGCTTTGTGCTAAAGAGGCTGTAGTAAAATTTCACGGGAGAATCCTCTTCTGCAGGCTATGTTAAATGGCCTTGTTAGACATTTGAGTATTGAGTGTCATTATGTAGTGATTTGAGAAGAACAGAAAAAAATCGTAAAACTGCTAGTAAGGTTCTCACAGCAGATCTATTATGGCTCGTCTCACTAGCAATAATTTAGAGTTTTAATTTTCTCAAGTGTCCCACAGGTTTACTATATCCAGCCAAACGGTTCATAGAAAAGTTGGCAGAATGGAAGCTTTTAATGACCTGTCCCCACTGGTGGCTTTTTATAGCTCTCCCCACTGCTCCGGCAATATGTGCGTGCCACACACACGCGTGCACGTCCGTGCAGACACATCAGGAGAGTCAGGGAGCCATAGGACTTTGTTAACTCTCAGCTAAATTCACACCGTTCAGAAACCAGCAGCATCTTGATGCAGGGTCTTTTTTCTATTCTTGGTTTTAAATATATATGAAAAACTGAAACCGAAGGTGGATTGATTGATACAGAAGCTCAAAGACTGAAAGCAGGTTCCCAATTTGAATAGCCTTCCCGAAAAACTGCACCTCCGTCTCTGGATTTTACTCATCAATCAATATCCATCTGTTTGAAAAGTGAAGCACCTGCTGAGAAGCTGGTAAGACCCTTGGCATGGAGTGTGAATACTCTGAACCCTAGGATTTATATCAGCAGGCAGGGGGAAAAATATATTTTCTACCTAATCGGCACAACGCAGACAAAGTTATCCGCCCTGGGTGCCGGTTTCATGATTTGGAGCCATCTGGCGCTGACGAACGGGGACAGGAGGGTACGTGCCTTGGTGTCTCTGCCGCAGGGACATGGTTAGCCGGCGCGCCTCAGTGTGTGGAGGGATGCTGAGGCTCTCCTGACCCCACCGGCCACCTCCCGTGGGCAGAGCCGGCCGCAGGTGCCATGAGGTGGGACACATGAGCTGGGGATTTTAAACAGAATTGTTGAAATTAGCTTCAACCTCTGCAGAAACTCTTTGACAGAGCCTCTTGCAGCAAAGTCCCCAGAACATGAATTTTGACAACGAAAGAACCCATTATTATCAGTGATGTTTCAACCATTATTTTATGAATATATTCAATGACAAGAACTATCTTGTTTCCAAGACAACAAAATTCAAACCCTGTCCATGATTGCTATAAAGGAGGCCTCCTGTCATTTCGTTCCTTTGAAGAAACTCACAATTTGATGGGCAAAATGCCAGAAATAATTAGACAGAATAGCACCATAAACCCCAATGGAAGCAAAATATCTGCTGTAAGAATTTCCCACCAGAAATCCTGAAAATCAAATCAAAGCCTGGATAAAGTCTTTTCTGTAGAGTATATGAACAACAACAAAAAAAAANNAGGATGGGAGAAGACTATCCAGTTTTCTACCTCATCAAAGAGAATACTAAAAACTGTCTTTGTGACTTGCTTGTGTCTTCTCGTGAAATAATAAGTGGGCAGGGCAATCAAATTTAAAGCAGTATTCCCCAAAGCAAGGTCAAAACTGCTAGAAATGTTCATTTCATTTTTATTTGCTTTTCCTGCGAGGTACCCACTGTGGCTATAATTTCCCATTCTTTATGGGGAGATCAAAAGATTTGTGCTGTGCAGTGTAGGAATCAATTCAGTCATCCTGGCAGCACGCCAATCTTTATTACGTTATTTGTTAACCCGAGTTATTGCAGAATAGAATAACTGTTCCACGGGATAAATGAGGGAGTTTTTCTTGCTTCCTTGACCTTGATTTCCACGCTCGCGCCTTGTCCTCTCAGCACCCACATGCAGATGATGATTGTCTGTGTGAGAGTGAATGAAATATCACTGCAGAGCCTGTGCCGAAGCAAATCGTTGATTCGGTGGCGTGTAAGCTAACCAGTAGCCTGCATTGTTTGCCTTTGCACTGTGCAGCACAGAGAGTCTCAGGTATTTCTCATGGCAGGTGAGGGTCTCCTCTCTTTACTGGCAGTAAAATTAGCCCTGGTGACAAGAGCTGTATTTGCTCTTTTCTTTCTACTAGGCCATTTCTGTGACACCTAAAAGCTAAATACCTCAGTCAAGTGATCCCCTTTGGAATAGTTGTGGGGTTTTTTCAAGCAATCTTTTTCGTTAAGTTTGTGAACAGTGATATATTTTGGTAGTTTTGGGGGTGTGCATTAGGGGTAAGTTAAAATCAGCTTGGAGTTTTGCCTAAGTAACCGTCACAGTTTCAAGTCTACCAGTTCCTCACTGGGAATTTTTCACTTATATTTTCTCAACAGAAAAATGCAGGCTTTACGTAGCTGTATTTTTCACAGAGAAAATGGAGGGTGGGTCTTGCATGGAACTGATCTAATTCAAAATATGCTCGATGCCAATCAAATCCGGTAGCTTTGGGATAGAATCAGCATTCATCTGTGGCCCAACGAGGAGCTGCAATGACCTCTGCTAGTGGAAATTTGTGTGCATTGTGCCCCGCTGCTGCTCTGAGCCTAGACTCCCTGGCCAGGTGCATTTCCCATGCTACACAGAGCTCTCTGATTGCAGGAGCTATGCTGGAAGTCATGGCCACGGGGTTTTGCAGTTGTGCCGGGGGTCGGAGTGTGGGAGGGGAGAAGGGACAGCCCGGGTGAGATGCTTAGGAGTCTAAGACAGACCTAAGGTTTCATTTCACTGAGATGAGGTAGCAGTATGTCGACACAGAGCCTGCGCTGTGAAATGTCAAACTGGGTTGAAGTCCTCCCCAGCTGAGTTATTTCAGCATAAGAAAATTAGAGATTTTAGTAAGTGAGAAAGAAGAGGAACAAAACTTGCAGATTCTTTCAAAATGCTCTCCACTGCTAAAAAAGCAGATTTTACATCCTAGTTTGAAATAGAAACAGTTGTGGAAATCTCGGGATTTGTCATGGTAAAAGTATCCTTCATGACACCAAATCCCAGTCGCTATGTTGCAGACCAAAGTTAATCGCATTAGATGATGCCAAAGAAAGTGCAAAACACCAAAAAATGGAGAGTGTGGAGAGAACCAGGCCCTGATACCAGGGAGCTGGTACATCCTCAGAAGCAAAGAAGAGGAAATGTTTGCTTTTTGTTGTCCTTCCCCTAAGAGCCCACAGTGGCTGGGGAAATCCAGGAGATATTTGTAGGGACAGACGGCAAAGGCTGGGCTGCTGCTGCCCAGGGCTGCGAGTCTGGGCAGGGGAGGGCGAATTGCAACGTGTGGGAGAAGAGCAGGGGCAGAGTTTTAGGAACCTTTCAGGTTTTCTGCTTTTGAGACTGATCTCCAAGGCTCTGTGCTGCGGTTGGATACAGAAGTCAAAGGCGAGTCCTTTTCCTGCCCGTCAAGGGTGACATTTAAAGCCAACAGAGTTTGGCAAGTGCCACTAGCTTGTCCTCCTGGCCAGATTCTACAAACCTGCAAGAGGAGTCAGACCAGAACTCAGACAGCAGTCCCAGTCTGTCCCTCATGAGGCTCAATGTGGGCTGTGCCAGTCGCACGGAATGGAGCAGGGCATCCAGAAAATGGTACACACGCAGGCTTTGCAGTGGGCAGGGCAGGGCTGGGGAGAAAAAGATTCTCTGCCTTCACCAAAAGGCCTAATAAAGGGCCCCAAATGCTGCTTTTCACAGTGTTATTTCCCATTCTGCTTTTCTGTAGTCTGATGCTATAATCTGAAAATACCTCTGCCTCGCAGTAGGTTGAGACAAAGGTGTTTACAAAAGCACTAAGCCTGAGAATCCAGCCACCCAGCATCAAAATGGGAAACTTAAATTCATAAGCTCCCTCTTTTAAACTGATGGAAATGGATCCAAACAAAACAAAGCAAAACAAAAGCAGTAGGTAAACATGTTGGAATGTACAATGGATAATGGATATTGAGGGATGATCTAGTCATGCATGCTAAACAGACACATTTATGGGCAAAAATTTAATTAGCATCTGGAAATTAACAAGGCTAGAAAGAAGGGCAATGTGTTTTTAAGTGAAGGCGATGAATAGGTACTGTTTGGTGCATATAGATAAATGAGGATTTAATTTGTAAGACAATGAACCAGGTGCCTATAAAATAATCTGGGGGGGGGGTGTCTGCTGGATATCACAGAAGATAATGGTATAACACTTCAAGGTCAGTTTATCTTTACCTATTCATCTCTTTTTGGGGAAAATATTTTTTAAAATAACAAACCAGCAACATTTATTTCCTTTGTGGTAAACTGGTTTTTTTTCTTTGTTAATTGAGGAAATTATATGTCTTTGCTAATTTTACATTCAAAAACCAGCCAGCCTTTGTCAAAGAAGGATTTTGTTGCTGCTTTGATTTTTGTTCTTCAGTCTGGACGATGACTGAGGTAGGTTCCCATGGAGAAATGCTAGTCCAAGGCTATGTCCCCTGGGTGTGCCCATGTGGGAGTGGGGATGCATTTCCAGAGGAACCAATATTTCATAATGCTTGAATCTGCAAACATTGCTTTAAAAACAGAGCAAAAGCATTGGTTTAAAAGCAGAATTTTCTGGGTTTCTTTCAAAAACAGAAGTTAAACTGAGTACTGTATGATGCTATGAATTGCCTTTTCCCTGTCACCTATAGGACTTTCATCCATCTCCTTAAGCATTTCAGCAGAGACTACTACCTCTTGGACTGAAAAATTAATGATAGCAGGAGATCCAGTTGTCCCAGTGATGAATAGGACTGTAAAGGTTACGTGTTGGGTCTTGGTGATGTTCAGTGGAGAGAGGGAAGATTAGGGCAGTCTTTTTTCTGTTTTCCCAGATTTCTGGGAGTGCATCTTCTGTCTCTGGGTGTTGGGGTGTAAGCAGCACAGACCTTGTAGCTGGGTAGCAGAGCCATCCTCTTTGTCTCCACACTTCTCTGCCAAGTGCTGCAGCAGCTTCTTGGATTTCCAGCAAGAATTGGGGTACTTGCTTGTCTGTTTACACATTTTCTTGCAGAGCTGCTACTCTTAAGAAAAATGGAAGCCAGAGAAGAGAGAAGGTTTCTCTTTTCAGCTGCTAGCCAAGAAAAGCACAAGTGAAATTTTAAGAAAGTAAAGGCATTTTTCTTTAAAGCAAATGTCATAGGGCTACTGCAAGTAATAGCTGCATGCAAATTTATTCAGGAAGAATGATTTCTCTCTCTCTCTCTTTCTCTTTCTTTTATAAGGAAAAGTGTTAAGTATCCTACATACAGGCATTGCTCCCAGCGCCTCGTAAAATCGGTAACTAACTTTACGTTGTACAGGAATGAAAGGGATTTTACTGGGAGTGCAAAGGACTTGAAGGATGAGTATTTTGATCAATTTTTGAATGTATAACTTTGGATTAACACACCAGTGATGAACATACCTGCTTAAAATGGCCTTATGGTGGTGGGGGAAGACCAAACACCCTCTTACTGACAGTTCTTTGCATTGTGATAAATTTAATGTGGCAGTAAAGAAGGGTTTACATTTGTGCAAATGTCTTTTACAAACAACAGTTTCCATCCATTTAATAATGACCCTGCTTTTCTCATGAGAATAGCACCATTACCAATCTGTTGGTACGGTTTCTGCAGTGCGAGACAGCCCTTCCTGCGGTACTGAATCGTCTCGCCCATCTGCGGAGTGCGAGGCTTGCTGGAAGACACCTGCTTTCTCAAATGTTCTTTTTAAGGATCAGATCCATTGTGGCTGATTGCACGAGGCCTGTTACATTGGTTGTGTTTTAGGAGAAAGATGGGTAAAAGCCAGGATTCCTACTAGGCGTGTGACTTAGCAAAAGCAGCCTCTAATTGAAAAACCAAAAGACACACGCACAAAAAGCCCACGTGCAAACATCCCTCTCTTTGTATAAAGTGTTGAAGTTCAGTAAAGGATATGCCATAAATTGAAGCTAATGGTTAATTTAATATTGCCTCATGCTCTTTTGGATATGGAGAGTATTGCCTAGATTGGCTAGGATTAACGTAAGCAGGGAGGGATTGAGACGTTGCCTGTGGCTTAGCCCATGAAGGCTTTGCTTTATTTCAACTTTTTTTTTTTTTTTTTTTTTTTTATCTGGGGGAGCCCCAGAATTTCAAGATGGA
>Ga0065711_1005449_pt1 | contig 21696 bp, 11 predicted proteins | sample Hoacrofraction12_FD_59098 | JGI IMG/M metagenome (GOLD analysis project Ga0065711, IMG submission 59098) | Hoatzin crop microbial communities from Cojedes, Venezuela - Epithelial fraction 12 v2 (version 2) | ecosystem: Host-associated > Birds > Digestive system > Esophagus > Crop | place... | reverse complement strand
ACCTGCCTGGACAAGGTCCTGTGCAGCCTGCTGTAGGTGACCCTGCTTCGGCAGGGGGGTTGGACTAGGTGACCCACAGAGGTCCCTTCCAACCCCAAACATTCTGTGATTCTGAGGTCTTTTACCAATGTGTGTGTGTGTTCAGTGGCTCTCTTTAGGCATACAGCTATTGTAAAGCTGTTCAAAATTCAGGTACTTCTGTGCTCACAAGTGCAATTCACAATATGAATTTATCTAATAATTTAGTTTTCCTACAAGGTTGTTGCTTATAGTTACTTTAAATTCTGTTACTCATCACAAATTGGTAGAATGACTTAGTACTTGTTCAGGTATTATCCAAAATTAAATAAATACTCTTTGGCCCAACTTTAAAGTAGGTATAATTTTCTTTTGTTTTTCCCCCCTTCGTTGTCTGCTGTAGTAAAACAGTCCCCATTCAGGCAGGACTTGTCACTGCTGCCAACTAGCCAGCAGTATTTTTGTCTTCTTAAAGAAAAAATTTGGAAAAAAAAAGAAGCAGCCAAGCATTTCCTGCCCTCAGTCCAGATTTTCTGCCTCAACAAGATATAGCGATAATATCCAACAGGATTTCTGTTACGTTGTACAAATGACAAGAATGTAACAGATGGATCTGATCACTAACTGAACAAGAAACCAGTGGTAGATAAATAAATGCCATCTTTTGCATGTCCTCCATTTCCTGCAAGAAATTAGGGGGGAAATGAGAACTCTAGGACTTAACATTGCTGAAAAATAGGATTCTCAACTTTGATGCTCAAGTAAAGCATCATGAGATACACTGCAGTGCCAGAGTTTCTGAGTAAATAGTTTCTGGCATGCATGTTTTTAATGACTATTTTTATCACACCAGCTACTTTGCTTGCACTGAACCTAAGCCACACACTGCTGAGAACAGGAGAACAGAAGGACTTTCCTACTGACAGTTTTTCTGTGTGTCATTGACTCATGAGAGGTTTTGGAGTGGTTCTTTTTGGTGCTCTGGATTAACTGCTCTGCTGTCTAATACTTTGACACAATTATCTCTCTTTTGTGGGTACATAAGTACAGGTGTCTCGCTGGTGAGGAGTACACCACATAAGTAAGTCCTGTTTTGAAGTTCAGCTAATGAATGTAAATTATAGCCTGTTGAATAAAAAGGGCTTCTCCAAATTAATCCACCTTTCACAGTTTGCAATAAACAGCACCACATTTGTACTTCAAAGACATCATTAATACAAGATAAAAAGAGTTATAATTAACAGTTTAGAATAAAGCGAGAGCAGAAAAACTCTTGAAGAGGCTTATTCCTCCAAATCTCTTCAATTTTGCAAGATATTGAAAGAGCAGAAACTAACTGCAAAATAGCATCCGATACTTTTGCACTTTTTTTTTTACATTGAACTGCTATGAGATTGCTATAATGCAGAACACGTGACACACAAAGAATCTTTTCCATAATTATTGAACTAATTTTGAGCTGCTGATGAGTTAATGTGAATCTTACCTGCTCAATAGGTTGTTGTTCTGTGCTATGTCAGTATGTGTGGGAAATAGCTGGCTTGGTTACAGCGACAAGGAGAAAAAACAGATTAGAAAAATGGAATTGTGGTTGCAAAACCACAAAAAATTATAAAGGCATTCCAGGTCAGGTGTGATATAAAAAAAGTATTTGTAACTACTTGTTTTATAATGTATACATAAGTGTTTCTTCTACTCTACTCAAATGTGAGCTTCCTGCATATGGACTTGTCCCTATGTTTAAATTCTGAGCTGAATCAGAGCCAGAATTTCTCCTTAGTAACCACAACGTGATACCTTACTCTGTCTGTTCTAGTAACTTGTAGTCAATATGAATCAGAGTTGCAGTTCATGCCCCATCATGGAAAAGCTCTGGAGAATATGCTGTAGGTAGAATTAGAAAGTGGCAAAACCATTAAGAATTTAATCAAATAGGCTTTTCCATGTATAATTTGTATGGGTCCGTTTACACTAGTGCCTATACCAGTCAGCAAAAGGACTCCTTGCTAATTGTTTGTGCTCTGTGTGGAAGGCACATGACCAGCGAGCAGAGACTGGAAAAAGCTTTTTCACCAGCATTGCAAAAAGTATGGTGGGAACACCTCCGCCATGGTTCCTGTAATGCTTTTGGAAATGTGGTTGTCCTGTTTGCACTAGCATCTCAGCTGTTCTTACTACTATGGAGAGAACTACTGCTGCTCATCCTCTTTGACAAAGTAACATCTTCCCAGCTGTCCTGATTGCAGCAGAGACAGCGTTAATTTTCCTCCCAGTAGCTGCTGTGTTTTGGATTCAGTATGAGAGGACTGTTGATAACACTGACGTTTGCAGTTGTTGCTGTGAAGTCAAGGACTTTTTCCGGTTTCCGATATTCAGCTAGTGAGCAGGTGTGCAGGAGCTGGGAGGGAGCACGGCCAGGCAGGCAGCCAGGCTGGCCAGTGGAAATATCCCATACCATAGACGTCAAGCTCAGCTTGTGAATGGGGCTTGGCCGAGGGGCAGGGAACTCTTCTCCTTGCCATGAGTTTGAATCTGCTATCGTCTGGGAGTTTTGTCTTTTTCTGTAATTTTGTGAAATTTGCAAAATCTATGAGTTCAGGTTTCTGTGTTCACTGCTTGGGGAGTGGCTGCAAATTGGTCTTTGGGTAGTGAGAGAATTGTATTGTATATAGTTTGTTTTGCATATTCGTTATGATCATTATTATTAGTAGTATTAATGTTAGCATTAGTAGTAGTATTTCCTTTGTTACCTTATTGAAGTGTCTTTGTCTCAACTGACGAGTTTTCCCTTTTGTCCATTTCTCCTCCCCATCCCGCTCGGTTGGAAGGGAAGGGGTGAGCAAGCGGCTGCCTGGTGCTTAGATGCTGCTGCTTGGTTAAACCATAATACCAGTTTAGATATAACCTGTTCTTCTCTGAATAACATAGATCAGCTGCCCTTACTAGACTGAAACAAGGAGGCAATCCACTGATGGTGTGTTGTCAATCTTCACAAATGAAAGTCTGCTTAAAAATCCCAACAGCAGCAGAACTTGGGATTTCCTAGAACTCAAAACAACTTGAAATTGTTGGTAACTGTTCAAAAAATATCTATAATTTTCGCTCCCTAACACTTAATGCCTTAATCCAGTAGTATAACTAGCATCAGAAGGCAATTGTGAAGACATTGTTAAGAACAAGTTTCAGGAAAGCTATTCCACCTAACTAAAAATATATATTTTCGTAATTTGAACAGTACTTGTTGGGTGACTCTTAGTTTTATAGAGTGTTGGACTGGGCAGTTATGATTCTTTCTAAACCCACATGAACCAGAAAACTGAGAAACAGCAAGTCCAATTTTTCTAACTGCCGTACGAAAAAATGTAGTGCTGCATGTACTTGACAGTTTTGTAAAAATAATAGGGAAGGGTATCTTTAATGTCCCATTTAAATAGACCTGTTAGTGTATAAAATTATTTATGTAAAATATCTACTATATGCAACAGAATTGTAATTCGTAGTAGAGAACTAACATGTCTCTGGATAGATTTTTTTTTTTTTAAACCAACCACAGAAGGACTTTTATTTTATCGTTGCAGAAGACAAAACCATACAGAAGACAAGAGTACCTGCTTGGAGTACGATGCGTTTAAGCAAGTCAGTCATCCAAGTGCATGTTCTGTGTGTCTATCCAGATCTAACCTTACTGACAGGTGCATTTTGCAGTGTGATTTTCCGATCCTGTTTCCACTTGCAGTCAGTTGATAAAATGCCTTTGCCATCAGTGATAAGGAAATACTTTTGCAGACAGGAGTACTGTCTGTGTCCTGCAAACATCGCCATACAGATTCAGGAATAATCAGCTAGGATTATTATTAGACTATCCTTAGCTTCAGAATAACTACCCTGAAGCCAAACAGATTGTAGGAGAGATTAATTTAGTCCTGTGCATCATAATAATTGAGACTCATTCAAGTGGAAGACATCCTGAAACCTAACAAAGGAAATAGCCATATGATCAATATGCCCATTCGATGACAATTACCAGTCTGCCATTTTTTTCTGTCAGTAAACAGGGACAGACAACTAAAGAAGTAGAGGACATTTTTTTTTAGTAACTTTGGAGAAAACAATTGCTAAATGAAAATTCAAGGCATGGCTCTAGCTAAAAATGCCAGAGAAAAGGAGTTTAACTGTTAGAAATCTGGCTTCAGCCTTCCTATCCTGCTCAGTTAGCTGTCTGAATATAGATTAGTTGTGCAACACAGGATCTTTGGCTGCGTGATCTGTGCTGTTGCATAGTAAACAGCCTCTTTTGTGACCAGCATACAGAGAGCTTTGTCCACATGGTGACTATTTGTCAGCTGTTGACATCTTTGTGAAGAAAACAAAATAACAAAAAAAAAGTTGCAGAAGTCATAGCCATTTGTGCTTGAAGAACAGTATATAAAATGTTCTTTTAAACCTTTTGCTTCTTTATCTGCTTATTCTGTGGTTCTTATTTGAATATCTGAAAGACTGTGAAGTGCCTGCATGGGTACATCACTGAGCATCTCTGTATGGGATTTGGGATTCCCCTTGGGTGTGGCTTGCTTTTCTGTCTCACTGTGAGAGTAGGGAGGAGAGAGGTATGACCCAGTGATGCCTGTGTCAGCGCCAGCAGAGCCTTCTAACCAAGAACCACACATCAGAAGGATTGTTTGTGTATGCCTTCCTGCCCAACACGGTGTATTTATTCACAGGATTGTTACACAGATATTAACTTCCTTAACCATAAGAACATGGTTAAGGCTGGGCAATGCTTGTTTGAAGACATGAGTAAATGGCAGGCTGCATGTGGAAGGTTGCTTTCTCTAAGTCAGTAAGTTGAGGCAAGTGAATTGGGCATGTTGTCCGTTGCTGGTGTCTGCTTGCTGCTGGCCACTTGGTCAGATCTTCCAAGCTGCTGGGTACCTGCGGGCAGGGTATCCCTGCCCGTCACAAGGTAATACATTTCCTCCAACCACTTCTCTGCTGAGACACTTAAACCCTAACCATGTTTAAAACAGTTGTCAAAGGGCTGAAACAAGCTGTTGTCACATTGTCCTTAGGCTTTCCAACTGGCCGTCGGAGGAGGTGAGGAGGGAGAATGGCAAACCCACTTGGTTGCTGTTTGGGGAACGGGCAGTGAGGGTGGGACACAGGCACTGAACAAGGATTCAGACCTTTAAAGCAGCCCAGGTTTTATTGAAGGTGATTATTGCATTTATTAATTTTTTCTGGTGTTTGTCTAGAATATTATTTATACTACTTAGTCCTGTCACTTCACCCACTTTCCCATCAGCTTTTGCCCAAGGCAGACTGTAGACCCCTTGCTTCCATGAAGTACTGGTACAAAGCTGATGTCTGGTTTTTTTATGTCTTATGTTTTGCCTACTCAATATGTGACTCATGCAAGCATAGAAGCACCATTTTCTTAGAAGAACATGATTTTTTATTGGGGAACTCGTTCTTCTAGTAACTCATTCAGACTTTATCAGCATCTCCCTGGATGTAGATTGGTCCTGTTAAAAAACTGCTCGTGCATGCTGTAAGAAATAGATTTTTTCCATTCTTTTACTGCGTTATTTAAAGGTGAACTGAGGACCAGAAATTAGGATAGTTAGGTATAGATTTATGTGCTGAATGTATCTGACATGCATGTTAGAGCAGTAGGGAAGAGAGAGGACCAGACATCCATCAGAGATAAAGATTGATTACCCTGTGAAGGCCATGTGTTCCTTTTTTCCTTCTTCTAGGAAATCATGTTGGTACTCCCTGAAAAATATTGAGGAATGCATCCCTCCATGAAGTCACAAATACTGACAGACAAGACAGATTTCTGGTGCTTACAAAGTGGCTTGTTAGCATTAATAAATGTTTCTCTTTAAGTTACTTAGAAGTTATTCCTGTGTTAAATTCTCCTTAGTGCTTGGTCTGTGGTCATATTCACCACACAGATAGGGTCCAGATTTTATTTTCTCTTTTGTATTTTGGCTTTGAAAAACAGCATTTATTTGTGCCTTCATTTTTTGAGTTAATTGTGTAATCCAAAGTTGAGAACAGGAACAAGTCTGACTGCAGTGATACCGAATAATGCTCTGGAATTTCTTGTAATTCATTTTCAAGAGGAAGCGCATCTGGTATCCAAAGTTCTGGTATGGAGAGTTTCTGTTACAGTGTTTTGGGTGTTTAGTCGCCACAGCAAGATTCTGAAAGGTTTAAATATCTTTTAAAATGTTTGTCTGTGCCTGTCTGTGTTGCCGTGTCTGGTTCTGTAACTTGTCTGTCTAGCCTGTATTATTTCATTTAATATCCAACTGGGCTGGGTATCAGAGTACCTTGAGCCAAAGAGTCAGCCTTTCCAGTCTGCCTGCCTGCTCGGAAGAGTCTGTCAACAGCTAGCTGTCATTTCCCATGTTTGGGAACTACCCTTGTGTACTTTTAATTGATAATTATTAGTCAAGAACATACCTCTACACCTTCCCCACATTAAAATGAACAGGAAAGCTTCAGAGAAGCACAAACCCAGGAAAACTCAGGAAACACTGAGGAAGGCTCAGCTTGGCGTTTGTGTTGAAGACAGTGTTCACCTGATGGCGGGACACCACCAGAAGAACTGAAGAGCCAGATCCCCAACGAGGTTTGAGGGGGACTTCTCCGCTGAATTAAGTGGGGTGGGACTGTGTGCTAAGTTCCCTTGTGCCCATCAGAATCGGTGAGAGATTTTCCATTAGGCTCTGCGGAGAGCGGGCAACTAGTTTTTACAGGTCAGTACCTCGGAGGGAGTGTTTGGCAGGTGGGAGCAGTTTGCTCTGTAAAAGGCGCGGCAGTAGGCTCTGCAGCTCACAGCGTGCCTCGTGCTGCTGCCCGGCCAAGGTTGGACCCTGTGGGTATGACCCTTCCTCTCATTCTCACCAGCATTTTGAGTGAAGCTAACTTTTTCTTTGCCAGCTTCATAATTATATCAGGCTCTTTGAGAAACCATTTCCTGTTTGGTTTTCATCCCTATTGTAAATTCCTCTGAGAAAAAAACAACTAGAACTAGGTCACTCTCACAAAGCATGTACCAATTCACTGTTATAAGGACCATGTTGTTTGTTTTTTCTTTTAAAAAGTGCATCTAGTTCATCATCATTGGCTGCAGTCAGTAAAAGCTTGGGCACATACATGCACGAATGCAATGTAACCGTGTCCTTCGTTTACTGATAACAGTATAGGTCAATACAGAAGAAGTTTCTGTGCATCAGAGATGATGGTATTTTGTAAGTTTGAACATGTTTCTGACTTTATAGCTTTGGTGAGCATTTCCAAAACCAAAGCCAAGCAGGTGTTGGAACTGAAGGCCTGCTAAGTAGAAGGAGTGAGAAAACTGCAGAGCCATTTGCAGCAACATTCTCCTGACAGGATGGGGGGAATAGGAATTAGGAGGAATATAGCTGATGTAAGGGACAGTGAATGTAACTGTATAAACAAACAGAAATGCAGGAATGAAGGGAGGGAGAGGCTTGGGGAGAATTTGTATTACTATAAAAAATAAATTCTGGCTCGACAGAAAAGTTAGGAATGGCATGGTAGGTGCACATGACTCTAGAGCAGTGGAACACTCACATCTGCACATAGCTGAAACATTTCAGAAGCTCACATGGCAAACTGGTTTAAAGCCCTCTAGTTTACAGCTTACGCATAGGTTATCTAGGGTCCTGCTCTTTCCTTTGCCTGGACACGCTTATCCATGCCAAACGTCCTTCCTCTGGTGGTATTTTTTCCTTTAAGGTAAGAATGGAGATGCATTTTGCATATTGGATGTGTTGCTTATGATGTTTTATTATTCTGTCGAGACGCAGTTGGCCTTCGACTGCTCCTGAAGGAGGGTGGCCAAGTTCACAAGGACTGATGCTGTCTACATTACCCTCTTTACTGCTTTTCTAACAGGATAAGATGCTACTGTCTGACTGAAAACAGCTGTTCAGCAGCAGCTACAGAAAGAAGTGGTGGTGTTTCACCTTGCAGACCTATCAGCTGTGGTTATTGGTAGTACAGTACGGAGGTGCAGGGACTGAATATGTGTAAATTTAGGGGTCTGCAAAGACTAACACTGCCTCTGAGAAGTATTAGCACCTAGTTAATCTTGAGATAAGGGAAATAAAAGAATTATTTAAAATCTGGGAAGAAAACACAGACTTTGGCAAGAGTACTCCCTTCCTGAGCGTGTTTTAGCTCCTTTCTGCAGCAGCACCTGGCATCCTCTGCTGGGAAAACCAGCGCTGGAAACGGCGTTGGGCCCTGTTAGTGAAACTCCTCCATGGTGTCAAACCACATCAGGGCTTGCGGCCCCTGCCCTGCTCTGCCTTCCCTGGGAAGAGCTTCTTGAGGGCTTTGGATCAAGCTGAGTGCTGCTGGATTTTACTAGCTTCCAGATGTCTGCTTTGCTTGGAGCTAGTTAGCAAGGTGTTGATGTAGTGGCAAATTATATGCTGTTCTTCAGTATTTCCTAGCATAGTTGCTTTTTCTGATCTCTCGAAGAAAGAAGAGGGAGAGGCATTTTGTATCTGCTTATGTATAAAACAGTAGGAAGCTGTCCGACAGTGTGCTGAACTATATTAAGTTCTGCATTTGGTGTTTGTTGCTGTGAAGGAATAAGCCTGATTGCAGCTGTTTTGAAAGAAAAACAAAACAACTCAGAAAAACTCTACAAAACTTCTAAGGAGAAAAAGGGACAGAGTCTTCCATGAACATTCACCTTTGTCACCTTTAACCAATTAGAGAAGAAGCAATTACTAGTTCAGGTTACTGTATGGATCCATGTGGAGATCACACATTACTGTCTAAATTACTGTACTAATTACCATTGTCTTTATAACAGCTGCAAATTAAAATATTCCATTCTATTACACGCATGACATCAAAATAACAAGTGAGGCAAGATAGTTTGTGAATCTACAAGATATGAAAACTAATTAAAGCTCTGGAAAGGAAAAAAAGTCCTACAATTCTGTGTAGGATTCTAGGTGGAGAAATTACCTGTTAAGCACAGAGTAAGATACAGTTACAAGACTGTCATGAAGCCCTTTACGTGAGATATTAATCATTTTATAAATTATAACATTATTCAAGCAAGCTAAGACACTTCTGGTAACTTGGTAAATCTAAATACATCTTCCAAGGGAAATGCTGTATGGTCTGGAAAGACTATGCAAGAGGAGCTAAAGTGACAACCTGCACAACTATGGCGACCCGTAGAGGCGGCAGCCCTGCAGCCTAGACAGCAAACGGCACGCATTAGTACTGTGTATGTGGATAGCTGTTGGACAGACCATCTGATACATCTCTCCAGAAAATCTGCTGACAAATATGACAGGTTGGATAGAATGGGGCAGCCAGTTACCTGAGAGTTTGTATCAGAGTGCCTGTAAATCAGATGAAATAAAATCCTATATGGATCCCAAACCTCAGTTCCTAATGGAGTCTGTAAATTGTCCAAGATCCCATCCTAGGGACAAATGCCACAGCTCTGGACAAGTCCTGAAGAAGATTTGTGTCCATGTGCCTTTTGTGTCCATATGGAGGCAGAAAGAACAAAGCAAAGAATGTTGGCCGCAGGTTCAATGAATGACTGGAATCCTTTTTCTTATGTTAAAAGGTTTCCTGCTCTTGCAGGTGATGTATTTCTTTTTTTGTGGGATGCAGTACCATTTGCGTGACATGGCTAGGGAATTAATAGGGTATTAAAGCTGTCAAAAATCACAAAATACTGCATGCTAATTGCCAGTTATGTTCATTGTCCTTGAAAGTGACAGAGAGGCTCAGAACCATAGTGGCATTTAAAACCACATTATTTTGCAGAGATGCAGAAATGTTAACTGGGAAGAGGTGTGTGTGCACTTTACAACCAATGCCATTTGCTTTTTAATCTCTCCTTCTTGTTTGACAGAAAGAGATGACAACCAGGATGTGTCACTGAAAAGCTACCCGGTGAAGAAAAGCGAAGTCCAGTTTCCTTCTTACTGCAGAGTTTGAGAATGTGACAGCCCTCATGGACTGAGCCTGCTTGTTAATCCATGAAAGCAGGAAAGTTGGGAACCACAATTACTTTCACAGTTGCTTCCCACCACGGTCAGTGTTCTTAACCCTGAATGTGCTGCTAGGAACCTTACCTGAGTGACCTGGATTACTGAGAAAAGGAAGAATCAACTGCATATTAGTTTAACTTCTTCATTAGGGATAAGAGCCTCTTCAGCCATGAACAATGACAGGCTGTGCTCCTGCTGCTAAAGCTTTACTGAAACTCAGATCCCTGGGCTGACCTCCAGATGAGTTGTTTTGAAATGAAACTGCATTGTTAGCTGCAATGTTGTTTTCTTTTTCTTTTGTTTCTTGGTATGCGCTTTGTTTCCTAAGTGCAACAGAATATTTAGACGGTCTGGAATCACAGAAGACTTTTAGCCTTTAATGCCCCCCACCCCTCACCAGGCCACCAAAGGCTTGGTCACCGTTCCCAAATGCCAGCGACCCTTGTGTTTCCAGGAACACAGCTGTGTCCTTCAGCTGATCAGGGAGTTTGTGCTTCATTGTGACTCATAATTGGGTGACAGTGGGACAGTTTCTGATCTCAGTTATGTGAGTAAGAATCCAGATATAGCTCTGCAGTGTTGAAGTCTTTTCTTTGAATTCATACTGTGACTCACAGCAAATCTGCTCAGTATCTCTACATTACATAAAAAAGCAGCTATAGTCATCATTTTCCTGAAGTCCCCTATGAAATACACCACTCTGTCATGTAATTTGATATCCTCTCATCCTCTTAGAAAAAGGATCCCTCTCATTCACCTTAAAATTTCATCTTTTCAGGGAAAATGAAATTTAGTTTTAGTTACTGTGAGGAAGATACAGTAAAGATGAGTAGAATAAAGGTTAGAGCAGGAGGGACTAAGTGAAGGTCTGTATTGCATCTAAATAGTGTCCAGCAGTGTGGCTTGCTTTCCGCCCTGGACTAACACAAAATTTTTTTCCAGAACTCAAACCAAATTAATTAACACATGTATGGACAGCCTGGAAGGATCCATTGCAGTAAATCAAGTCTTCTATGCCAAATATACCCTGAGAAGAGTCTTTCTTCTAGAAAAAAAAAAAAAAAAAGAGCAATACTTAACAGAGAGATCACAAGAGAGATACAGCTGAATAAATGGGAATCAAGTGGAACACAGCTATATATTCTGTGCCTTCTAATGAATTTTGCACATTTGTGTGAAATATTACTCCTTCCTGAGTAAGTGCTGAACCGTGTTGCTGCCTTCCCCTTGGGTGAGTTAGGTGTGTTTACATCTTCTGGGACAGTATCAGAAGTAAATCTCATGGAGTATCCAGTGATTGGAACAATTAAAATTGAGGGGCAGCAGACGCAAAAGAAGAACAGCAAACCTTTTCTAGCTCATATTGTGGTACATTCTGATTTGCTTGCCTGCTTCCTTAAAACAGGGCTCGTAAATGTTAGTGATCACCTCCTGGGACAAAGAAAGGGCTTTTGTCTGTGAACATTCTGTGTAGCTACATGGAGGCTTTTCTGCATCTTTAGAATTATGCAAACAGCATTATCCTTTGCTTTCAAGGGGATGGACTGACTTGTTCCTACCTCCTTCGGTGGTCTTTGCAATCAGGTTCATTCATTGGGGATTGGAATGTGCACACAGATAATTTCTGGCCTGCTGGTGCTTTTGCAGGATATAACTAGCTTCTGGAATTCCTTGCCACAGCTGCTGCTCAGCTTAGTTGCCTCATTTTAAAGAAGATGAGAAATGTATCTTTTGAAGAAGGTACATGGTACGTGTGGATGACAACTGCCTGGAATTACAATGTCAGATGCTTACAGAAGGGTTTCTTGTACTCCTCCGAAGTGCCTGGGCTGTTGCACTGTTGTAGATGGAACTGCAGCGATGCAGTGCTCTTGAATTTGACTGTGGTCAGTTGCCATCTGGTGTTCTTATTATGGCTGGGCAGTACTGCCGTGCTATATTTTAAAGATTAACATGAAGATGCAAATGTGTGGAATTTTGTGCATAAAGATCAAAGCCGCTACACAAATTGAAAAATGTGGTATTTTATATATAAAATAATTTATTCTTTGTTTTATTAAGCTTCTTACCATATATTGTTTTGAGTCTATTCACTGTAGCTCAGTCTGAAGATCAAGCAGAATTTGTTCCCAGTAACTTTGAATTATTTCTGAATAGCTCTTTTGTGAATGCCTTAATTTTGTGAATGCAAAACTTATCTGTTGTGGTATTTTCCTTTTTCTAAAACTGTTTTTCACAAACTCTGGCGTTTCCTTTTCTACTACAGCACACTGTATGAGGCAAAGGAGGGAAATGCAGGGTTGAACCCTAGAGGATTTGTGTTTGACCTGGCCAAAATTCCTTTAATGGGGTAAGCTCATTACAACCCAGGAGCTGAACCAGCCACAAAGAAGTGCAAAATGTATTTGTTTTGGTTCCTTACTCTACTGGGGAGAATGCAGAGTCTGCTAGGTGATGAAATAAAATTCCTCAGAATGGCAGGGCTGCGCCTTCAGGTGAATGTCCCCCAACAGGTACTCTTGGTTCCACTGCAGCGATACTCAGCCGCGGCCTGGCCATCTCCTGCCATGGTCCATTTTTTCTTTTGCTGTGCCTGGTATTTGATATCCCAATAAGAATAATGTCTGGAACATGGCATCACTACATAAAAGTATCATATTACCCCTTCCCATAGAGGAGAGAGGGGCAGCGTCCTGTTGGATCTCATACTCAAGGATTCCGGCTCCTTTGGTAATTTGCTGGGGGCTACATCTGGACAGAATCGTTTTGGTTGTTAATTACAAGTCCTGATTTATGTAATTCCTCAGGATATGTAATGAGAACTGAGTTTAAACATGATTGTATGCAGAGGCGCCCATTTCACCTACTGAGAAAAACTTCCTACCTGATCTTAATTATGTCTGTGCCTGATCATTCCAGCATTTCATATGCTTCTGGGATTGGGGGGATGGGAGGGGTGGTTGTTTTGTGTTTTTTGGTTGGGTTTTTTTTAATCACCTTTCTAGTCTTTCAATCACGTCTTGTTTTTCTTGCCTAAAAAACAAATTTTTTTTTAGTCTGGTTCTTAAGAAACGCTGCTAGTGTTAAGCTTCAAGGCACTGTACGAGGGATCATTTCAGCTGACTGAGACCAGTCAGCTTTATTTCAGAGTGTGAAAGGTTCCTGTGATACCAAAATTGCCTCCAGTAATTAAAGACTTAATAGCTTTCATCGATTGTCTCTGTAGTAAGGGATTTTGTAATGAACTTTGTGTGAACACAGCCTAGTGTCACTGTAGTGACAAATGTAACATGAAACAAATCTCAGCGTAAACTCCCTCAGGTTTTATGAAGGATGGAGTCCCAGGGTCTGTCAAAGGGGGGATTTTTTACTGGCACACAGCAGTGAAATTGATGATTTCCATCAGATTTGAGAGAGGTTGGATACTTATGAAAACCTCAGTTTTCTCCAAGAACTTGCTTGCCATTATTTGACATGCCTGAAGTGCTTTAGAAAGGGGATAACACTGCGGGACCCAGTGTAGACAAGTGGTCAGTGTTCAGACATTTTTTCCTATATATTGGAAGAAATTAAAGACCTTTATAATGATTCTGGAGACTGTTCCAAGTGCAAAGCAAGCCAAATCATTAAGAAGAACCTGGTCGTGGTATACATTTAAATGTAAAATTATCAAACTTTATTTTTCATGTATTTCATGCTAAATAGAGAGTCAATGTTTTTCAAGGTTTAACCAGATAAGTTGGAGCTATTAAAGTAGTTGTTTCTTTTCTGTTTTAATAAGTTTTTCCTGTTTTAGAGACAGATATAATATAATAAAGAGTTATAATAATATTCTTCCAGGGGAAAAAAAAATTACTTGTCCAGTCTGATACATTCATGTGCCTGTATGTGCGTGTGTGCGTGTATATATATATATATAAAACTATATATATATTTGGATGGGGATAGGAATGTGGAAGTATTGGTGTGTGCATATGTACACTCCCTGCTCTTCCTCACAGAACAATTTTTTTTTTTTTTGGTAATTTTTAAGGGGGATGCATCTTTCTCAGAAGTGGTTGATTCCTTTTCCTCCTCCATGCATCAGCGCTATTTGATATGTTAGTTTTTTTAAATGATGTCAGAAGTGTCTTAGGCTCTTTTAGTTTTGTGTGTTATTAAATAGTGGTTCAACTGTATGGAAGGAGACCGACACTAACTGTTGTAGTCACTAAAAGAAATGGAAATATAACTTTTCAACCCAATCCTAGTGAATAAAGCAACGAAATCCAAATATGAATAAAAGAAACATAACCTTGCAGAAGTGTTGTGAAATTGTTTGGGATTTAACTCTTCAGCAAGAAAAATGTGTGTCGTGGTCATACTGTGGGGTAGAATTTCCTGTCAGGCTCACAGGACTTGGAGGTGACTGAGATCCATCACTGCCATGTGCCAACTTCCTCACAGCCCTCCTGGAACCGATGCGACACCAAGAAAAATCAACCAAACGTCATGCTAATGAACGTTGGCCAGCCTCTTGCCAACTCCAGCAGGGTTGGACTAGCCATGCCAGTAGCCTTTCTTTAGCTAAACTGACCTGCTAGTTCTTGCATCACAGTTCTTCTGTCTTGGGTTACTCATGGGTTTCATCGTGTTCTTCAGCTGGTTCCTGGTGGGACATGCCAAGACAGGAGGGACATTTGCGTAGCACCAAGCCAGCTCAAGGCAAAGTTTCATCTTAGAACTAAAGAGCCTTGGTTAGAATTTGGCTGCCACAGAAGGAAATGGAGGTCTAGTAGGTCAATAGAAACTATCCCCATCATATGGACTTGCAGCTCATTAGACTGTTCTCTTTGTCCTTTGGCCTGATTCCTAGAACATATATACACCATATATATACATATATATATATATATATGTGCACTTTTATATATAAAGCTACTGTATACTGAATATGAGGTCAGTCACGGAGCCTGAGGGGAGGAGGAGCATAGGGGTTAGGAATGGCTGCCAGCGATGTAGAGGCAGCACCCGGGAGAAGCAGAGCCAATGCTGGACATTGGGTGTCTCTCTCAGGCAGTGGGAGGAGCTGAAGAAGAGAGATGCTGGGACTAACGGAGTAACTGGAAAACGGCTGCTGAGGGAAGCTGAGCAACTTGGCAGCGCTGAGAGAAGCCCAATGGCAAGGGTAGCAGGAAGGTTCTCAGCGCAGCATGTGCATATCGATAGACGAGAGCGCTGTGCCAACACTCGGCGGGCCCTCAGTAGGCTGGGAAAAAATGCCAACAGGAACCTCATGAGGTTTAATGAAGAGAAATGGGGAGGAACAGGCATCAGTACAAGCAGGTGACCACCCAGTTGGAAAGCAGCTGGGTAGCAAAGGACCTGAGGGTCCTGGTGGACACCAAGCTGACCATGACCCAGCAATCTGCCCTCATGGCAAACAAGGCCAACAAGCCTGCTGGCCTGCATTAGGAGGGGTGTCAAGGGCTGATCCCTCCCCAGTGCTCAGACCTGGTGAGACATACCTGGAGTGCTGGGTCCAGTCCTGGGCTGACCAGTACAAGAGACAGAACAGACTGGAGCAAGTGCAGAAAAGAGCCACGAGGATGATAAAAGGACGGGAGCATCTCTCACACAAGGCAAGGCTGAAAGAGACGGGACTGCTTAGCCTGGAAAAGGCCCATGGGGGATGTTATCCATATGCACACGATTTGGTGAAGTGAGTGAAGAAGACAGCCAGACATTTCTCAGTGGGATCCAATGACAGAAGCAACAGACACAAACTGAAGTGCAGTGAACTCCTATTAAACAAGAAAAACCTTTGTGAGGGTAGTCAAACACTGGAGCAGGTTGCCCATAAAGGTTGTAGTGTCTCCAACTTTGGAGGTATTAGAAAAACCAACTGGACACAACCCTGTGTAACGTATTCAGTGTGACCCGACTCTTGAGTATGGGGTTGGACTAGCAACCTCCAGCAGTGCCTCCAGCCCAGTGGTGTTGTGAGCCTGCGATTACACCAGTGTGTAGGCTCTTCAGTCTGCTGGTGTCATTTCCCTGTCCAGGCCAGAAGAGACCTGTGCTGTCAGGGGAAGGAGCTGCAGCAAGCTCTTCCCTCTCCAGCTTTGCTGCATGCCTCTCTGTTTTTCCCCAGCCTGATGCCGTCAAGCAGTGAAAGGTGAATGCAGGTGGAGCGCACCTCCTGGGTCAGCCAAGGAGCAAAGCAGCAGGGGACAAGTGAGACTGGCTACAAAGTCCCACACACCCTGCTACGCTGGAGAAGTTGTCTCGGCTGCATCATTGCCACTGGAGCTGGGATGATGATTGCCTGCTGCTGCACAATATGATGGCAAAGCAGGGTTCTGCCTCCCTTTTCTACGCCACACTGCTCTTCACAGACCTCAGAGCCAGCATAAAATAGAAGTGAGGCAAACCCAGCAGGCGACACAGTGAAAACCAAACAGCTCTGCCTGATCAAAAAAGTAGTTCTAACATACAGCGGATGGACCTCGTGGTTTGAGCCCTTGGACTGTATTTAGTATGTCAGAGCAATTAGAGCAGTTCAAGTAAATTGACGGGTCAGCTGAAGGTGTCACACACCTGGTGCATGCATTTTGGTAAGCAGAGCCAGTCTGGCACCGTTAGTAGCAGTTACTCACAACCCTAAAAGCCATACTGTAGGTAATTACTAACCATTCACTAATAAATATGGCACAAGGGGTAGCAGTAGTTGGGAGGGGAGTTGGCATCGCATTGCATAAACAGTAAATCAAGCCCCTCTCCTGCTGTAACCCAAATTATATTACAGTCTGGCCGTTGAACAGAAAAAAACCCCACAACAACAACAGCACAAAACCAAAAATAGAAAACCATTCTAAAATTCTACATTTATACTGTATCTGCAGGAGTTATGTCACAGAATCCTCCTAGAGCACTGCAGAATCTTGTCAGGCTAGTCACCTCTGCAAATCAGGACATTTTTTTTTTGTAGGGCAGTGTTAAGCACCTGTCGTGCTACTTTCTGCCTTAAAAGGGACAACGCCTATCAGCTGGCAGTACTCGTAGGTGTCATTGCTGTTCACAGCAAGAGGCTGACTTCTAAGAAGTGGCTTCGCTCCCGCCAATAGAGGGACAGTTTGCTGAACACCCCTACCCCCGTGCAGATGGAGCAACAAGACAGCAAAGTGGCTGTGAACCCACTGAGCTCATCTGCATCCTTTGTTGCTGGTAGCCTCCCGCCCAGTAGTGCTCTCACTGTAGACAAATCGTCAATTTGTTTTCTACCCATGGCATCCATATTCATGAGGTAAAAGAGAGTGAGTGGATGCAGTGACAGGAGCAGGATTCAGGCCCAGGTTTGGAAGACTTGCTCAGTCTGCAGATAGGTCTCAAGTCAGCTGTGAGTGATTATCAAAGCTTTGTGCTGGCATGCTGTGCTGAAGTGCATGTCGCTCAGAGTGCCTGAGCCCTTTAGGCTCTCCTGGGCTCAAGCTGTAAAAATCATCAGATGTTTCCCTAAATTGTTCTGTTCTGTGCACTCCTTTACACTATGTTAACAGAAAAAAGAAAACCAAACCAAACCACTGCCTGTTTTGACTTTCTGAGAGTTTCTCTCTGCAAGTAGTCGGAGAAATGGGCTCACAGTGAGGTCTGGTAACTCCCACGCTGACCAGTGGTCTCAGTGACACACATATGTAAGACCTGCATAGTTAAGCGCAAGAATTGTCTCCCGCCCTCCCAGTTGTCATCACAATAACCATATTAATACAATGCCAAATTCATCAGCCTACTTGCTTGCTTAATTTTTAAGTAGCTGTGACACAATCGAGAGTGAGGAGAGAAACGGCATATACTAGCTGACAAACTCTTCAGGGATAAAAAGCCCCAAATCCTAATCATCTAATACATTGCATTTACCCTTCTCAAACTGAGTGGTATACAATAAATTTATGAGCTGGTGCATGTAGCGTGAGAAGCAGAGCTGGTTTCCTTAGTAAGCAGGTTTTGCTGACAGGACATTGTTCATTAAGTGTTCCTGTGCTAGATTTTCCTAGCAGAAAAAAAGTCAGTACAAGAAATTACACAAACACTGTATTCTTTTGTTTAGTGGTGGTGTTTGGAGCCCATCAATCAGCCAGCCTGCTGGTGATGTAGCTCTAAGCTGATCATCCATGGCAGTGAAATCAGAGTTGCCTGGCCTATGTTTCTAGCTCTGAGTTACTTGGACATGACACACAATTATAAAAACGGGACGGAGCTTAGGTTAAAGGGAGGGGCTGAGCTGACTTTAAAGCTCAGCTTGGAAGTGGCACTTCAGTGATCCTGAGATTTGTGATGTGGCTCACCCTCAAAATGTCTGTTCCAAATAACACATGGAAAATGGATTTTTATTGATAGATGAGTGCCTGAATGCCTGTCAGGGTTCCCATCTCAGGCAACCCAAATGCTCCTGCAGATGAGGCAAAGCTGCTGCCTTAGTCTGACACAGCATTGTGTTGCTGTTAGCAAACAGTTCACAAGCTGATTTCATTGGATGGACCTACATGAATCATTCTTTATGCCAGCCCATTGGAAAAAACAATTCCAAAATACAAAATACAAAGTACAGAAGAGAAGAAACATATCTTAGCAAAGGGGAAAAAAAACCACAACCCAACAAAACAGCCTGATAGGTTTACCCTGCAGGCCTGGAGAGCTATGTCGAAGGTCACCCTGTGCTGCTGTTTATGGCACTACCGCTTCAGGTGTCCGCAGTCTGTTACCTCTGATTTGCAGGCACTTGCATTTCCACAAGTCACGATGCACACCGGTCTCTGGAAAGTGATAAAACTACTGGAATAGGAACATAACAAAGCTCAAAACTTGCACCTGAATTCAAACAAACATCTGAAAGTTTGACCTCTATAAAGCAGGTATTATAAAATCCTTACTGCAGCAGCTCACTCATTAACAGACTGGAATAACAAATGGCACTAAACTTTATTGCCATTTCCTGTTCTTAGTTTGGAGGTGGTTTTGCAGAATTCAAAGTGGACCTCATGCATTCATTCAAAACACTTCATTGTTCTAAGAGACTGGCTGTTCCCTGCGGGTCTGTGGCCCAGATGGAGGCTCATTACTAGATCCAGCTAGGATTTGTTATGTGCCACCTTCAGAATGATGAAAATAGCTTCTACTTCGCTGAAATGGAATGAGAGAGGTACAGAGCAGAGTAACCAGCAGCACGGGTGAGTAAAGGAGAAAATGTTTTGTTTGAACCAATATAAGAATAAAGGATCATAAAGAGAGCTACGTACAGTATTTGACTTTTCCTAGTGAAACAGTTGGAAACTGTTACTGATTACTTTTTTTCAAGTGGAAACTCTGAAATAGTATTTTTTCTATTCTTCTAATTCCTACCTGAATGTACAAATTTCAGCTGTTACCCACGTACTTTTATGTTTAAGTAAAATGAAATCACAATGTCCCTTCTGTAGTTGTTTTGACTGTACAGGCAGCATGCACTTCAGGCTGGGTTTTCTTGGTGTTTTTCTAGGGGGAGTTTGTTTTTTAAGTGTCTGTGCTGCACTGCCTCTCATTTTATCTTCTGAGCCTGGGGTGATGTGAAAAAGATGAGGAAATGTCAAAATCCTTTTATCTTGTTCTTCCTGTGGGCTGAAGTCATCAAGGCTATTTCTTGGTTGTTGCTGTAGTTTAAGCTGGCAGCTGGCAGCTGACCACCAGACAGCAGCTGGCTCACCCCTTCCGCCCAGTAGGAAGGGGAGGAGAAATGGGCAAAAGGGGAAACTCCTGGGCTGAGATAAAGACACTTTAATAAGGCAACAAAGGAATTACTACTACTAATAATAGTAATGATAATAATGAATATGCAAAACAAACTATATACGACACAGTTTTTGTCTCACCACCCAATGACTAATTCACAGCTCCAAAAAATGTTCGAACTCCCGGTCAAGAGAGAATTCGAAAAACTCACGGAAACTGAAAAAGAGCTGATCGCCTCCTGCCCCTTGGCCAAGCCCCATTCACAAGCTGAGCTTGACGTCTATGGTATGGGATATTTCCACTGGCCAGCCTGGCTGCCTGCCTGGCCGTGCTCCCTCCCAGCTCCTGCACACCTGCTCACTAGCTGAACACGGGGAACTGGAAAAAGTCCTTGACTTCACAGCAACAACTGCAAACGTCAGTGTTATCAACAGTCCTCTCATACTACATCCAAAACACAGCAGCTACTGGGAGGAAAACTAACTCTACCCCAGCTGAAACCAGGACAGTTTTCAAACCCAACTTCATACCAGCAAATTCCTAAAATCCTGCTCCAAGTAAAGCTATGTCAAGCAATCGGCATGCCAGAAATGGCAGCAGAGCTGCCAGTGCTTAAGGTTGCTGTGTAATCACTACATAGCTTTTTAGATTTGAGATGGAAAAAGCTGAAATTTCTTTGAAAGCAAAATGCAACATACTGTATTTGCAGATTTTAACTAAAAATCTCATTCTGTGATTGATGGGCAGAATGAAATAGACCTAAGAGTTTTCTGATCAGAAATTTTGAGCATTTTGATATTTTATTGAGATTTTTTGTGTGTCATTTGGGGTTTTTTTATTTGTACCTCATCTGGTACTCGTTTTGGGGAAAAACAAGTATGGAAACCACAGAAAATTACATCATTTGGCCCAAAAACATCTTCAAAAGGCAGGAGGTACTGTCAGCTCTGGTGAACACTCAACTGGTCCCCTTCTGAGGCGCTCGATGAGGTAAAAGAGAGGAAGAGATAGTCCTAAATAGAATATAGATTTCTGTGTGGAAAGTAATGCATTTTTGAAGGCCATGACAGGAATTCAACAAGATGGATCTCATTAACTTTGATCCCGTAACAATGCTTATTCATCAGGATGGCAGGCAGGATAATTCTTGAAAAATGAAAATGGAAGAGAAGCTGTGAGGTATGGTAAAAGGAGAAAAGCAAGTAATAAGACAATTAAGTTGTTGTAGATCAATTGCAAGATAGCTAAGAACTAGTATCCTGAAATTAGGTCTGTTATAGATTACCTGTATCATGCAGATGTACACCCATGTCTTAATTTGAAGAAAAATACCTACATAACTAATCCAGAAAATGATGCATAGAGGGGGCCCTCTCTTTGAACATCTAGCCCAGGACCGGCAATCGTGGAGCTAGGAGGAGCTGTGCTTCAGTGCTGACCACTTCTGAAGCAGCTCGAACACCTTTGTATGCTGCCAGAATCTCTTTTTCAGCGGAAGTATAGCGGACCTCGGATCCTTTGTATCCCCGGCTCCAAAACCCCAGGGGTCGACCTCAGGTCTCCCCTGGTGCCTTCTGCCAGAGCCTCCAGGTTGGGCCATTCTTCCTGGCTGCGGTGTAGAGCACGTTTTTAACATCTTGCCCTGACCGCACTGGACCAAGGGCTACGGCATGAACTATCTCCCGTTTAATTTGTTCAAATGCCTGTCGTTGCTCAGGGCCCCATTCAAAATCGTTCTTCTTCCGGGTCACGTGGTACAGAGGACTTACAATCTGGCTGTAATTTGGGATGTGCATCCTCCAAAAACCCACAACACCCAGGAAGGCCTGTGCTTCCTTTTTGCTGGTTGGTGGAGACATAGCTG
>Ga0065711_1035891_pt1 | contig 21698 bp, 19 predicted proteins | sample Hoacrofraction12_FD_59098 | JGI IMG/M metagenome (GOLD analysis project Ga0065711, IMG submission 59098) | Hoatzin crop microbial communities from Cojedes, Venezuela - Epithelial fraction 12 v2 (version 2) | ecosystem: Host-associated > Birds > Digestive system > Esophagus > Crop | place... | reverse complement strand
AGCGTTTGCACTTTTTTTTTTTTTTTTTTTGCATCAGAATTGACATATTGCAGCAGTTCAAGAACCCTGCGAGGAAGGTGACGTGATTTTCAGACTGCGGATTTTCTACAGAAGAGGCCAGGACTTGCGGTGCCCACTGGGTGTCTCCAGACGGTGCACCTTGCTCTTCCACTGACAGTGCCGCTACCTCCTGGGAGCTAGACCAGCCCTCCAGAAACACGCCCTAAGGACTGACTGCTCGCCACGCTGACAGGGCAGAGCCTGGGGTAACAAATGCATGATGCACCAGATACATAACTGATCGTTATCACCGACTGTTTGCACCACGGTAGCGCCCAGAGGCCCAGCGGAGGGTGCTTGTGCAGGGAGTAGCATCAAGGCTTGAAATCCACCCATTGCATTTGAGACATTTGGCTGAGGCTTCTGTACTCAAAGGAGGGAGATGCGCTTACACACGCCGTGGAAGTGATGCTCTTTCCTCACTGACTGCATGGGGGGGGAGGCTAAAGGAGATGATTCTATAAATGTAGGTGACTTATTTAAACTCCTGCAGTCATACAGGATAAGCTCAAGCCTTTGGGAGAAGGGAGCTACCAAGGACCAGAACTGCAGCAGTGTCTTCCCTGCCTCTCTGCAGGCCTGTGTGTGTGAATGTGCATACACGCTGCATGTTCTGGCCTTGTCAGACACAGACACGGCACAGAGAGGTTTAGCAGGGAAGAGGGAAGTCCTCTGATTTAAAGTGAAGGCAAAGTAATCACTCCAAAGCACCAACACAATAAAATCAACCCAGGCTGTTGCCTAGCTCTGTGCCTTCTCTTTGTAAATACAATCCAGGTTTGTAATCTCTTTCAAAACCGTGCATGTGTATGTCACACCCACACAAACATATCTTTCTTTTACAGAATTTCCACATTTTTATTTTTTTTCCGGCCACCAAGTGCTTTATGGACTAAATGTGTGTAAGGAGCTGTTTCACCAGGACTGCCCTGTGGCAGGGATGGCGTACAAGGAAAGGCAACAAATGAGCCAACTCCAACAAAGTTAAGCATAACAAGGAAAGGAATAGAGACTAGTCCTTTTTGTTCTAATCCAGGCAACTATCCCATCTGACCCATGATTAAGATTTAATTCAGATGTAATGAAGTCAACAATTCCTACTCTTTATGATAAACCACAATTTACTGCTTCAGGAAACCCCTGTCATTTCTAGTAGGCTTAAAAGAATTGTGAGGATCTCAGATGGCTTTACACACAGAGGGAGTGTGGTCATTCAACACATGTGATAAATACACACATTATGAAGAGATTTCCCCATCTTGCAAAGAGCGTAACACCGATAGTCATGTGAATTTTTTAGCTTTGAAATGTTAAAGCCAAGGAGGCTCTGAAGTTTTTCACTTGATATTCTGTCACTGTGTCTCATCTAGTATGGTAGCATAAACCCAGCCTTATGTAGAATATCCATGTTATTGAAAAGCTGCAAGGATTGAAATTGCATTTTTCTTCCTGAACTTGACCTAGAGGTGGTAACTGCCTACAAGGGGCTGTAGCATGTGATCTACTATATTAAAGGTTTGAATCTATTTAGAAACTGATGCTAATTTACAGTATGTTAGCTTGCCTAGAAAAGGTGTCCTTGAAAACCTGCTTTGGTCCAGAGCTGAATTTAAAGCTTAAATTTAAATTTAAGCCAGCATGTCCCTTCCTTCTTGAGGAACATGCCTCTTAATCTATAGCATACCAACATGCATGAAGTGTCAGAAGCACTTGAGGTGGAAATTCCTTGATATGTAAAGACAGGGCTTTGGAATTTCTTCTATATCTTGCTCCATAATTAGGCAAATGGATGTCTTTATCAAGGTTCATAACTGGTACATGTATTTGAGGAGAACAGGCATAGCTGGAGTGGAGGGAATCTGTGCTCAAATTGAACAGCCGGTCCTTTTGCTCACTTTATAAGCTGCCTAGGCATCATTGAGTAATTTCAAGCTAGCAATACCTAGGAGTTGTGGAAGATACTGAGACTGCTACTCCTAAATACAGAGCACCAGCCTTTAGGCAACTGTTAAAGCAGTGGCATGTCATTCTGGTATTTTAAGCAAGCATTGAGTTTCAGAATCAAGGTAGTAAGCTGTGTTGTTAGTTTTAAGTGTGTTTTAGTTTTTTTTAGGTGCTACATCTGTGTATATTATACTGTGTGTAAAAACCTCAACCCCGTTGTCACCCAGCACCTCTTAACTCATTGCTTTTCTGAGATCATCCTGCCAGTCCTGAGGAATTCTCGAATCACACCACAGAGTGGGTTCCTTTGGGAACTTGAGATTTCCCATTGTTGAGGCTTTTTGCCTGGTTTTCTTTTGGTCTTTGTTTTCCTAAGATATTTATCACATACAAAATGCACCCTAGTAAAAGCTTTATGGGAGGTGAAGGATGTGCTGTTTTGGAAACCACTGTCCTTAGGGGTTGCTGAAATTGGAATCTGTGCAGCTTCAGGAGATGAGATCTGATATTGATCAATCTTAGTGGACAATCAGACAGACGGTTTGGGGAGGAACAGATGCTCCTCTGCAGATAGCTTGATCTTCCCTCAGAAGGCAAGAAGAATTTGGAGAGGCGGCCTGGCTATGAGGAGATGTTTTTGCTATTTCACTCTGAAAGAGCTCACCCAAAGGAACTGGTCGTATGGGCAGCATGTGGGGGCGGACCAAGGACCTGTCTACAGCTGTGCCTGGCATGCTAGGTAAAACACAAAAATGCTGAGTAAACAATGTTCCCCATCATTTTCTCCAGCTGCCATCAGTGCGGAAGTTGCAAAACATTCATGCTCATGTGGAGCAGGCAAGTGGAAGACACACTGTTCTCTGCACCAACGTACACTTCAGCAACTGTTCATCACTCTCTAGAGGCTAAGACTGGAGGGAAATTGATGTGACCTTGCTAAGGAGAGGTTTACGGCTTCTCTGGTCCTGTCTTGCACTGTCTGCTCTAGGGGAGGTCTGAGCAGCTGGTTCTGACATCAGATGATCCTTCTTTTGAAGGAGTGCACTCACATCTGTCTTACATGCTCTCTCTCCCTGTGTCATGCAAAGACTATTAGTGACAGTCCCAAGAGAGACTGAGTTATAGTCAGAGTTCCCATTCTGAGATGTGCTACATTTTTATCCTGGGAGAAGAAGCAGCAAACGAACTTTGGCATCAGAAAGAAATGATAGAATGGACCACGCGAGGAGAAAAAGTGCTAAAGGTGCAGCAACCATGACAATCCCAGCTGAACCATGAGACTGTGTTTGCTGGACTCTGCAATGAGAAGAGACTTTAGCGTAGATCCTATCTAACACCAGAGATCTGTGAAGCACTGATAGTCTATTCATAGGACAGTGTAACAAGAAGATTTTATTTTCTGCTTATCAAACCAGCTTCGTGAGGGTTTTCTTGTCAGGGCCTAGCCCAGCCTCTCTGACAATACTCAAACTTGAGCATTTACACTTGGAAAGATTTGATTGCACTAATGGAAGAAGAGGACAGTTTTACCAGCTCTGGAGATTTTTTACTCCATCTTGGACCTGTTTCTAGCTAGATAAGGTCTTCTGTCTAGTACCTGGTAAACAGACATAGGTCAAGCACAGTAGACCAACAGAGACACTCACACAACCAAGGTATCTTTTGCTTGAGAGAGGTGGTGTCATCTCTCTTCCTCCATCACTGGTCATCTCTCTTGTGTAAGCTTACATTCAGCATCTCTCATGGTCCATTAGGTTAAGTGCTTTTCTTGGATGGAAGCTGTGCTTGTCTTGCAGTCCCTTTCATAGGCATCTTTCAGTTCAACACTTCTTTAAAATACTTTCCAAGGTTTTGTGAGCATAGAAGAACAGCAGCATTCTGAGATGGGAGCTTCTGGGAGGGAGGGATTGAGTTTATGCATGTATTTACTACCTGCCCACATCAGCAAGACTACAGAAACCAGCAACGACATGTGCTTGTCCCAGGAAAAACCTCATGACCTATGGTCCAAATCACAGACCTGCGCCTGCCACCTTTAACACCGAGGCTCTCCCTCCACACTGCACCACCATGGAAGAGCCTTCTCCTAGAGGTAACATGGCTGCAGTTCACCACCAATGTGCAGGAGGGTGAAACACTCCACAACCCCAAAGGACTTTTGCAAACTTTACGAGCTGGATGTGCTGACAACTGAGGACCCCTGAGTGAAGAACAGGGGATACACGTATACCTTGGCCGCTGCCCTGCATTGCTTCACCCTCAAGAGCTGCCACAATGCCAAAGCACCACAAGTGTTTGTTGCCTGTGTTTTTCGGGGATCCACCATGCACTGATCTAAGCTGTCTGCCTTGTCCACATGTCCAAAATGGCTGCTCTACTAGAGCAATAATTTGTTTCTCCTTGGAGGTGATGGGCACCTCCTCATCCAACGTGAACAGATGCACTGTTGATTACTGAAGGGATATGCCACTTTACTGAGCATTTAGCTCAAGGGGTTTCTTTTTTCCACCAGCACAAGAAGTCCAGTCCTGGTATCTCAAGCCAGTGTCAGTCATCAAGTAGGGAGATACATTGTCGCAGAATATTTCATGTGGGCATGCTACATGAAAGCTTCAGAGCAATGAAAACTTTTCATCTTTTGTAGTAAACACAGGCCACCAGTAAGTGCTATAATGTAACCTAGTAAAACAAAATAATTTTGGGAGCCTTTCAAATGCTGTGAAGGAACAGCAGGCTGTGTGCGGGCTGCTCTGCTCTATGAATGCTGCCTATTAATATCCAGATGTCGAATGCCAACTTTCCATTCACTGCTGCAAAATAACAGACTGTCATGTGGTAAAAATAACCATGGGAGGCATGCAACACATTCCAGCCCTTGTTTCACCTACACCACACTATCAGAAACATGTCTGTGGAAGTTCATTGGGCATCTGTATCAGTACTATCTAGAACAATAAGTTTCAGGTCTGTGATCTGGAGAATAGGTTTAAGGAAAGGGAAATGCTTTTCATACATGTTTTACTCCTTTGGTATCACTTACCCCAAATCTAAGGTAGCTGCAGAAAACAGGAGATTAATTTCTCACTGTGTGACAGTGGAAAAGAAACTCAGAAATGGTTGCTTTCCTCTAACACTGACCCAAGATCTTTAGGAGAACATGAATAACAAAACAATCTTTAAAGCTTCTCTATGACTAAGGACAGTTAGTGCCAAGAGATATCCCAAATCCATGTCTGGCTCTGCTCTGCCATCGATACATTGGCACCAGCAAACTTGCAGCTGGGTTTCAAACACTTAATAATGCAGCAATACCTTTCCATCCTTATCTCTACTGACAGATTTCCAGCCCACTTAAGACTCAGTGAATGTTGTCTAACGGGCCAAATCTTCCTGTTAAGTCCACAGGATCAACCACTTTTTAAAATAAATGCAAGACTCTGTATTTTATATGGGGCAGCATAAGTCTTGTTCTCAAGAATCACGTTAGGCAAGCAGGAAAGCTGGGAGTCCAGGACCAAAGCTGCTTGAACTATACTTATTCCTCTATTTCCACTTCACATTCTCGGATATGAACACTGCTTGTAGTGTTTATATGTTTCAAAATCTCTAAACATATTAAACTAATCCAAACAATATTAAACTAATACTAAACTAATCCCATATCAATGACCATTGTGTCTGTAGTCCACTGTTACACTGTTCATATGTCTGCATCTTGTCTTAGTCTTGTGCTCCCTGTTTTTTTAACTTGTATGTGCATCTTTTACCTCTGTGTCCACTTGTTGGTAATTATCAGCATAAGTGCATGATTGTATTTAATTATTTTTATTGTATTCTTTACTAGGGACTGTTCTGCTTTATTTCTGTTTTTGTGATGCAGACACTTTTTCAGTTGCTTGGCATGAAATGTATAGAAATGCTGACTAATGTAGGCATCCTTCTTCCAAATGCTTTTACAGGCAAGAGAGCTCATTAAATCATTACAATTACTCATGTCTAGGATATGCACGTATTCTTGCAAGCTACAAGCTGAAGTGTGCTATTTTTTCGTGTCATGATAACATGGAAATCTAATAAATAAACAGCAGTCTGTAGACTAAGGTAGAGATATTTGCCTCTTCTGGACAGCACAGACCCACATGAGCCCACATCCTCATTTATGAACATTAGTCTGGTCTCAAACACTACCTTTTTCAGTTTTCTATTCTAAGTGTTGCAGTTCACTCAGCTTGTCAGACTTACTGTTCAAGTCTGGCCTGCAAATAAAGATAGATACATCCCTTGTGCCATGGCTGTTCATGTAGTAAACTCAGGATTATGAGAAAGGGACCACCCTGAGTGCTTCAGTGTGAGCAGAAGAAATGGTGCTTTCTGTGATGATGATGGGATGCTCTGCTTCAAGAGGAAGGGGATGACTACATGTTCCCTCTTGTTAGAGAAGGGGCATGGTTGCTGGCTGCCAGCAGAGGCTGGACACTGGACTCCATGAATAAGCTTCACCCTGCTCCTAGAGCAAATGGAAAAGACTTTGCATATTTTCCAGCAGGAACAAACCCAGCACGTGTGCCACAAGACTCTCTTCACAGATGTCTCGATACTGCAGCTGCTCTGTGCTTGCGCATACAATGCAGTGTGACTCTAATCAATATGCAAGATCCATGGCACAATAGTCTTGCATTCCCCTGGCATCAGCTCTAGGGCTGGTCTTGCAGTAATTTTATATCCTTCCGGTGAACCAGCAGAGTCTGTCCTCTGTAGCCCTTATTGAGAGAGTTTGGACTGTTTCATGGTGGTCCCATTTGATAGTGCATAGTGCATTTCCAAAGGACCATTAGACCCCGGAAACATGAACATATGAAAGGTCCCCTGTAATCCTCACCTCTGTTTGTCTCCTGGGAATGCAGAGAGGAAATGTTGTGCACAGGAAGGAAAAAAAATCCTTTCAGGATGAGCTGATTCTACTTCACTCCTCCAGATAATACGCTTTACATCTCTCTTCTTCTCACCCTTTCAACGGCCTTTTACCTTCTCAGCCTGTCTTGATGGGCTCTGGATATGTCATGTTGTCATGGATGTAAATTGTAATTAGACTAATGACCTTAACCTCTACTGTCTTATCTCTACAGTTCGGGAGTAATATTTCTCCTTTAAACTAAAATACTTTTTTTACTGTCTTTGGACTTCCCTCAGAAAGATAAAAGGGAAGTGAAGCATGCTAGCGAGGCTGTCAAACAAATGCCCTTTGAACTCAGGAGTAAGAAGCTGACCTGTCATTTGACAGGTGTTCACAGCAGAAGAGAGCCCAGTAACTTCCAGATGTTCAAAGATTTTATTTCATGGCTGCAGTTAAGGAAGAAAAAAAACAAACCACAGGGGCAAAGGTTTTACACAGATTTCGTCCTACACTTCAAACTAATTAAGCAAAGCAGGTTTCATTGCCTTCCGCGGTGGTACTCACACAGCTAAAATTAACCATGTACTGATGTGTTTTACTGGATGGGATCAGAGTACTCAGCACCTTGCAGTACATATTTCTGAAGAGCAGGCCATGTATTCTTTCTATCATATACTGTGTTAATTTATGGAGTAAAACATGAGGTAGCATAGAAGATCTAAATAAAAAATCATTCTTGCCTTGTGTTATCACAGATGTAAAACAACCATACACATTCTCAGATCAGTTTTAATTAATAGCAATCACAAGAGAGAGACCAGTAGCATAAGACAACTCTTACATTCATGCTGATCTATTACTTCCACATAGAAGCCATTTAGTGTTGTTCCATCTTAGGGTAGGTCTGCTTGTGTATATCCCCAAAAAACCGTTTTGAGTAATTTCTCCAAGAAATTTCACAAGAAACTCAGCACAAGCCAAGCTGAGCTCACCAGATGCTAGGCTAATACCTCAATCTTTCGACTGTTAGTCCTATTTGCTTTTTTCTGTCTCTTATATATCTCCACTGACACATTTGTAAAAGCTGTGGTGCCAAATTTAACCAACTTATGCCCATTTTCTGCTAGCTGAAAAAACTCTAAATTCACGTAGCCTAAATGGCACAGGAAGCAACTCTGGAACTTGTTCTGTCATGGATAAAAGCATTTTGCTTATGAGCTTTAGGGACCATTGTTTGCAGCAACACAAAGCAAAACACAAAAATGAGGACAAAGGTCAACTCAGACTGCAATGGAAAACTGATAAAAGGAAATAATTCTAAGACCCAAACCTTTCTTCTGAAAGCGGTAGATATTTGATCTGCTGGTGGCGTCTGCTGTTGCATTTCAAAAAGTCTTTTGCACCATTGAGAGGTTAGCACAAAAGAGTACCGCCCCTCGTTGACCTGCTTTTGGCTGTAGGAGGTGTAAAGCAATGGAGAATCTCTTGAGTGTTGACCAAGTCATACACATGCATCTGAAGGGGCAACTCAGCCCTCCTTTTAGCTCCCTTGTGAGAGAAATCCATCAAAGTCCATTAAACGCAATGGTATCATGATGGCTTTACCTTGTAAACCACGGACATCCGGGAGACAAATTCTGGGCATGTTTGGCTTTATGTGTGCCTGCCTCTTACAGTCTTCCCTGGGCAGCTGCTACCAGCTGCTGCTAGACATGGGGACCGGCCGAGGAAGGTCTCTAGCCTTAATGGGAGCGGCTGTTCTTAGACAAAACAAAGGGAAACTGTCCCTACCTGTGTATGTTTTCCTCCAGCTTTTTCACCTTCAGCTCATCCTCTTCTGACTGCCTCCTTCTGGCTTCTTCCTCTTCTGCAGAGCCAGCAGGAATTCCCTGTAGCAGCCATTTTTCCCGAAGAGCTTTTGACTGTAAGGTAAAAGATCCCAAGCCTTAGGAGCAGATTGAACAAAAAACATCTGAAGATTGAGAATAAGCTGTCTCTGCTTCTGAATATTAGATTGTCCCCACTGAATTTCTGATTACTGCTTTGGACAGTCAATTTCAGTCAATCCATCAGCTGTTTATCCAGATGAGATGTCTTCCAGATTTAGGAGTGTCAGTTTTACAGTATACACTTAATTTACCATCAATGACTTAACATGAACTTATTTTTAGTTCCTAATAAAAAAAGAATTTAAACCACTCAAAATAGCCAGTCCTGCAAGAACTAAAATCTTTGAACAAAAGTGTGGATCTCTCGTGAATGATAAGGAACGTACTGGAAGGACTAAAATTATAAACTTCTTCAAGCTTTGAAAACAAAAGAGCAGTGTGCTCTAAATGTAATGTATTCCATGAAGGATAAAGTCAGTCTGCTACTAAATTAATCAAAGATGTGCTTTTTGGTTTATGCCATGGATGTGTCTCTATGCATTTACAGGCATACAGACAGACAGAGACCCACAAGTATACATTCACACAAGCACACACATCTCCTCTTAGCCAGACACAAATTAAAACAAATGAAGAAAAGTCTTCCAGAACCATGGGTAGCCCAGGACACAGCAACACTGTCGCGGAAAGCAGCAATAGCCTACACCCAATGGAAGAATACCTGGGAGTTTTGCTTTGTTTTCTACACCAAAAACATGGCTACAGCCTCACCTGGCCACTGTCTAATCCAGCTGCACCTCACCCAGCGGAGTTCACCAGTGGAGATCCACCAGTTGCAAGCAATTCTTTAAATAGCACATCAGCCTATGTCTCTTGTTTGGCCCAAATCCTGCCCGAGGGATGCAGCAGATCAGTTGGTGGACAGGACAAGCACCCATCAAACGGAACATCAGGACCCCAAAGCCATGAAGGACTTTACCCCTCATCAAGAAGAGAACTGACCTGGTAAAAAGAATGCTTAGCTGAGAGACCAACCAAACTAGCCACTTACAGTGACCAGAAAAGGGGAGCCTTGTTTCTGAATACGCAGAATGATTGGCAATGCTAGTTCAAGGAACCGGATGTGAGAGCATTATATCCTCTCCAGCAAAGAGGAACTAATAGGAAATCAGTTCAAAGAAAGTGTATTTCAGAGGCTGCCCAGACATGCAGTATCAGTCTTTCCAATGCCATGTTTGCTGCTGGAATGGAACCTGACTTGTGCAAACTATGTATAAAGGAGAAACATTCACCACTAAAAGCAGGCTTCAAACCCAGCCCAAAATAGAAAGATTTTTGACATGACAGACAAGGCTTACTTATTTTTTGATTGCATGTATATATAGACACAGTATCTATGCACAAACTATTCTTGTCACTCCATGGCCTATTTGGCATCGGGCACTTAGATTTTAATAAGGCAGCAGACAGAAAGCAATACAACACATACAAGCAAAACACACTTTACAAATCAATCCACCTTTCACTGACTTTAACTGTGCTGTGCACCAGAAGACTTGTAGGTGGATTTTAAGTGATTTCTACATGAGCTAGGTCTTCTGCATGACAGAAAAGGTCTTGTGCTCTTGTACCACATAGTTATGTTCAACAGCCAGACCCACTGACACTGGAGATGTACTTTACCTGGCTGAACTCAGTTTTTCTCATGGCCTCTGAGGTGTTAGTTCACAAAACATTAGGGATGGCTATCTTCTGCCACGGTTTCTGCAGCTTGCTGCTCCTTTAGCTGCCACTACTGTCTGCTAGTGCTTCCTGCCGCATTTTGTGGGCTGATAGTGAGATTTCTTGGTGGGACCTTTGCTTTCCTATTCAACCCAGCTGATTACTGCCCAGAAGTTTCATCAGCTCATTCAGGCCTAAGATACTATTGAAATGTCCCCTCAGCAGAGGACTCCCAGGTGATGACAGGTACCAAGGAAGGATATGAGACAGTCAAAGATGGATTTACAGGTCCTGAGGTGCTAAGCATTTAAAAACCTGTGCTTTGGCATTTAAGAGGTCTCAGTAGCACAACTCCATGGGTACCTTCTGGGTTAGATCCAGTGCAAAGCTGGTACGAAGGCTGACTGCTGTTTAGAAAATCGATGTCTTTTCTTTTAAAAGAAATGTGGCCAGTTGCAAGGGGACTATGTTGCTACATGCACCATACTCAACTGTGGTCTCAAATCTGAAATCCTGAGCGATACTCCATAGGAACAAAACCCCCAAGTTTCCAAAGGCGAAACTCTAAAAATGAAGGCAGTCTTCTTTCTTTTAAACCTGTTGTAGATATAGCCCCAGCAGTCCAAATAAAGCCTTTGGCAGAGTTCTGCTTGGATAGCACTGAAGACATTCAGTTAACAGTCACTCCTCATTTGCAACAGGAGGACAAGTAAAATCTGGGCTTTTTTCAATGTGCTTTTACGGAATCTCCATGCTGGTGCTCAGACAGGGAGAAGCCTGTCCCTTCAGTACAACTGCTGTACACCAAAAAAAGAGAGATTTTGCATAGCTTTTGTTTTGGTCTTTGTTTATATCAAAAAGTTAAGCTACAAAATCATATGATTTCTTTCTCTCAGAAGCCTCTTTTTGTGACCTATTAATAGCATGAATTTGAAACTGGAAATCATCAATGAGACTTTTTACACGACATATTTAGAGACAAGAATGCTATGATCTACTAAAGATCCTCCCTCTTGGGTGAAATGTCAGCATATTTTACCTAAAATAAGAAAGCTTGTAGCTTTGATGTTTTTGGCCCTCCTTTTTAAGATGAAAATTAAGGCATTTGTTAAATACTGCATTGAGGAATCCAGACAAGAAGATCCTGAGAAACAGAAACATTTGTAAGAAGCATTTCTTAAAATTCAGAGGGTCTATTTGCTAAGCTGTTCAGGTTGCATGTATTTATACACCCATTGCAAATACAATAGGCAAACACAGGTCAGGGGACCAGGCGCAACAGTCTTGCGGTGCAGGAAACATTCTCTCCCCCGCCAGATGACTGGCATAGTGCTGGGGCAGCAGGTAGGGCTGGAAGAATCTCTCATCTGCTCTTATTGCCCTTTCCTAGGGCATTTTCATCAGAAACCAGGGGGGGAGGCTTTGGCACACATGATGAGACAAAGGGTGGATAGGGCACAATAGGGAGGTGGTGGTGGAGCTGCGCTGGGTGCTTGGGCACAGCTCCTGGGTATGGGATAGTCCAGTGAGGCAGCTGGCATCAAGGCAGTCCAGCCAGATGCAAACCAGAGCCAGATGTGGCTTGGAAATAAATGACGGTTTGCTGCCATCTGTCCCTCACAGCTACAAAATTCAGGTTATGCTTCTTGAAAAAATGTGGCAAAACCTTTTCCCAGGAAGAATAGGAGGTATTTCTCAAATTTACTAAAAGGACAATGCTTGCATGAGGATGGAGCCCCGAAATAGCTAGCTGTATGAGTTACCGCTGCTTAACAAGGCTGTGCACTTCCTTTACTTGACAGTCTGTGATTAAAATGGCCACAAGCTAGTGTTTCAGCATTGCTTCTCCTTCACAGTCTGTTATGAGCTTTAACTCTCTACTGCATCTTGGAGCTTCTTCATACACCACAGTTGTGCTGTATGATTAGGCGTTGTCAAAATGACAGAGGGCTCCAAGAGTGGCCAGATACACTATTGTAAAAATACAGGTATTTGTACAGCTCATTCCCATACTGGAATGTGAATATGCTGTACTTTCAGAGGTCACCATTTCACTGGTACAACAGCTATGCTATGTACAGTTTGGTATAAGTATTCCTTCATTTACTGCAAGAGTACAATTTCTTCAGGGCTAAATCCTTCAGCAGAAATTAGATCATGTCATTAAAAAGGCTCACTGTTACTGGAGTGGAAAGGGCACGGGGCTTGTGATGCTCTAGGTCACCACTGTTCTCAGGTGATTTGGTTCCCTGTACACAAGTGAGATTGCAGAGATAACTGGCAGCTCTAAGTTTATTTTGTTCAAGCGTAGGAAAGCAAAGTGACTTTACTACACCATGCAAAAAGTGAAAAAACATGGCACAATTCCGTGAACAGATCATGGTGAGGACAGAAATAAGTGAACAGATGTTGGACAGAACAGAAAGAAATCATGCCAAATGTTTGAATGCAGTAGACACAGTGACGGTCGTAAATGTGGTGCACAGCTCCCTGACGTGCTCTTTATTCAAGTTTCATGCTTCAGGACAGTAAAGCCTGAGAGCTTTAAGTTGTTTACATTTAGTGCTAGCAAGGAAATAATGCATAGCCCCTCAAATGCACGTAGCAGAATTAATGCTGTATGAAGAAGAAAATCTTTACTTTCAATTCTGCATTGTGCTTTAATGTTGCATCAAAAGTTTAAGCATTGAGATACACTTTATTATAGCAAGTAAATCTTTTTAGCGCCATTTTCATATAACATTATGCCCACTACATACCACCTCTGGACTCCCTGCTTTTGAAAGGTGATTAATTCTACCATCAGCCTTGCTGATTTCGGATCTACTTCCATAAACATTAGTCATAAAGAACCACACTTTTCCAGTCCCACATGACGTGTGGCAGTGTCTTCACCTGAGGCCCAGATGCACTTGCCAGATTTGCCATTTGGCTCTTTATGACAATATAAAAGCCAGTTCTTGCTGCACTGCTACCTTTTGGGGTAGTTTCTTCAAGCAGTTTGCAGGGGTTTTTTTGTGTTTAGAAGTGGTTAGAGGGGCAATCAGTACTATCTCTCCTTGAAAGCAACGTTTTCTAAAGTGGATCTCTCCTCTGGCTGCCAAGTAATTTTCAAGGAAGCTGATCATTCTGAGGAGAAACAAAGGTCAAAAGTTGACACAAGACAGTCTCCTCCTGTAAAATGTGCCTGCTCTTGAGAAACACTGCTGGATGTGGACTATGCAAGGTAATGATACTCTTCTGTGCCATGCAAAATGGGCAATAATGATCCCTGGTGTAATTCCACTGAAATCAGTAGTGCTACATTATTGGCACTTTTACTGGAATCTTTGTCAAATTGAAGTTTTGTCAAAAGTCTTTGGGTTTTGAGGCTTGAAGACCACCAGACATAAACAATTTAGAGCTGGAATTATTTATTATTATGAAATTATTTTATCCCTACATGTGTTCATTATTTCTGTCCTGGAGAAAAGGTGAATGCAAGAAGCTGGTTTCTCATATTCCCAAATCTGCATGTAACCGGTCCATACTAAAAGAGTGCAATAAACCTCTTCCTTCACCTGGCAGTGTGAGAGTCAGATATTAGACCCAAACACTTCCATTAGGACACTAGCAAGACTGGCTGTATTTCAGATTTGCTCTTTGTGTTTCAGAAAGCTCCTTTGGTACGTAAAGGCTGAGTTTTCCAGGCAGATCTGGAGCTCTCAAAGCAGCAATGAGCCTGACTTTGCTGTCTGGCAGAGGCCTGGAGCCCCCCACCCAGGGACTGCAGCATTGTCAGGCAGCAGATCAGCTACAAGAAGGAGGGTTTCCTGTAGCAGCAGACGCTCCCAAGCATGTGTCTGGGTCGGTAAAACAGTTTGCAAGGAACACAAGTGCAAGAATGACCACTGCTAAAACTCCTCTGGGATTCTTCCTTTTTTATTTTGACCCTGTTCCCGTGGCCGCTCCAAACACTGCATTTCTTGCTTGCCATATTTTTAGGCAGCTTCCCCTGCCATCCAGCTGGCCCTCACCATCTAGTTCAGGTTACCCGGTGGGTCTGGGCCTGACCTGCTTGTGTGCAGCAGAATTGCCAGCATCACCCAAAAGGTTACCGGGATGTGTACTGAGATTATAGAAAGACTTGTTCCTTTGCTAGGCCTTCCCTTCCCTTCTGAAAAATGGAAAAAATCAATGTTTGCATGGCTGTAGTGTGAGCAGGCACACCACTGTTAAATGCCTTTAACTATTCATTAACAGATACACAAACGTAGGGAAGGGCTGTAGACATAAGCAGTATGACAGGCAAGTCCACCTCAAAAGAAGCAGCTCCTCAAAATGTATTCCTGCATGATGCTGTAGTATTTTGTTTTCTGGTAGGTGAACAAAAGAGTCTGACTCTTTTGCCCAGACTGATGCAGAGTTTTCCATTTGAGTTTTTAGTGCAAGAGAGTCTGCTTGAAAAACAGAGGAAAGGCGTGGTCCTCAGCAAACACAAAAGGTTTTACTCTGCTCTGCTGCAAGATGGATATGGCCTTGTACAGTGTGACTGGCCCTGGAGCAGAACAAGCAGCCATTTCCAGATTGCTGGTATGATCTTGTTTTGCTCAGCAGCAAAACTTTCTGTTGCCTTTCCAGTCATCTAAGACATTTGTTCTAGCCTAAGGATCACGTCTACATGATACAGGGATATGACTCAAGTATTGCCTAGGTTAGGGAATTAAGTTATGCTGAAAAGCTTGCAGTTCAATTGTAGTCTTGACTTCAATCACAATGTCATAGCTAACATAATTCAACAAAAAAAATGTCTGTTAGCTGGTGGAGCTTAGCCAGCCAAAGACTAAATAGCATGTTTATAAAGCAGATTAAATATTATCCTGTAGAGTTACAAGTCTGTGATTGTTATTCATTGTTCAAGAAATGAACAAAATATTTCTTAGGAATATCTTATGAAGTGATGTCTTCAAAATTTTTTTAAGAACTATAGATTTAGACCAAGAGTAGTAAACACGTTACAGCAGTCAGTTAATATGTATTAATCACACAGAACATTAAAACACACTAACTTTTCTCCAAGTGGGTTAAGACCTACCCACTGTGATTAAAAACCTTTTGTGACCAGGCATCGGAGACTGATGGCTTAACCTCTTCCAAAGTTTCTTCTCATCTAGGCAGGTACAGGCCACCATGTCACTTGCCTGAGTTTTCCCTTCTCATAAAACCCTTACTGCAGTGGACGCCCGAGCTAAGGATCATTGGTCCTCAGGTCTTGTTTCAGAGCTGCTCAAAAGTTTCCTGGTGCCTCCAAGGCGGTCTGCTCATTCAAGGGACTGGTGTCCTACCTGTCCCCAAGGACCCTGCCTCCTCTTTCCCTGCAGCTTCTGAGGTGAGTGAGGTTTGCTACAGCACCAGTGAGTCACTGGCCTGGGAGTGCAAGGGGTGTGCATGTGGGGAGATGAGTAAATAAATAGTAAGAAAAGTGAGTAAATAAGTAAATACAGGTAAATGATGGCCACTATTATGATAAGACACACTAGGAATCAAGGCAGCCAAAAGACTTTGCAGAGATTATCTTTCCCCCTTGTTTGTTTACTGTAGCTGGTACATTTGACAGCCCTTCAGCTCCCCTGAGTATTTATTCAGTCACTGCTCTTTCTCAAAGCACGCACTTGGCACAGCAGCAGAGCAGACAGGAATGTGTTAAACAGTGAAATGTGACTACAGAAACCGGTGAGGGAAGACCGAGACAGCTGGCATGGTTTGTGTTTGCTTGGGAAGGGCTAGATCCCAGCCGAGTGCCCTCTGGCACTCAGTGGTACCCTCAGTGGTACACTGGCAAGCAGATGTGAGGGCATGGCTGCAGCGTAAGCCATGTGCAGCCAGAGCTGCAGATGCACGGGGAAGGCATGTCTGTGGCAAGCTACCTGAGGGATGGGTATGATGATTGCTACAGCTCCTTCATGAAGGTTCTGTGCTTTGTCTGTTTAAAAACTCTCAGGAACAGAAGTTGCAGCTGTACAGATAGAGGCCCAATAAGGAATGCTTTGGGGGAAAAAAGTGCCAATTGTTTTAAGTCATCAGAGTAAGTTTCCCATCCATTAGCAAGATCACCAGTGTAAATATTTTGCGTGCATTGCTTTTAAATTCTTCAGGTCCCATATTTTATTTAACTTTGTAAACTAAGTAGACAGTTGTTTCCATACAAAGACTAAGAAGAAGAAACAAACCCCAAGTTCTTTCAGCTGCAAGGAAACCCACTGCAGCATGAGACATTGTCAAGACTCTGTGAGAGAAGACACAAAGTTTGCGTCTTTTTTGCTTAGATCATTCATCAGCCACAGAGCCCTGGTCTGTACAGACTAGTTTCACTGAAGGTGATCATAGGTATGGCCTGATACAAGGTAAGAGTTTCTAATATTCATTAAAGACTTGAGATCACAGTGAGACAAAACCCACTGATAAGATGAAAGATAACTCAAACATAGGCTCTTTTCTACATATATTTTCTATACATCTGGGCTACCAGAAAGTTCTGCTTGAAGTAATAGGTGAAAACAATCACGCTGTTACCTAAGCTAGAGAGTTGGAGTTTATTTCTCAGTATGTCTCTTTAGGAAGTCTATTTAAGATTTCAGACTTCTTCATGGAGGGGTGATAATGACAGCTCTGTCCAATTATTTGGCATTTTGCTTTGGCGAGATTAAGCACCATAAGGAGAATAAACAATAAACAACTACCAGCGGCTGCTGCAGAGAGGAGCGGAGGGATGGAGGGACCCAGGCTGTCCCAACAGGCACACACTGGCCATCCGGGCACACAGTTTGAAAAAGGGGATGCTGCAGTGAGGACACATGGTCCTCAGGATTATAGCCCAGCCTGGGAGCAGGTTTCCTACAAGGGGCATGGGATCTCCATCCTGGGCAAGAGTCCAAATGTAGCAGGATGAGAACAGGCAAGGAGCAACCTGCTTTTTCTGGCGGGGGCAGGAGGAGACCTCCAGGGTCCCATCACACATAAATTACTTTATGACTCTGTGAGAATATATCTGTTTCCCAGGGAATATTGGAGCTGGAATAAGAAATAGCTTCAAGTTAGCTGAAGTTTCTGGACTTTGTGTGGTTGAACTGAGAAAATGAATAAGGCTGTCTTGTACAGATACACACCTGAAAAGTGTTTGATCACACTTTCACCTCCTGGAGCCAGAAATGTAGCTATGCTTTCCTTTTCCCTGTGAGTACTCACTCCGTGTTTTCAAAGGAAGTAACTCATTGGTTTTGGGAGGGAGGGGAGTTAACTCTTTTTGCAGTAGTTAACAATCTGAGATTTTGAAAACTAGCAATCCTCTCCCCCCAAACAAATAGACTTTGTGAGTTATCATCATTACTACACAGCTGCAGTTGCTTTTACTATTATCTTCTGAAAGAATAATTTCCTCTCTGCATTCAGTCTGTTCTCAGCTTCAGTTTATCACTCCTTCACACATACAGACATCAGTCAAAAGAGGCAAAAAGAAAAGCTGTCTTTCAGAGATTTATTTCTTTTCTGGTCTTAAAAGTTCTTGTATTCATTGTTGTGAAAAGCTGGATTCAGGTCATGTGAACGCATTTCTGAGCACGTATGAGGCCATTAGGAGGAGCTGGGGTTGAAGAAAGCTGTAAACATCCTTGAGCTACTTTGACACAGTCTGGCTAAAAGGAAAACTGCTGGACTGGCAGTGACCTACTTGAAGGACCTTGTTACCAGTGGAAAGGTGAGTGCCAGTTTTGATGGGTTTCAATGAAGCCGTGCCTGTATGGGACACTTAGTTACATGGTCATCCCAGGATAACTCTGCCCCAGTTTGAAGTACAACTCACACAGCAATGCCTTCTTCCTGAATAAAAGCATTCACATACAGGGATTATACCAGGACAATTACTGTATACACAGCTGTGTGGCAATAACATGCAAGCAGATAAGAAACATGAGTTAAAGGACTAAAGCTTTCATCTCTTTGAGAGTAGCTGGCCTGGAGAAACTATTCTAGTAAGGTTGTAGGATTTTCACTGGGGATAGAGATTTTGTTTTCTGATTACTTGAAAAGAAATCATACAAGGATTTTTGAAATCCTTCCTTTCCAAATGCTACCTCCCAGCAAGGATATCCAAAGGTTTTGTACTCTGTAAGTAATTTAGAAAGATTAAGAGCCCTAAATCATTAGGCTGTGCAGCCCTATTCCTGCTCTCACTTCCTTTCTGGCCTAACAAATCTGAATTTCTCTTCTGGACCATAAGACATGCTAGCTGAGAGGCAGAAAGGCTCTCACTTCTCAGCTTAAATCCTGGTGTGAGGAGAGCTTCTTGGGATAAGGTGAGTGCCAGCCCAAACATGGCCTTGCACAGAAAGGGACAAACAGGAGTTCCCTATGCTCTGGAAACAGAAATTTCATTCCCGATTAGCTCTTAGCCTCCCCATGCCCCAGAACTGCATTTGGGAAACAGAAATAGCAGGACCTCCCAGTCTTGCAGTGGAGTGGTGGACTCCAGTACATTAAAAACAGAGGGTCAGCCTGGGACTGTCATAGCAGACGTCACATACCAGAAAGAATGCTCGACTATCAATAAGAATAGGTTTTGGGGGCTGTTGCACAGACCCTGCAGAGAATGGAGACTTCCATGACATCACCAAATATTTTTTGTGTGCTTGACTGAGTTGCCATTCAGTTTAAGGGTTAAATTACTTAAAAATCATACAGGGATTCAACATAAAGGAATAACAATACTTCTCCACACACAAAAGGTATCTGTTTTTCCACACTGTTGAGAACATTTATATATATATGGATAGATAGAAAGATAGATAGGTCTGTATTCTCCGACAGTGGTTATTTTAAGACTAGAATAAAATGAGGATAGCAATATAACTGTGGAATAATAAAATTAAAACATTTATAGGTAAGATAGCTTCAGCTAAAACCATACCATAACAAAATCTCTATAGCGTAAAAAGGCTTTCCTTTCCTTTCCTTCAGCATAAAGATACAATTATTTTACAGATTAAGTGTTCATGATCTGCAGTCTTTAAGCAGAAGATGTTAGCAAAAACAGGTCCCTCATAGTTATACCACTCCAGAAATAAAATTACTGTGGTAAATGGATTGTTTGTAATGGTTAACGTAACAGCAGAGAAGTAATTTTTCGTCCAATTTGGAGGTTTTGTGCTGTTTATTTGATTACTAGCTGCCACCAAACAGAGCTACAGTAAACAATTACAGAAATTATGTTCAGCTGACTACAGAGGCAGCCAGATCTTGGAAGAAACACTCCTAATCCAGACCTTAGTCTTTAGACTAGTCTTTAGATAGTAAATATCTCCATTAAAAAGGGCCTGCCCGACTGCTGCCTAGCTGAACAAGTTCTTAAAAACAGCTGTTGCTTGTAGGTTATCTCTGCAGTGCAACTAAGCACAAAAATCAATTATTGTCTTCCTCAAGAAACCAAATCATGTTGATAGATATCGCAGAGTGTGTGTTTGCACAAGGTGAATTTTGCCCACTTTTCTGATTTCAAACTACAGAAGCTGGTAACACCTCTAGTTCCCATGGGCGTGGCAAGCCCTGTTTGTAAGAGTATGGCCAATGAACTGCCAAAGCATGAAGCATCTACCTACTGTTCAAAAACAAAAAAAATCTTGTGTTATATAAAAGAAGAAGGATTATTTTGGGAGTAAAAATTAAAGTAGGTGGGAGGTAAGGAGAACTGCTGTACATTGCCTGTTATTAGAGGAAACCAGCAAGTTCAGTGTCAAAAAATCGGGCTTCAAAGAAGCTTTATAGCTTTTGCAATACCACGGGCCTTTCCAATGAAGCATCTGATTGTAACGTAGACAAATAAACCTTCTGCCTTCAACAGAGTGCCCTGACAGCCCTGAAGTAACATGTGGATGCTCTGTGCCCACCAACATCCCTACTTTCCAGTGATTCACGGAAGAGGTGACATGACTTTTACCGTCAGCAACAAGGAGATTCAGTTTTTAGAGCCTGCACTACTCTGAACTCTCTTCTGCTCCAGACTTTCACACTTGGAGGGTTTCACTTGATTAATTCAGAAGCTCAAACATACCATTAATAGCTGAGCCATGTTTTTGCCCTGAAGTCCTCAGCCATAAAGCCGTTGGCCTCATTCTCAGGAGCCTTTGGAAAACCTGTTGCCAAAGCCTTGTCCATGTTCAGTGCTGACATTTACTAACTCTAGCGTTTGCTGGGCTGTTCTGCCTAAAACAACAGGGCAGCAGTTCCCTATTTTCAGCCACGTATCTAACAAGGGAAAAATGAATGAACTGGTAGTAGAGTTAGGTCATTTTGCCAGGAGTCTAATTGGCATCAGCAACTTGAAAACTGTAGGTAATCCAGCACAAACATTTGCAACAAACTATTTCTATTAGATATTTTTCTACGTGAATAAAATTGTCTGAAATTAAAGGAACCCCTGTAGCTTTCAGAACCTTTATTAGGTAACCAAACATGCTATTTTACACAGTGTATTTTAAAAGGAAAATTACTCTAGCATTATGTAAAAATGAACCAAACCCATTGAATCTTGGCATGAATGTCTTTGGGTGAACTCAAGCTGTTACGCTTGTGGGATCAACCCAGATACTGCAGACACAGGATTAACCCAGATATTATTTTCAAAGATTTCTCCACAGCAGATTTTAATGAACACTGATATGACGTCCTTACACTCTACACTGACATCAATGACCACACAGCATTTTGAGTAAATACATGGGTTTCCTAGGCAAGCCTGGTCATTTTGACCTGATTTATGTCTTGCACAGAATTAGCTGAAATTCACATAATTCAGGAAACAAACCGTGTTCCACCTACCACTTCTGAAGGAAAATGGATGCACTTATTTTGGCCTGTGTGAGCCAGACTAAGGAGCCATCTGAGACTGGGGGACTGTATTCAAGGCAGACTTGGAGCCCCTGGCTTGCAGAGGATCAAAGCAACCAGGGTGAGGTGAGGGAGAGCCTTGGGGAGGTGATAGCTTTTCAAACAAACAAAGCCTGGCAAGCCAAATACTATTTTGGTCAGCACCCTACTAAGCAACAAGAACACTGAACAATGCATGAAAAGAAGATGAGGTTTGCTTGGTCTGTCTCCACAGAGAAAGGAAAATACCCTAAGCCAGTGCCTCTATTTTACTATCTTTTTTTTTTTTTTTT
>Ga0065711_1005467_pt1 | contig 21698 bp, 8 predicted proteins | sample Hoacrofraction12_FD_59098 | JGI IMG/M metagenome (GOLD analysis project Ga0065711, IMG submission 59098) | Hoatzin crop microbial communities from Cojedes, Venezuela - Epithelial fraction 12 v2 (version 2) | ecosystem: Host-associated > Birds > Digestive system > Esophagus > Crop | place... | reverse complement strand
AAAAAAAAAAAAAAAAAAAAAAAAAAAAAAAAAAAAAAAAAAAAAAAAAAAAAAAAAAATATGTGGGTCAAGGTTCTTTGGCTAAGCTTGTAAGCCCCCTCTGCACTGACACCTAAAATTTCCATACATAAAATGGTAGCGTGAAAACTACCAGATTTACTCACAAGGGGAAAAAAAAAAGAAAAGAAAAAAAAAAGGAAAGCAAAAAAAAGCCATACGTAAAAGAAAATTTTGAAGCTCCTTCAGACGTAAAATACGGGTCATAAAAACAATCCTAATTTTTATTCTTGACTGGTGTGAAATCTACGATTGGATCTCTCTGGCTTCACTGTAGCTTTTTTACCTGTCTTTTCATATTCGATATATTCTTTAACATGCCATTCTGGGATACAGTTAAAAAAGTGCTAGTGTTTACTATATACAGCTTTATATTATTCTAATGTGTACTGTGCACTTCTCAAAAGCAATCAGAAACTATGGTTTCTGTTCCCAGCTGGTTTTCATCTCCTTGCTATAATAATGCAAACTTTTTAATGTGATAATGAGAGAAAGGGATTAGAAAAAGAATTCAGAAAACATGGCATTACACTAACTTTTTAGCTCAGGTTATTGCTGTATTTCTGAGAAATGAAGTTGCAGAGGAATTCCACAAGTGAAAACGAAATCTTTTTACTGCATGACATCACAATATGTTTGTTTCTCTGTATATTCAATATGAACAAAAATGAGGAACATTCAGAGTGTCTGCAGGAGAAATGGAGTTGTAGATAGCATCCTTACTGAAGTAAAAAGAGGAGGATGTGACTATACTTCTGACTTACAAAACTGAGAGGATACAATCCCATCACTCCTATTTAGTTTAAATATTGCTGCTGTTTCTTCTTCTTGAATGCTACAAACACAATTTCATTTGTCTCAGGGAAATGAAAAAAAGAGAGTTTACTGCTTTGTGTTCAGTCTGGAAGCTTAAAAACAAAAACAAAAACAAAACCCTGAAGATAATAAGCATTTTATTTCAAAACTTGATATCTTATAATTTCAGGGAAAAAAATGTGGCATGTCATTGGAATACAAAACAATAAAAGAGTAATAAAAACACAGAAATGGAAATTACTGGCATAGGGCACTGAGACATTCTTCCTAATAAAGCTTCAGAAATCCCAGGACTAGGGAACAGGCTCTGTTTGCCACAGAAGATGTCAGTATTCTGGAAAAACTGCAGCTGTACTTTGAGTCCCACAGACAGCTAACTTCTGACAGCTGTGAATGGTTCTTTGTAAATGTAGACTTCTCTCTTTGACTCAACACTGAGCTTCTGGAAAAGCTCCAAAACAGCGACTCTTGTGTGGTGTGGTTGAAAAATGCTCTAAATGCACACTAGGAGATGGCATGGCAGACTAGGCGTATCTAAACGTGAGTAAAATCTGCTGATGCTCTATCTTTCTTTCCCCATATAGGGATTTCAGGTTGTCTGTTTTGCACTTCCTGTGTCCTTATAACTGAGGAACACCAAAAGAAGTACCACAGAAATGCAGAGCCAAAACCACATTGCAACAGAGTGCTATGGAGTTAATGTAAACAGTAACCTAGGTTTCAAGTACTCAAGCACCTTGTCAGAAAAATAACCTCAAAATGTTTACAAATGTTAGAAACAAATATTACTTTTTTAGTAGCATGATCATCTGAAATAGAGTTTGTTTCATCAGTATTTTTTCAGTCATTAGCTGCTCAATCTCAGTTAAAATTGGTGAGATTTCAACTGTTTTCTTGGTAAGGAATGTATTTTAAAAACTGTCCTCCACTAGCTTTCAGCTTAGGAAGTCTGTTGATCATATGCTCTGATTTATTTTCCCTTCATCTTGAGAATGACACACAGCATGCTTAGCAATTACTATGATGCTGCCACCTCACATATCATTTAGGCAATCTACACACCCAGATTCTGCAAGGTATTTAGATATCGAACTTCCACTGATTTCAAACACGTTTTCAAAAAGCTGTTTGATGCATTGCGGTGATCTTCAGTGGTGCTTAGCTCATTTTCAAATGGCTCTACTTTGTCTAGATTTGTTGTCACAAAATGGCACGTGATATTCCACTTGCAGTCACTACAGATATATTCAATTCTATATTCTACATAACTTACAGAATTATCAAAATACCCAAACTCACTAAGCATACACCCCTGTGTGACGCATATTTGAAAAATCTCACCTAAAAGGGCAGATTCTGCTTTAGTGTTATGGGGTCAAATTAGTAGTGGAGAATGTAGAAAAATTACACCTATATTCACATAATCTGCATGTAGGCTAAGAGCAAATGTAGCCACTGTGTGTTGGGGAACAGTTTGATCACTTTTCCTCTGTACTTGTGTGGTATCTTAAAGAAGCAGATGAGTGAGGAATGATGCATTACTACTGGGTAGCAAGACACACCTCCAAAAAAAAAGACAGTTACACTTGTAGATATAATATAGGAGAGTTATACATAGGAGATATATATTTATATGCGCTTCTATACATACACACAGACTCGAGCACATATATATGCTTATAGGACCTTCACATTCACTCTGCCATCTGCAGATCCACTCCTCTTCATGTTTCTCTTGAACCAATGCTGCAAGCATTTTCCTCCCTTATCACGCAGCTGTATCAGTTTTCCGTGGAGAAGAACCTTATTCAGGGGTCAAACTGACATTAAAAACCTTTGGGAGAAGCAGATTCAATACTACATTTGAAATATGATATGACCATAGGCTATGAAACAAAGGCAAGTGTATGTATTTGCCTTTGTGTTGTTACTCTTTCATATCTGCAATATAGAAATTATTGAAAAAGCATAGGAGAGTATACCCCAGAAAAAAATGCATTTAAGAACTAAAATCATCCTGCTTTAGTACAATTCATTAAGAAAAGTATTTCAGCATTTTTCAGCATGTATTAGATATTCCAGAATGTGTTCAGAATTTTTCAGTACATATTAGCTAGATGATTTTAAAGAACAAAATTATCCTCATCACAAAGATAATTCACAGCAGAGTAGCAAATTTTATGATGTGAAACTGAACTCTGAAGTCTTATTCAGTTAAAAGTTTTGGCAATTATAGTCTGGCGCATTTACTTATCCTAGCATTTTAATGAAGGGCATCTTGCAAAACAAGTGATCAGCTAGAAATACATAATGCCACACAGTAGACTTCCTCTAGATCTCAAAGTTCCTCTCACATTAATCTTCAGAGTCTCTGGAATTGGTTTCTATTTACATGAGAATATTCAAGAGTCTAGTAATTACGATCATTTATTCTCCACTGAAAAAATAAGATAGGCATGTGAGGTGGAAGGAAAGAAAATAATATCTTTGAATTCTATTCTAACAGAACTGAAGAGGATCTTTCCCTTGAATGCAAAATTATCTTTTCCAGATCTTTGTAAACTCTATGCTGTTTACAAATACATTTTTAATCTTGAAAATGTAACTGCAAGAATTGACCTTCAGTTATAGAGTCATTTCACATCTTTGGTGAAAAAGTCACCAAAGGAAACTATAACTGCTTAAAACAGTGTTGTCAGTGAGTGGAGGATATAGCCAACACTGATAACTGCTCTGCTAAGCATTGCAGCTTCATACAGCTCTTTTTATATTTCTTAATTTTAATCACTGAAAATGTAACCCTGCTTTTGTTCGTTTAGAGTTTGAAAAGGTCATACTGAACTACTATATGAACAAACTGAATACTACGAACAGTCAGTGACTAAAAAGGTATTCCTGGAGTGGAATGCCAGGATATGGCTGCTCCAATCATTTGAAAGATTATTAACTGACTACTATAAATTAAAAAAAGGATGTGTAAACAAACCAAATGAAATAAAGGAAAAATATTAAAGGTTTAAATCCATAAATGGCTTAACAAAATGTAAAAGCCTAGCCTGTTATGCTCAGAGCTTCCAGTGAGTGGGAGGATGTGCTTTTGAAACTTGTCAATTTGAAGGGACCATTAAACTCATGTTATCAAGTTCCTTGGTCAAAATTTCTTATCAATGAACTTCTATACAAAAGCAGTAGTCTCTCCACATTTTACAATAAAATAGCATGCTGAGGGATATATCCTTCTTTGAATGTCCCTTGAACGACATATCTGGGACAGCCGAGCCAAATACTCTGTTTTTAATGATCTGTAAAACCAATTGGTATCAAATTGCACTGGAGCTCAGAAACACAGAAATGGAAAGGAAAAAAAACAAACAAACAAAAACCCCAAAGATATTAAGTGTAGAAAATGTATTTCATATAATAAAATAAATATAGAAATTATGGCAGAATCAAGTCATATCAGATATTTTATAAAGAAAGCAGAAAATGCCACAACCAACAGACAAGCAACAACAGAATAACAAGAAGAAGCAAAGTAAAATCCCTGTTAATGGTTTGAAAAACATTGTAAAGTATCAAAAAAAACCTCCAAAATTCTCCAGGCAAAGCTCCTTGATAGTAGCTTACAGCATTTTGACTGAAAATGCTGTGAGATGGCACTAAAGCTGGTGCCTTCATATGGCAGTTTTTTTTAACTGCTTTTCAAAAATAATTTTATACCTGATAAAAATGTAGAGCTAACCTAAATGTTTCAGACATTCTCAGTGTCCCTGCCCTACCACACCCTGCTCCCTACTCACCCACCGGCATTCATACAGATACACAGAAACACAAGAAATTTTACCTGGCCTCTATTTTTAGTTGCTAACAAGGACTAGCCCAGGCCTACAGGCTCTCTGCAGCGAAATGGAGACCAAGCTCCAAGCCATGTTCCAGGGAAGAAAGTAACGAGCTTTCTTACGGTCTGGGCCCAGAGTGCAAATAAAGGGGAACCACTGTGCTAATTGCAGGCACTCACACAGACTGAACCTATGGGACAACTGACTTTTCATGCTGCACTAGATCTCTAGTGCAGGGCAAGCTTCATGAGCAATGCAAAGCCTAAGAAGCCTAAAGGCAGATGGGTTCAGCTATGGACTTACTTCGAACTCCCACTTCTAAGTGCTGGTCAACTTATGCCATGCCCACATGCTGACATCTGACGATGAGCATGCTAGCACAGGAAAGGTTTGGAGCTGTGTCAGAAAGTATCATTATCTGGTTAAGTCGTTGATGGTCGAGGTGAGGACAAGACAGCTGTGATGAGTCATCACGTTAAGGCTGAAGAGAGGAGATATTCCTCACTCTGAAAAGGCATAAGCATTATAATGGCTATTACTTTTTGGATGGTGTATATATGTTCAAGGACATGACAAGGAAGGACCTATTACAAGACTTTTCTGTGGTAGGTATTAGGAAGTAGATGTTACATGCAAGTATGGCATGTCACTAACGTCAAAAAGCTTTGTTAAGTATTTCACAATACTTTATTATTGTGAAATTATATTATTGTTATATATTGTTAAGTATTTCACAAGAGCTGGCATCTGATTCTTCATGCTCCAAAACCAAACGGACCGCAGAAAACTGCTGAAAAAAAATCAGCAATTGAAGTCATGAGTTGCTTTTAAGACCTACAACGTCTCAGCAACTGACTGCAAATTTCTCATGTGCACTGTTTTTCTTTTGGGAGAAGTGAAGTGGGAATGTAAGGCTAATTAACCCCTGAACAGGCTTGTGCCAAATTATAACACAGAGAACATTTTCATACAGGTTAATAATAAAAATTTCTGTTAGCAGTCTGCCTCAGTCAAACGTAATTTCTGTCTGCCTCAGAATCTTTTGTCTCTCATGTTTGTAAATTTGTCTGGTTTACGATTAAAGACTTTCCACAGACACAAACTCAAACTCAATTTCATACTACTAACCTTTAAAGAACGTACGTAGGTCTTTCATGTAAGCTGCTTCTCTTAATTTCCAGAACAGAGTTTAGCAGCATGGACGCTTACTCATTTTGGCATAGCCAAAAATAGGTTCTTGAACCTGAGTTTGTCCCGTCTAACTTTCAGCACTTACAGGAGCCTTTAAATTTTCTTAGATCCCTGCTTTCCCTTAGGGACAAATGGACATAGTCAACTGAAAGAATAGCTATCTTGAGAGGATGATTGGGTTCTTAAGGAGGCTTTTAACACCTGTTTATCTTTAAGTACAAAGGCAGCCTAGAGCAAACAAGCCTTTGTTAAAACAGTCTTCAGTACCTATTCGCTGTGCTTGAATTTTTCCGGTAAGAACAGCTAGTCTCCCACAGAAGCGATTTCTTGCCTCTTCGGAGTTAGGTGTCACGGAAGGGCTCTTCTAAGTGGAACTGCTTCGAATTATATTCTGATTTACCTGAAGTCTACCTCAGCCCTCTTTTAGTATGTAAGTCCCTGAATTTATCCACAGGTTTAGCTCAAGTTATTGTTTATCGTATTTCTAAGTTTATTGAAGTTTTAACTTTGTAATCTGTTGTTATCAACAAACTTTTACTCGAACTTATGTACGAAAAAGAGAGTAAACAACAATGATAATAATAAACACCAAGTGATGCATTTTCTCCTGCTAATTTATCTAATGTACGTGTCAGATATCTAAGCAAACACTCTCTAAAGCTTTGGCAGTCTGTAAATTAACGGCTTTAATTAACAGTTTCTTTCATTAAAACTATTGAAAGGATTCTATCCGTAGTGGAAGAGTATTCAGAGCAATAAATAACTTTTGCAGGTGTTCAAATGATGAAGTAAAACTGTATGGCATCTCCAGAGCTATTTCTTGTGAGTATATTTCAGGCATGCAAATTTTCTTCCTATTTGGAAAAAAAAAATCATATAACAAATAACGATAAAATAATTTGAAAAAAAAAAAAATTTTACTTGTCTTGGAATAGTTTCAAAGCTCTGTATGAGTGGTTTGACTGTCCACTGACATCACATTCTGCAAGATGGAGCTCAGAAAGGGGAACAGACTTGTGGGTGAAGAACCTATAGGTAGTTTAAGTTTAAATCTTAACCTGCGCATATGCAGGCAAATTATCATGGACAGGATTTGGGAAATGGGGTGAATGTCACTTATTACAACTACTCTGAAAGAGTAAAAAGATGAACTTTTGATGGAGAAGTACCAAAAACAAAAGTGAAGTTTCTCTGCTCACAGATATTGTTATTGGGACTTCCATTTTTCTGGAGTAATAGTACCAGTGGAGTGAAATATTACCCATAATTTCAGAATTTGTTCCAGAATTAAACAAGATTTAAGGGAGTTAGGAAACTCTGCAATAAAACACAAAGATAATTTGATTGGAAAAATAATAAAAAAAGGAATTGTAGTAATATGGTTATGCCTCAAAATCTATCTGAAATTATTAATAAAATTTCAAATTTTAAAAATCATAACTGTAGTATAATAAATACTAGAAAAAGAAACCAAAACCAGATGGAGGCACATCAAAATAATTTGTGCTAAATAAACATAAGATATTGTTAATTTACTGTTAAGCAGATATATGATAATGCAACATGAATCCATCATACAAAGCTTTTTTCGCAAGATTAAAATATGTATTACTTCTTACTCTACATAAGTAATAGATATTCTATTTTAAAATACACTATTTGAATGAGTGTGCTGTAAGCAGCAGCACATGATGAATGACTAGAGATTACATACTTGTGATATCTACAAAGGTCAGAAGGTTTTTTACGATACTACTAGATTCCTCCAGCTAAGAAATTGGAGTGAAGATACCTATGGGATACGCAAGTCAATTAAACCAGTTTTTGTCAAAAGCAGAAACAGAAAATAAACCATGTATGTTTTACAGTAGCATTTTGGGTGTTAGTGTAGCAAATTAAATTATGTGGTAGTCAGCAGTCATTAGTGATAAATCATGTGGCAGTCGTTGTCCTGGATATCCTGCCAAATCTGCACGTTTCATTAGTGAGAGAGCATTTTTATGTGTGTGTTGTTTTTTTTTTTTACTTTCCTCTCAGCGTAACAATGAGACTTACTCCATTTTATCTTGGATGTGAAGGTCAACCATTGAGCTGTATTAGCTGTACGCAAACAAAAATTATTCAGGTTTAAAATATTATTAAGAACAATGGAGTATGTAATGGAAGAAAATAAAATACTAATTAACAGAAAATTGTTTTCATTAAACAGACTTTGTTGACTAAATAGTAATTGATAAAGTAAGAAAACACAAACACAAAGCAAAGAAATTGACTTCTTCATATGGGACCCACATGACATTTTATTCTATGTACAACAGCAAAAACGGAAACAAACAAAAATCACCACTTCTGGCTACGCCGTCTGCTATCACATTATTAATGCTAACAGCTTTGTTCCACAAACCATACATTCATCCACATCAGTTTAACAAAATAGAAAATGAAAAATACATATTATGACATATTAACTACATAAAATAAACTTAGTCATGCAGAAATTTTCATGTGCACTTTCTCAGGACCATATGAACTATTTTTTGAAAGAGAACTTAAGAAGTCTTCTGTAATATTAAATTTCTAAAAGTACTTTTTCTCATGCAAGTCTGAATTTTGAAATAATATCTGCCTCATGATCAGTAGCACTATATTTCCCCCAAAACCCCACCCATGTCAATACGACTACAGATGACTTAAAGTATAAATATATATGTTGATGTCTTCACAGTTATATTTAGGTATCTCCGGTTTTAACACGGTGACTGACTATTCACCAAATACGTATTAAGCCCTCTTGATTTTAGGTATCTGCTCAGGCCCTAAGCTAAATGCATTATGTCCCCATGATCAGTAGAGAGGAACATGTATTTAGAGTAGACATCAGGCTGCCTAAGTAGAATCATCCTTTGGAGATGCCCATCTCATATCATTACCTATAGGATGGTATTTAAGATGATTTACACATCCCTGATTTAAACACCATGCATGGTTGCCTAGTAAACAGTACCTTTCTGTCGTTAAAAAGCATGTTTATATTACAAATCCAAGTAAAATATTTCTTGCCCTACCTACAGTAGTTGGGAAATTGTTCAATTGGAAGAAATTAATTTCATTTAGCACTGCACAAAGGCATTTCAGGAGTAGGTAACATTTTGTAAAGGAAGACAGCTTCCTAACAAAGCCTGAAGCTTGCAGAACTGACGTAAACTTCAAAATGCTGAAGTTTATCTCAGGCAAGACAAACTTTGTGATTTAGGTATGATACAGTTATTTATTAAACTTCTCTGTTGCCATTCATTTCAGCAAAAAAATTGCTTTAAAAACATGGATTGAAGCCAGACATAAAAGGATGTCAAACATTTCCAACATTTTACTACATTAAGAGTTGATACATTTTCCAGATGAGATAGAGGAGTGTGAGTTCTAAGAAACGAATTGAATTAACTCTGTAAAGTATTTAATATTTCATATGCAACATTTTGGTTAACTGATGTCATTTTGTTTCAGTTCCTGAAATGAAGACTTTGGCTAATATTTCCTATCACCTCTCCTTCATCTGCTTTTTCTACTTGGCCTACAAATTTCCAGGTAGCCAAGTAGAGTAAAGTGACTTCACACTATTCAGTTACCACTGGATTTTAAGAGGACAGACCATCTCACTCGAAATGATTTTCTCTAAGTGATAGGTTGCATAATGTCAATATGCATTGATACTATCTGATCAGATATCTCTAATGGAGAATGCAGATGCAATGTGCAACTACTAGGTATCACCACAGTAACCATAATCATAGAATCATAGAATGGTTTGGGTTGGAAGCGGCCTTACAGATCACCTAGTTCCAACTCCCCTGCCATGGGCAGGGACACCTTCCACTAGACCAGGTTGCTCAAAGCCACTTCCAGACTGGCCTTGAACACATCCAGGGAGGGAGCATCCACAGCGACTCTGGGCAACTTGTTCCAGTGCCTCAGCACCCTCATCATAAAAAATTTATTTCTTGCATCTAATCTAAATGTACCTTCTTTCAATTTAAAGCCATTATCCCTTGTCCCGTCACCACATGCCTTTGTAAAATGACCCTCTCCAGCTTTCTTGCAGGCCCTCTTCAGGTACTGGAAGGTGATAATAAGGTCTCACAGGAGCATTCTTTTCTCCAGGAGGAAAAACCCAGACTCTCTCAGTCTTTTCTCATAGGAGAGGTGCTCCTGCTCCCACATCTTTTTTATGGCCCTCCTCTGGACCTGCTCCAACAGGTCCATGTCTTTCCTATGCTGAAGGCTCCAGAGCTGGATGCAGGACTCCAGGTGGGGTCCCACAAGAACAGAGTAGAGGGGTAGAATCACCTCTCTTGACCTGCTGTCCGTGCTTCCTTTGATGCAGCCCAGGATACGATTGGCCTCTGGGCTGCAAGTGCACACTGCTGGGTCATGTTGAGCTTCTCATCAACCAGCATCCCCAAGTCATTCTTCTCAGGGCGTTTCTCCATCTATTCTCTGCCCAGCCTGTATATGGGCTTGGGATTGCACTGACCGATGTGCAGGACCTTGCACTTGGCCCTGTTCAACTTCGTGAGGTTTGCATATGCCCATCTCTCAAGTCTGTCAAGGTCGCTCTGGATGGAATCCCTTTGCTCCAGTGTGTCAACTGCACCACACAGCTTGGTGTCATCGGCACACTGAGGGTACACTCCATCCCACTATCCATGTAGCTGACAAAGCTGTTAAACAGCGAAAGTCTCAATACCAACCCCTGAGGGAAGCCACTCATCACTGGTCTCCACTTGGACATTGAGCGATTGACCCCAACTCTTTGAGTGTGACCACTCCTTATCCACCAAGTGGCTTACCCACTAAATCTGTGTCTCTCCAATTTAGAGACAAGGATGTCGTGTGGGACAGTATGAAATGCTTTGCTCAAGTCCAGGTAGATAATATTAGTTGGTATTCCCTTATCCACCAATGCAGTAACAAAATCACAGAATTGTAGGGCTGAGAGGAGACCTCTGGGGATCTAGTACAATCTCTCTGCTAAAGAAGGTTCACCCAGAGCAGGTTCCACAGAACTGTGTCCAGGTGGGCTTTTAATATCTCCAGAGAAGGCGAATCCACAGCTCCTCTGGGCAGCCTGTTCCAGTGCTCTGTCATCCTCAAAGTAAAGAAGTTCTTCTTCATGTTCAGATGGAACTTCCTACGCTTCAGTTTGTGACCGTTGCCCCTTGTCCTGTCGCTGGGCACCACTGAAAAGAGCTTGGCCCCATCCTCCTGACACCCACCCTTCAGATATTTATAAATATTTATTAAGTCCCCTCTCAGCCTTCTCCAGGCTAAACAAGCACAGCTCCCTCAGCCTTTCCTCATAGGAGGGATGCTCCAGTCCCCTCATCATCCTCATAGCCCTCCGCTGGACTCTCTCCAGTATTTTCTCAACTTTCTTGAACTGGGGAGCCCAGAACTGGACGTAGTACTCCAGATGAGGTTTCACTAGGGCAGAGTAGAAGGGGAGGGGAACCTCCCTCGACCTACTGGCCACACTCCTCTTAATGAACCCCAGGATTCCACTGGCCTTCATGGCAGCCAGGGTACACTGCTGGCTCATGGTCAACTTGTCCTCCACCAGGACCCCCAGGTCCCTCTCCGCAGAGCTGCTCTCCAGCAGGTCCATCCCAAGGCTGTACTGGTGTATGGGGTTGTTCCTCCCCAGGTGTAGGACCCTGCACTTGCCCTTGTTGAACTTCATCAGGTTCCTCTGCGCCCAGCTCTCCAGTCTGTCCAGGCCTCGCGGAATGGAAGCACAGACTTCCCAGTTTAACAGCTACTCCTCCCAGTTTTGTGTCATCAGCAAACTTGCTGAGGGTACATTCTAACTCTTCATTCAGGTTGTTGATGAGTAAGTTGAACAAGGCTGAGCCCAGTACTGACCCTTGAGGGACACCACTAGTCACCGGCCTCCAACTAGACGCTGAACAACTGATCACAAGAATCTGAGTACTGCCATTCAGCCAGTTCTCAATCCACCTCACTGTTCACTCATTTAGCCCACACTTCCTGAGCTTCTGTAGGAGGATGTTGTGGGAGACAGTGTCAAAAGCCTTGCAGAAGTCAAGGTAGACAACATCCACTGCTCTCCCCTCATCTACTCAGCCACTCATGCCATTGTAAAAAGCTATCAGATTGGTCAGGCGTGATTTCCCCTTGGTGAATCCATGTTGACTACTCCTGATAATCTTTTTTTCCTCCACTTGCTTAGAGATGACATCCAGAGTGAGCTGTTCCATCCCCTTTCCAGGGATGGAGGTGAGACTGACCAGCATGTTGTTTCCTGGGTGCTCTTTCTTGCCCTTTTTGAAGACTGGAGTGACACTGGCTTTCCTCCAGTCCTCAGGCACCTCTCCTGTTCTCCAGAACCTTTCAAAGATGATAGAGAGCATCTCAGGAATGACATCTGCCAGCTCCCTCAGCACTCATGGGTGCATCCCATCAGGGTCCATGGATTTGTGGGTGTCCAGCTTGCTTAAATGGTGTCTAACCGGATCCTTCTTGACCAAGGGAAGGTTTTCATTTCTCCACGCTTTCTCTCTTACCTCCAGGGACTGGGATGCCTGAGGGCCTGCCTTAGCAATAAAGATTGAATCAAAGACGATGTTCAGTAACCCTTCCTTCTCTGTGTTCTCTGTCAGCAGGGCACCCCCCCCATTCAGCAGCAGGCTCCCTTTTTCCCTGTCCTTCCGTTTGCTGCTGATGTACTTGAAGAAGCCCTTCTTGTTGTCTTTGGCACCCTTTGCCAGATTTAATTCCAGAGAGACCTTAGCCTTTCTCTTTGCTTCCATGCATACTTTGACAATGTTCCTATATTCCTCCCAAGTGTCCTGTCCCACTTTCCACGAGAGAGCTGAAACTACATTAAATCATAAATTTGATACCAATTCTATGCAGAAATAAACTGCTCATCAGCATTTTTTTCCTCTGGAGACTATCTACATTTCTCTTTAACAGAGTATGCGAAAGGCTGCTTTGTGTATTCTAACTAGCAATATAATAAGATTTAAATAATATTTGCAGGGCATTTTGGAATTATTAACTAAGATGTATCATGTAGTTATTATGACGTTTATTCAATGTATTATATTTTTAGTGTCTTGCAATATATCTGTATAGTTTGTATAGATAATACATGCAATAGAGAGGCTTTTAATACATATATCACTACCATTTTTCACTTAAACTAATAACTTAACTGGTAAACTAATAAAACACTGGTATTATTCAGTTATTTTACTGATAATAAAACACAGGCAGATTCTCACTTGGTTTTTTTCAACAAAAAAATATCCCTTGCTCACAAATCATGTTCTATTTCTTCATTTTGAATGGCAAAGCACCAGTCCTCCTCCTTCCACTGCCTACTGCATAGAGATTTTAAACTGATTATTAGTTACAGCAATTAGTAAGTTAACAGAATAAAGAAATAAAACGCCAGTCCTTACATACCACTTCTCTTTGTAATGCATTATCATAAAACTGTAATCAATAAAGATGCTGAAGTTAGCCTGATGCGAGCTTGTAGTTCAAAGAATATGGGACCACACCACGATATCTTTAAGACAGATTTTCAGTTTTGTAATAAATTAGGTTCACAGATTTATTGATCTGCCAACACTCACTCTTCTCAACTGACCAGATATACTTAAATGTAATTTAATTTACAATAAACAAGTGAAAATCCAAACCCAGTACCAGATTATCATATCTGTCCTGATACAAGTTGCTTTCACTTTGCCTTTCAGCCAGTTTACTTTCAAAGAAGAACCAGTAACATGAAGCAGACAAGGCATTAATGCATTCATCAGTTCATGAGTTTTCAGTGCAGTGGACTTATAACTCTCTCACCTTTGTGTGAAAAGACTGTGGACTCAAATTCTAAACCAAGACCATGACTCTCTTAAAACCAGCAGAGGAATTCCAGCATAATTATGTTGTTATTCGATATCTTTAAAATAAAACCTCTTTCCCTAATCCCAGATTCTTAGCCTATGTGTGATACAACTGTCCAGCAGTAAAATGTTTAACAGTGCTGACATCTCCAAAAGAGAATTATTATTCACTACAAATTCAAAACAAGTAAACTCAGAATTTCAGTTTCAGGATTACTGACTGCAGGTTCAGAAAAGCAGCTTTTCTGTAGTCATGTTTTGAATAGTATTGAGAAGGATGAAAGCTTATTTGTTTGTTTGTTTATTTTTTTTAAGTAAAGGTCTGTATTTTGAAAAAGAGAAAGCACTGCTTAAGAACTCCCGGTTTCCAGAAAATACCAGTATAATCCATCTCTCAGCATTGTAGATGCTTCCTTATGATGTCACAGGAAATAATTATTTAATCCTCTGATGTGTCTGTTCAAGTATCTTGTTCATCATAATGGAAAGAATATATCTTCACTTCTCTTTGTATGTTTCCTTTTCTGTACAATAATAATAATAACAACAATAATCATCATCATCATCTCTCATGTCATAATGGCTGCTGACTTTGATTAAACAACTGGCCCACTAGAACAATGTTTGCATAACATTTAATAACAATTTGATTATGAAAAGAACTATGCTATAAAACAGTGTTTTATATTACTAGTGATTTATTTAGACATTAATTATAAGGGTTAAATGGCTGTACAATCCATCAAAGGCCTTTAATTCTTGAAACATCCCATTTCTCAGCATATTCTAGAGAAGCTAGTTTCATTACATATTTCTTCATCACTCTTAGACTTATATAATGAACAAAGAGTTTACTACCTGAAAAACCATTTCCATACTAAGCTGTATGAATAATTCTAAATTTATAACAAATTTACCAAACAGAAAACTTAAACTGACATGGTTTAAGAAGACTTTTTCCTATTTTATACAGATAACTACATAAGATCATAAAGACCACTCTAAGACTACATTAAGATCCAGTTTTTGAAAAAATTTTTGAATTCTAACTGCACAGTCATGAATCTATTAATATGTCCTCTTCAGTAATGTGCAAGATAGTTGTCAAACAGAACTCTAAAAATCACAAAGAAAGTTTACTATAATGTTTTCTAGTCCTTCTGCTCCATTTCTCTTCTTTTTCTCCTTCAATGTTTTCATTAAGCATTTTCCTGCACATAGGTGCATGTAGGGACACCTAGTGGCAGCAACTGATAGAAACTCCCCAGTCAGAAGACCTGGAGGAGTCACCAGTGGTATGAAGTCATGCTGAATAGCCGAAACATGCAACTTCACTTCATTATAAAGATTCTGCGCTTTTACTGGAATGAGTCCACTTACTTTAAAAACAAAATAAAACAAAAGATTCCTCACTTCCTTCTAATGCAACATAGCATAGTTACACTACCTGTTAGGCAGAATGGTTAAATAATAACTTGATTTTTCATTACAATGTGTAAACAAAGCTTCATCTTTATCTTAAATAATGACAAAACTGTCTCATTAAGAATACGTCTATTCTATGTTGTTAAGTGAATGCATGCATATAAATGTGTGAAACGAACACGTATTATATCTATATTTTGTAAATACATGTTTAAACTTACAATGTAAGTTTTTAGAAATCAAATTGAAGATTTACTTTTTTAAAATTATTGTTATAGTTCACTGTGTGCAGATAGGTTGTCTTCAATAACAATTCCAAAAATGTGAAACAACTCATTATTCTCAGGCAAAACTATGCAATTGAAAAAACACAAAGCTAAGCACTGGTATCCACTTATAGTCACACAGAGCTAAGTTTACCAATACATGTATGTGCTCCTACCTATCATTTACAGTGTCCAGACCCAGTATTCAAAAACCATTGAGTCTACCAAAGTTCTTGCTTTATGTACCTTCATGTGCCTCAAGGATCTGCATTCCTTGTTGTATATTTTATTGCCAATTACATTTAACTAGACAGCAATTTTTTCACAGACATTAGGAATCACATTAATGCTGTTTTACTGAGTTACTTGGAAGTCTAATTTATACATAATTAGTGATTTTCAAATTCTGACTTCCTCTGCTTGTTTTGCTTGTGAGGAACAGTTCAATAGAAATTCTCATGGGATGCTTAACTCCTTCAGAGTGAACAGGAACAAGATAGATCAGTCTCTATGTTTGAGGGATAGTATATTTGTCATATTCAAATTTCTATTAACTAATCTGGAGTAAATATTTTAATCCATCTCCTTCTACTGAATGTTTTAACCATTAAGAGACAAAACACTTGGTAATTCTCTGAGTTTCTCCTATTAAATCTGTTTTACTTACTGTTAAAAAAAAATAAAGCAGAAAGAAAAGAAAAATAATGTAATAGATTTGTACCTTAGGGTTACCCCTGTGAGTAAGAATGTGAATAAAACTCTGTATAATTCCCATCCTACTATTTCCACCAGAAAAACTAAGAAGCTACACCAAAGAAAGTGTTCAGATCCACACGAAATCTGAGTCCTTTTATTTCAGTTATTATGGATAGATTTATATACCTAATATTAAACATATTTGATACAATATAATTTTAAATATTTGATAATCCTAAGTACAGCAAGGAGATAGGAGAGATGAAAAGTCAGATTAAACATATAACGACAGAACAGTTTAGGAAATGGTAGAGAGATTTTTTCTTATATGCCACTTCATCCATGCCATGTCCTACTAAAAATGCTGAAAGTTTAGCTACTATTTTTGGCATAATGGAACTGAGATGAATATGATTTTCATAAAAAGTAGTAATAGAAAGCACAGGAACGTAGAGCTGGCAGGCACTATCTGAATTTCTACGTCCTCACAGTTGTGGGTTACCATATACTGGATATGTAGTGAAAAAAAAAAAGGTCTAGGAAACTTCTACTCTACTTGGTACTGCCCGCTTTCCAATACTAACTCAAAACCTTTTATTTTGCAGTACAAACCAAAAGCCAGACCTCTAATGTTCCTTGGGGAAAAAGAGAAACGGGGGGTAGAAAGGGAAAAATGACACCTGCTAATGGCTTACTGAGGCCCCTGCAATAGGAGGAAATGTGTTAGAAATTGATCATAAAATATTCTAGGAATTAAAACATGTCCCACTTTACAAAGGAAAACCAAAGAAAGAAAGAAATTAACAGAACTCAAAATCTAAATTATACAATAAAGGGAGAAAACATCCTTGCTGACTGGAGAGCCTGCAGTAAGCCCTGAGGCAGAGAACAGATACAGTATAAACGTAGAACAACCATATTCCATCTTCTTCAAAAAGCCCTTTCCTTCCCAGCTGGGCACAAATGTGACTTTCCTAACAGGAACTGTCCCATTCAACTACATAATATTTTCTGTAAGCTTTCCAAGTTCTATCTTAAAACAGCTTCACTTTATTGGCCTGATTACCTATTTGGAAGACCTTTCCAGTATCTCACTTCTCAGCTGGTCAGTAAATTTCTTCACATTTCTAGGCTATGTTAAAATATAATCAATACGTAAGTATTTGATGGTATGCCAACATCACTCTTTAGTTCAAATGCTTTCAGTTGTTTTTTAGTATTTAACTAAAAATGCATTTGTAAGGAATCACATGTCCTTTCAATATATATTTGGCAATGTATGCCTTTTTTAAAAAAAAAAACAAACTCTCTTCTGTAGACACATTTTTCATGCCCTAATTACCCTACTTTCTTTCTGATCTTTAGATTTCATTTTAAGATCTTCTTTGAATGTATGACTAGAACCATGCATAATACAACAGGCACTCATGAAAACACACATCTTTTACAATAGTATTAACACCTTCCCACTTACTAGGACAATCCTGCCTACAACATCATAGAATCACTTTCTCTTTTCCCTTTATATCAGTACTTCTCTATAATGGCGACAAATAGTTTCTGATTGAGCACTAGCTCCAGAGTTTTAGAATTTTGTATAAAATTGGATCTTCACTGTTTATAGCAAAAGTTTTCATCCATGAATTTGTAGATTGCATTATTAAATTTCACACCACTCCTATCAGTCCAGACCAAAATAAAATAATATATAGATACATACTAAATAAATTTACAAATACCGATGTGTTAAATTATTGACAGTAACATTAAGTTTGTGAAAATTAATATAGTGTATATATATATTCACTTATATATATGTATCTCAACACAAACACAGACACATATATAGATATATATATGCACGTATACATATACATGTATACATACATATATGTGTTTATATACACGTCTTCTTGTCTGATTATCCGGTTCTCAGCAAGACCTCTAATTTTGTATGGTCTACAAACTCTGTCGAGACCCACTTACCTTATACCCTGAAATCAGTGCTAAGTGTATTACAAAGAACTGGGCTCAAAACTGGTCACAAAGAAACTCCACTAATGACTTCCATCCATTTAGATAACTCCCCTCTCAACCTCATGTACTGTCCCCTTGTCTATGCTTCTTAGAAATTTTCAACTTGCTTACTTGTGAACTTGCATTTCATGTGTTGATCCTTTCAGCACTCTAGGACAGAAATTTTCTGGACCAAATACTTGTGCCACACGGTACCAGATATGCTGATGATGTGATTTCCCTTGCCCTATTCCTCCTTTCTTTATATATTAAAATATGCAGTCTTACCAAAAACAAAAGAAACTTTTCCAGTAACTATTTAGCCCAGGCCTACTTTCTGCTTAGTGTCCATCCCATCTTTTAACATCCATCCCACTTACTCAGTTCCCGTTTTACATACACAGCTTGATAATTTTTTACTATATTTCAGTTTTCTGTGCAAGTGTTAGTTTATCAAAGCTTCTGAGCATTCTCAGTTTGGTTTTATACCTTCTTTTCATTTCTTTATAGGTTTTGTGCTCACCCTTTATATCTTGCTTAAGGTTTTTACCTTCTGGGAATTCTTTTTCATCCCCCTTGTTTGGAGGTTTTTTTTGTTTCTCCCCCTCTCCCCCAAAGTAAATATTGAATAGTGTTTTCAATTTTTTACATAAAGTAATATCATGCCCTATTTGAATTCTAATTCTGATGATCCTCACTCAGGACTATCTCATTAATCTTTTTTGTTTCTCATTTTGACTTTCTGAAATGCTCGATTGCGGTTACAGGTCCTCCACAATTTTCTGTCTAGCAGCTTCACAAGAAGTGGAAAAGCTCAAAACCACCAGATGTAAGATTATTTTCTATCATCAGTTTTTCCTGCAGGTCTTATCATTCACTAAAATTAAGTTGTCCTTGCCTCTTGCTTGCTCAGTGTCTGTTCTCTAAAAGAGGCTGTCTATAACGTTCAAATTCATATCATCCCCAACATCACTGGTTCAATTTTTTTCTGATATTTCTGATATGAGGAATCATGCAAATTTCCATAATCACACAATATCAGAGTTGTTTTTTTTCCCTGTATTTGTAGGCATTATTATCTAGATTAAATCTCTAACAGCAGATTCATAATAGATTGCATCCCCATGAAGCTGTTTCCTTACCCTTTACTTCACCCTCAAATTTAACTTCTTTATTGCTCTACTGCTTAACAGCCTTTACTTCCTAACAGTTTTTAGTGCACTAACATGAAATTGTTTCACCAACTTTTTTGTCTTTCCTGAACAGTGTGTATCCTTCAGTTCCAATACATTTCACTTACGACTTCAGTACCTCCTTCAGTACCTTCCTCTTTTCCCATAGTGTCTGGTTCCACATACTGTATCAACTGTTCCTGTTACTCTTATTTATGAAGTACTATAGAAAGGGGGTAGACCTGTGCAGTTACAAGTTTTTGTAGATATAATCAACTTATTCATCATATCCTTTTGTTTATCTATCTTTTCTGTTGTTCCATCCTCATTCATGTCCCTTTATTTGTATTCCATATGACTATCATAAGCGTTACGTTCAATTTTCCTCCTGAGTTATTCAATTTAAAGGTTTTTAGGATCTCCTGGTTTAATGAAAGGCAGATGAAAGATAAATTAGCAAAAGTTAACACACTATAGTAATAAAGACATCTTTACTTCTCATAAATTTAGCAGCATTTACTGTTTGGTATTTGTGTGCTCATATTTATAATGATAATTCTAGTTTAAATATTCAAATTCAGTTATATCTGAATATTTAAGATATAAGATTAAGTTATATCTTAAATATTCAGATATAACTGAATATTATTAATTTAAATTAAGTTATATCTTAAATATTCAGATTTAACTTTCCACTGTTGAGGAATACTTTCAGACTATACGGACTCCATTCAAATGGAGTCTGATTCCTTACTGATTTTAGTAAGGAACACAGAGCTGTGCTCTCTCGTGCTAGTCATGCATATTGAAGTAAATATTCTGCAAAACTATAAGGAACTTTAAGGTATTTTACTGAAAACACAATGGTAATCATAATAAGAATGCATGGAACAGCAGCATGGTAGTTCTACACTAAGAACTACTTAATCCTTATGTGTCCTACTAAAATAATCTAGCAGTCTAACAACTTGGAATTAAGATTTTATTAAATTGGATTATCTGTTCATTATACTTTTAATCTCTCATTAGCACAGGACCAGATTAATTAAACTGAAACATATGTACAATACTGAATTTTACATAATAGTTTTTAACATGATTTCAGGTTTATGAAATGTCAACTTATCCAAAATGGTTCTGTTGAAAGAGTTAAGCTCAGCCTAACTGCCAAGGATATTTAAAATATCTTTCTCTATTATGAATAAAAAAGTATTTATGTATGCCTAATTTTGTGTCAGAGAGAAAAATAGCATGGAAGCACAAACAGTTGCAATAAATGTGCCAGGCCTTAAAAATGCAAGCACATATGCATAAAATTCCATATATTTAAAATACAGGACTATTAATTCAAAACAAAAATGTTTTTCAAAAATAGTGGGATCCTAAGAAACTCCTGTAAAACTTCCCTATTTACTATCTGTGAATTCTTTTTATTCCACTATCATCGTATATTTCATGTAGAATATTAGGAAAGCTTTAAAGAGTGTTAGAGGGGGAAAAAATTGCCTAGTGTAGTATCGTATTCTTTTCCTAACTAAAACAGTATCTTGGAACTCAATCTAAAGCCATTCAAGACCTTCCACTGAACAAATTGGGTTGGCCGCAAAACAGGAATGCCAGAGATTTTTTAATAACAGAAGTACTTTGTCCCACTGAGAAGCTTTCCAAAAACTCCTGCAAGGTCAGGAATATTATCTGATTTACATAAGAAAGTCATCATCCATCCAAACACCAGATCTTGCATATTTCAGGCCTAGGGAAAGAGGATTTGAGTCATACTCCTTTGATATCTGCGAAGAGAAGAATACACCTTTTGGGGAGGGGAAGGTTGAGCGTTAAGAAAAAGGTGGTTATGTACAATCACCCCATGGTTCAGCACGTAGGGATGCTAAGACACGAGTTAACAGAGGTCTGCAGAAGATATAGATGTGATGAATTCACATATCATACGGAGCGCGTTATTCCCTCTTCAGCGTTTAGACTCGCACAAGAAAACCCATGAGGGCACAACAACGTCTACCACCACACTTGAGCTAAAGCTGGATTCCAACCTCCATGCTGTGCACATGGGATGTACTTTATGTATTCCCGTACGCATAACACTTATTTCACTTACATACTACAATGTGCACTGAGCATAACTAATGAATACACACATGCAAACATGTGCACATCTTTGCATGTGTGTCATTAAATTACTTTTTTTATTTTTTAATGCTCAGCCAAATACGTAATTTCTCAGGAAAATAAGAACCACAGCAAGGAGGACGCAGCCAGCACAGCGTCGCC
>Ga0065711_1035890_pt1 | contig 21699 bp, 7 predicted proteins | sample Hoacrofraction12_FD_59098 | JGI IMG/M metagenome (GOLD analysis project Ga0065711, IMG submission 59098) | Hoatzin crop microbial communities from Cojedes, Venezuela - Epithelial fraction 12 v2 (version 2) | ecosystem: Host-associated > Birds > Digestive system > Esophagus > Crop | place... | reverse complement strand
TACTATTTAAAAGATGAGCTAGTTTTTTTTTTTTTTTTTTTTAAGGACTATAGATTATTCCAAGTTTTTGTGCTTTTCTTTTTTAAATCTTGTGGGCTTGTTGATGTGATGTTGTTATTGTATGAGCTAGAATTTTTTTTGAAGACTAGAAATGAAGCAAAACTTCTGGTGCCATTTAAAATAATCTGCTTGGGAGGCAGCTGATATGATATTGTCGGCAGAGCAGTATCATGGGATGAATGAGGCTTAAAGGCGGTAGCATAAGTAGATTTTTTTTGTTGCTGTGTGTTTTATGAAGGTAGTGTTTTATTCACAGAGTATTCTTTGTTTCTGTACCTGTGTTCTGTCAGCCATTTATGACTAAATGTATTTGTGGGACTGTGGCTTGAAAAGCAATGACTCCAAAGATCTCCGGGGTCGCAGGCACTCTTAAGCCACATACAGATGTAAGTACAGTTGGAGTATAAATTGTTGGCGGGCAGATGCAATTGCATCTGCCGTGAGTGCTTGCCCTTGTGATATTGTCCATTTCAAAGCCAGACGCTGACAAATGGGAAGGAACAGAGAATGGAGCAGTGAGTAAGGTTAAGGATTCTGAAAGTGCCTTTGGGTGAGACTGAAGAGTGACAGCCTCTTCAGTCGATCCGGAAGAAATTTCCGGTCTTGTGAGGATGGCCAGAAAGTGGTTGCATAAGGAAAAGGTTTAATCAGTGATAGCTGATTAAACCCAGCCAACAAAGACATCCTAGTGTCTAGTGATTGTAAGCAAAAATGATATAAATTCTCCTCAGCCCTATTTTAAATCTTTACCCCGGTGAGGGAAGCTAACATTAAAACAATTTTGGTTAGCTTAGATTATTTTGTTGCTTGTTTTGTCACTTTTCAGTTTTCAGTGACTGTAACTGGCCTACTTCAGACCTTGTTTTTGTAGCTTGTTTACATATTTATTAGTTTCCACATGTGCAATCAGAAAACTGGACTATCTGTTCAGTCTGAAGTGGAGAAGTGATTGCATGGATGTCTGCTGCGAAGGTGCAGAGTGAGTAATGAGCTGGAATGCAAAACCCTGAAGGTAGCTAGGCCTGCCCTTGTTTGTCTTGGGGAGAGTTTTAGTTTATTCAGTTTCTAGGAAGTTGCTTGGTGGAAAGTCTTTTTTATTTATTTGTACGTATTCAGAGTGTATCAGCATTTGAAAGTCTGTACCAGGGGTATCCAAAACTTTCAGATTTGCCAGCTGGGAGATTGTGATGCGGCCAAGAGTTCAGCACCATCTCCCTAGGCCAACATCACCCCTCACCAGCCCAGTACTCCTCCACTCTGCCAACCTGTCCCTCTCATCTCCTAAAACCAACCGCCCCCTCCTTATTCCTTCCCCGCTTTACTGACACGGGTTCCTTTTGCTCCAAGCCTCATCCAGGTTTGAGGTCTCAGGGGATGGCCCCACCTGCTCAGTCACATGCACCAGCAAGCAGGTCCTGAGAGCAGAGTCAGGACCTAATGCTACAGCTGTGGTCACTTTCAAAACCATATATAGATTGAAACCCTGTCCAGCTTCAGCCTCTCTTTCTCCTTGGTCCAGTGTAACTGGCCATTATGGGTGCGATCCCCAGATGTGGGAGGTTGCAGCAGGTGCTGCATGCATGCCTCCTCGAAGGAACTGCGATATTTGTATGCTATTATATATTGTGTGTTATTCTATGTTATTTGCATAGTAGCTGCATATTTAAGGTATGCTTCGATAAGTTTTTAATAAGGGGACATTGTATGAAACTGCTTATTAAAGTATGCAAAGCTGCTCAAGCCGTACCACTAGCTTCTTGGATCTGGAGCTTCACATACAACTGAGAATCTGTTTTAGAAGTAGTAATATTTTGCAGTTTCCCATTATGACAGCTGTGGCACATGTGTATTTTGGTGAGGAGGCATTTGTAAAGCCGGGGTTTGACCAGATCCCTCAGGTAGGCTTCCCAGTGTCATCTAATGGGTTACAAGAAAGCAAGTGAAAATTGCAGTTAGAGGCTAGTGAGGGTTGTAATTTTTCCAGTAATAAATCAGGAATAGTAGCTTTGAGGGGAGAGCTACAAGTTGTCGCAATACAGCATTCAGTGTTTTCAGCATAAAGTGAGCGACAAATAGTGATAGCACAAAGAAGAGGAGGGAAGCAGCACTCGTACAGATCTTTGCTAAGTGCTTGCTATCGACTGCTGAAAAGGTAACTGGGAAAAATCTTTGCTGCTCTTTTTTTGAGTCATGTGCCGACTGTTACTGGAGTGCTTGGAGACTTGAGCTGACTTTCCTGCTGGGAGAAACTTTCAAATATATCTGACTTAAATAGATGAACACTTATCTTCCATGTGCTTTGATAGCTCGTCTTAACAAGATTCCTGTTAACAAAGATATTTGCATTTAAATGTTTGTCTCTTGTATTCCATCTGCTCCATCTCTTTGATCCTTAACTGAAATCCTAATTATGATAGCATTTATGATTGTTCCCCAAGTAAACTGTAGTATCACTCATATAGGCTCTAACATCACTACAGAAACATTTGAAATGTAAACTTGAAGTTTTACTTGTTTTTTTTTTTTTTTTTATTAAAAATTTGATCTGAACAAGGAATCAAATTTCATGTTTAAGAGTGTAATTGGAGAATAGGACAAGTATTTATTCAACATTCACCTTTTATTCAATAGTGTTTTTCTGAACTGGAGACATATAATATGATGCATGGTTGCTATAAGGAATAGGTACCAAAACAGATGAATGAAGTTTGTTTATTACAAATGTTAACATTCTTCAAGTGTGGAGTAGGTTACATTGTTTTATATTTTATTGAGGTGTGCTGTGTTGAGTTTGCTGTTAGAAAGGTAAGTAAAATGGGGAAAAAAATGATGTAGTTGTAAAAATAGTGAAGAAAACCCTTTGCTTGTTGTAGGAAAGAAAATAAAATGATGCAAGCCAGAATCTTGTGGAACTAAAACCTATGATAATTTCATAATAGCCTAGAAGATGATAATGTTTTTAAAGATTTGCATGAAGTTTTGTATAATTCATCTAGCTACAATCCTATAGATAACTGCTCAGGATAGTGCAGCATGTTTGCAGAAGAGATCATGTAGCCTTTAGAATGTAATTTTCTTTTTTTGGTCACTGTGTTAGTCCTGTTGAAGATGAGCAAATGTGAAAACAACTGTTCCTAAATTAGTGGTATAGAAGCTTTGTTGGGGGTGTGGAGGGTGTTACATCTCCATGATCTGTTTGTCTTCCTTCAAGACTCAGCATGACTTGTTAGAAATGTACTGAAATCTTTTGGGGGTATGTGGGAGTTAGAATGAAGAAAATTGACTTAAAGGAACAGAAGACTAAATAGCAGCTGAAAATAACATCAGTTATGTGCTTCCATCCCTTCCTCCAAATATAAATTGTAAATGTGGAACTAAACTTTGGCTGGTGGTTTACTTATCTTTAAAATTCTGAGTGAGATTGGACAGTTACATAGAAAAAGAAAATCCAGGGTTAATATAAAGCTAGAAGTAGTAGTCAACGAATTTTATTGACAAGATTATAAGATCTGAAAGTGATGGACTGAATGTTGAAATTATTTGGCAGGTTTCATAAATATTTTACAGTTTTGTTGAAAAGTTTCTATTTTGAAATAAAGTTTGAGAGGTATGACAAAGACATGATCTAATCTAAAATAAAAGTATTTTTAAATGTGAACTGCTACACTTCTGTATGTTCCATTACTAAATTCAGCTCCTATACCAGTCTGTCTTCAGATCATTTCCAAGGGAATGTTTTATGCTAAACATTAACCAAAAGTTGCTTTTAATTCATCATTTACCACAACAAAGTCTTCATTCTGTAATGTCATCAGCATATTAGTCTTTTGTAAGATCTGAAATGCTATAGAACTTGAAAAAACAAACTTTGATCAAAGATCTGAACTTAAAATACATATACTAATTCTTCCCATGTTTGGAGTTGATAGGATAGTGAATTTTTTTTTGCATTAAATAAGCAAGTTAATTGTAATATTTTTAAAAACCTACGGTAATTTGCATGCTTCTCTAATGCCTCTGTACTTGATTGAAATTTATAATAGGAAGAAAAATTACATATAATGATGTTTGTCTTTGACCTTCCACGTTAATTAAAATGGTAACTATCTCTAGTTCTATTTCATCACCTCAATGGTGAAAAATGTTGATTTTGTACTTCGTCATTTCCTAGCCATCCCTTCCACTTTTTGTTCTGACTCTTCCCCTTCCCTCTCCTACTCTTCTGAAATGCTTTGACCTACCCTCATGTATATAGGCACAAGGTCATACAGTAAAGGGACATCCAAAGGTGCAGCAATGTGACTTCAGTGCTTTACAATGAGTTTGTTTGCTTGCGTGAATACATATGCACAAGATCTCAAGGATTCTACTTTTCGTTTCATGTGTTTCCCTCCCCCAAGTACCTTCCTATGTGCTAAATGAGACTAGGAGATGCACTAAGGAAGCCTGAGGCAAAAGAACAAGCAAAGAGTTTTCATACATATTTGCACTGCTTATAAAAAAAAATTAATGACTCAAGTTTTACTCTTCTCCCAATTTGATGAGGTGCCAGCCATTTACAGAATTCTGAATTGACCTTTGCAGTATAAATCAAGGAGTTATTCACCAAATTAATTATTCTGAAAAGAAGTCCTAAAGACTAAACTCTCCATGAGTAGGTGGGCATGTTGGAACACAATGTAAATAAGGAGTATGTAAAATGACCCAGAGTTTGCAGGGTGATTTGTTTGCTTTTTATTTACAGAAAACTGACTTAAGATATAATGATAAAGAATTGCTCCTGTTGCTTTAGAAGCCAGAGCATAAAGAGAGTTAATGTTGCCATGGTATATGACAAAATTTGAGTCAAATGTGTTTATTTTGGAATTTGTGGCCCTACAATAATGAGGGAAAACAGCAACACTGAATGGCTTTCTAGCTCACATTTTGTTCTTGTAAAATTAGTGTGATGAAGGCCAAATCTCACAGATGATCTTCTATATCTGAATTAAAGAAAAGACTATACCATGAGTGAAAATAGATGTTTTTACTGAAAGTAGACAAGAGTTCTTCTACCCAAGAGTTTTTTCTTGCAGCCTGCTTAAATACACAGTTCTTACCTGATGCTACATTTTTGGTCATGGGCTTGCTTTCGTCTCATAGGCTTCATGCCTAACACTAGTACTATGTTACTTTTCTCTAAATCTGGCCAAAAGTATAGTCTTGCGCATCAGTGAACTAGGAAGCTGGGGAATCTTATTAATGTGTGTCAATATCTGCAGGGAGAGTGTAAAGACGACTGGCACACGGTCCTGGGCAGCCGGCTCTAGATGGTCCTGCTTGAGCAGGAGGTGTGGACCAGATGACTTCCAGAGGTCCCTTCCAGCCTCAACCTTCTCTTATTCTGTGAAATCTTTGAATTTGGTTTTCTTATTTTCTTTAACTTTGAAATACTTTTAAAACAAGATTTACTGGCTCTGAACAGCAAGACAAAGGAACTTTCCAGCTCTGAAAGTATTATCCAGCTCTTTCATTGTGGTGGTCTGTATATATGGAAGCAGATTTGTTTTGTCTAGACTTCTATTGGGAACAAAAGTAGATCATTGGAAAAAACGTTCCCTTCTTAAGTGTTGCACAGCTATTATGATTCCTGTATTAACTTTTCCCGTGTGATACAGGCACTATTGCTCACAGCAAGTGTAACTCAAGCAGAATGTCTTCATTTTATGCCACTTTTTTTTTTTAATAATCACAACTTTAGCATGATTTTTCTGATGTATTTCTTATGTTGGCAGTGTTAATTTATATACAGTTTCCTGGGGCAACACCATCAATTTTATTACTGTTACAACTTTTCATTATAATGAAAATTCTACAAATAAGTAGCATGACTGTCAATATTGGAGATTTATGAGAGAGAGAAGGGAAGAGTAGATTTGTTCAGATTTTCTTCGATCTTCATCTAAGTTTTTTTTAATTTAAATATAGCTGTAAAATAAATCATTTTAAAAGTTTTCATCTTCCTTGAAATAGCACAAGCTTGTAAAATTGCAGAGGGTAGGTATAATTTTATTTTAGTGTTTTTAAAGTTTTAGTTTTATGACTTGCCATATTGTATTAAGTGTGTGCATAAATTGCAGTGCATTGTGCCGTTAACTGGCATGATATAGTAATTTCAAGTCTTTAAGCACTTTATTAAGGGATGGAGAAATTGGAGATTTTTTTTGCTATCCAAGAGAAGAGAACATAATTAAAAGAGGCACAAACCCACATTTATAAGATATATGGCACATCTGGCAGCTTGTGTGAAGATAATATGTTTGTTTGGCTGTGGGAATGCCTGCAATTGTATCTGCCAATCTGACACAGTAGGAGTTTAGCTAATGAGGTTGCCTAGCAAAAAGTGCATCAGGAGGAAGTCAGGGTTAAAAATAAGCATACATATGAAGAGAGAGCAAAAGATTTATAATGGATGTAGAACTGTTCCAAGTTGTTATGGCAACTAACATTTTAGACCCATAATTACATAATAACAATGCTGCCAATCTTAAATAGATTGCATTTTTGTTATGTGTTTTTCTTTAATGTTTTTTAAAAAAATCTTGAAATATTTTCTAAAATATTCAGTATCATAAGTATTCCATCAATGATCATGTAAAGTTCATATATTTTCATTTTTGTAGAACTACAGTGAACAACAAAATAAAACTTAATGGAATAAATCTAAAAACTAAAATACATGAAAATTATGTGTGATTTTCATACCAAAGCAATTTTTTTTGTTTAAACCTGCAAAGCAGATATAAAGATAGAAATCTTAGTACTATTTGTTAGCTTAGGCTTAAATCATAGATTTTTCTAACTTTTTGAAATCACCCTAATAATGCTGTTTCCCTTCTTGGGACAATTTGTAGGAAAACCTTTGAAAACATGCAGAAATAATAACTAGAATGTGTAGTGTAGTTATTTGCCCTAATTGTCCCAAAAGGGAGAATGAATCTGTTTTGTTCCTGCCACTCTTGAAGCCAAGTTTTTCAGAAAGTCTATGTAATAGATGATATGAGAAATGGAATATAATAGCCTTAAAATTGCTGTTTTTCCAAGAGTGAATAAAAATTTTAAGTATGAGCTTTTTTCATAGCAGGATTTGCATGTCCGAAGAAGAGCAACAAAGCTGGTGAAGGGTCTAGAGAACAAGTCTTTTGAGCACTGGCTGAGGGAACTGGGGTTGTTCAGTTTGGAGAAAAGGAGGCTGAGGGGAGACCTTATGGCTCTCTACAACTACCTGGAAGGAGGTTGTAGCCAGGTGGGTGTCAGTCTCTTCTTCTAAGCAGCAAGACGAAATGGCCTCGAGTTGCGCTGGGGGAGGTTTAGACTGGATATTAGGAGAAATTTCTTCAGTGAAGGGGTTATCAAGCATTAGAACAAGCTCCCCAGGGAAGTGGTTGAGTCACTGTCCCTGGAGTTATTTAAAACCCCTGTAGATATGGCACTTAGGGACATGGTTTAGTGGTAGATTTTTCAGTGTTGGGTTTATGGTTGGACTCGATCTTAAAGGTCTTCTCAAAGCTAAATGAATCTATGATTCTATGACTATGTCTTGTGTCTTGAGAGCTTACTGTGCCATAGCACTCTTAAGATTTGGTATAAACATTACTAAGTTTGATCAAATCATAATAAAAGTAATAATGACTTAATGCATTTACTATTTAAAAGCCACCTTGGAGTGCTCATAATGTGACATGTGTAGTCTGCCTTGAGGCTGTTCTCCTCTTTATTTGAGGAAAGCAGAATTTACCTTTTATTTTGCTGATGTAATATGGAGAAGTTCCTGCATCATCTATGCAAGAGGGATGAGACAAATAGGGGAAGGTAGTTGATGTAATCCAGAATTGCCAATTTTTTTATTAAGTGGGCTGAAGCAAAGCGGTGCTTCAATTATTTGAAGAGAGTGTGAAAATGTTGAAGACCACCTAAAGAAAGTAAACTGCTCCAAAGACGTGCTTAGGTACAGCCCTCTAAATTTCTTCCGGGAAGGAGCTGTGGCAAGGCACTGTATGTTTAAGGAAAGGTGTCTTTCTGCCCATCTCAAAAAGTGTGAAATTGTCATCCCAGCTTCATTAAGTGCTTTTGGGACACTTGGAGCACTGCTTGCTCACTGGCTAGCATGTTTTTCTTGACTAAGAAACAAATAATGCTGGTGTATTTAGTTATTCTTCCAGCTCAGATTACTCTATGGTAGTGTGTCTGCAGTTCTTTAACCTTTCAGTTTTTCATGTGTGCAAGGACCAAGTTGTGCAAGTTGCTTGGAAAATCAGTGGACCTTAAATTGTTCACGTCTTGCCTAAAATTCTTGTAGTGTTGAAGAAGATTGGATTATGTTCTTCTGTGACTTGTGAAGGTCATTACTAATGTCACAGAACTGTTGGATTTATATTGCTGCCATGGCAAGGACAAGCAATTGCTTAATATTCCTGAATCCAGGTTCATAAGTGTTACTCAGTATTATGTAGTGAAAACTATTTACTCTTCCATCTTTCTAATAAGGGCGTATTTACAATAAGATGAAGAGAAGTCCTATTGGTAAGTATGGTGTTTGGTGTATCATAGGTATGTGTGCATAAAATGGTGACATCAGGTTTTCTGATAATTGGAAAAGTAGGGAAAGAAGCTGGAAGGAAACCTTACAGCCTGACAGAGGGCTTGAGTTGAGAATCCAAGCTTTGTTAGCCATAATTGAAGAATGAGGTTACCAGTAATTCTCAAGGTCTTATTTTTTACCAGATGTATTACGAGTGTGAATTATGTACCAATGAGGAAAACAAGAAAGAGTACAAACCCTGGAACATTAAATGCAATGTTGCAATACGGCTGTCCAAGACACATTTTTAGTAGGAACTTGCTAAAAGCTTAGAATTTAATTAAAACCCCAACATTTTGTGAGATGTCAGAAGCTAGGAGCTTGGAGGGGGCTGTTGGGGAGAACAGATACTGAAGGATTAAAAAGAACATTCCAGGTCACCTTGTTACAGGGAAGCTGAATGTGTTATTTGAACCATATATACGCAGGAGAGGAGCTTTTAGGTATGAGAACATCTGTGTCTATGTTTGTTACAAGTCCCCATAGCAGATACTGTCCATTGCAAGGGGTCACTGGCAGCAGCGAATAATGTTCCAGGCATCTGAAAGAGACTCCAGTGTGAAACTGTGAAAGTATCAGTATTGTCCTGACCGTTGCTGACACTGCAAGGTGGCAAGTCTGGTGCTAGCCTTTGAAAAGGGCTAGAGTAGGAGCCAGGACAAACAGCCAGTCTTCACAGTGGGAAAGGTTATCGGTAGGATTTCCAAAGCATGTCCTGTGACCTTTGCTGTTCCATGTCAGAAAAGTTTTGTGAAGTGGGGTGGATTCTGGGACTAAAAAGTTGCTGTGTAAAATGAAGTTGTTTAGGATGATTAAACCTGTAGCTTATTCCAGAGAGTTGCAGAAGGCTGTCATTGAGTGGCTGGATGATGTCAAACAAAGCATTAAAGTCTGTGAAGCACAATGCACTGATTTAGTTATCCAAACTATGGAATAAGTATCCGTTCACTGCAAAAAGTGTCTGGTAAATTGTGAAATATTGTGTTACTGTGAAAGTTACTGGGTGAGAAAATGGAAAGCATTTGTAGCCTACATGAAAATTGCAGTCTTGTGTATCAAGGGTGCCTTGCCCGATGCAGGGTAGATGCAATAGAAAGCAACTGATCTTATTAGAACTTCTTTTGCTAGATGGTGGGGGGAAAAAAAAATCTGACGATAGCTGGTGGTCCCTTGTCCTAAGGCAATTTTAGGTAGCTCCTCTATGCATGTCAATATGTCTGTGGTCAATGCTTGTGCAGGTGGCGTGGTCTTCCAGTCCAACAGAATTACCTTTGCAGACGTGTACTGGCATGTATACTGCTGTTACAGGTTTGGTAAAATACTGCTGGTTGAAAGAGCCTTAGCTTTGCAGTAGTTTGTAAACCTTCTTGCACAGCATTTGTTTTCACTGATTTTCTCTGTTATTGTGAGCATGCTGGAGACGTATTATGTGGTTGAGGAGAGTGTGGTCAGGTGGTGGGCTTGGGTTGATGGAATTTTCTTCACCAAAGTGGTTATGTAAATCGTTGCTTTCATCTTTTCATGTGATCAGGACTGGACTGAGTATTGTTTCAAAGGATACAGCGCATCTAAAAAGATAAAGAAGCAGAATAAAGAATAAACATGGGATAAGGAGTGGTGGCTCTGTTGCTACCTTTACTTGACGGCGGTGAAGTTTGTAAACCACAAAGTAGTGTAGAGGAGCTTGGATAAGAGTAGACAGAGAGCACGTACATTAGACATTACATACAACAGTGAAACAAACAGTATATAGGATAGTTTTTCCTGGAGTATCAGGAGTAGAGTGAGACAATGAAAATAAGCAGCACATCATAATGAGGATAATATGTATGTTTGCGCGTAATGAATTTTTCTTGACAGATGAAAGTATAGCTGGATTAAAATAAGTGCTGGATGAATTCATGAATGATAGGACTCAGCACAAGAGTTCAGTTGTAAAATGTGGTTCATGACGTTCCTGGTTTGCTTAGTGGAAGAATGAACATGGGAAAAGTTTAGTCCTTTCTTGTGCCGTTCCTTAAACATCCCAAATGGCCAGTGTCACAATTATTATGTTCTTTTAATGTTTCATGAAAGAATGTAAGAGATTATTTCAGAAGCTCCTGCTTGCTGCTTTCTCCAGTTCTATCCCGGCGTGACTTGGAGAGAAAGTGGCTGGTTCTAAACTACCTTTTGGCAGCAGAGGTGTTGGCATGATAGATTAGTATCCAACTTTTGATTGTACCAGGAGATGGACCTGGGGTGGAGTGGCCCACAAATGGATCAAAGGGTATTAAAAATAGCTTTAAAATGGCTTGTGAAGCTGCCTCTCTAAGTAGCTTCCTGCAAGTTCTGCTTTTTGCTTTTTCCAAACAGGGATGGAAATTATTGTAAAATGATGATTGTTTCTGTGGTGTGTAGTAACAGAACCTGAATATTCTCAGTTTCATGCTGTGTGGCGTAGTGGCAGCTGGAAGAGGTGTGTTGAGAACTAGCTTGTAATCATGGATGTTGCTGAAAAGGTTGGCTGTTATAGTTAGGCGAGGAGAGCTGACTGAAATTCTGCTCTTTAGAGGAAACCTGGATTATTGCAGGACTGTTGTTGTTCGGATGCACCATCTGAAAGGTGTGGGGCCTTTTTGAGTTTAGTGATCATTCATTTGCATAACACCTTCAGCATCTTGGATTAGGGATTCTTGAAGTAGAAGCAGCTCACAAGGGGACTGTGAGGTGCGTTCATTTTATGAAACAAGCTGTCATTTATTTTGAGTGGTAAGCTACTTAGTTCTGTGGTGTCTTCAAATTAGTAGAAATCTTGTTGAGTAATCAGAAAAGTATGAATCACTGATTAGCATCTTTATGTAGTCAAGAGTACTGTTTTCTGTCTAGAACTGATTAAAAGTACATTTTTATAGTAACAAGATGTAATTGAAACAAAACATAATTAATTTTAAAAGTGCATTTAAAAGCGTTCTCTTTCTGCCTTTCCTTCCTCTTTCTGCACTGGAAAGCAGGAGAACAACATTCAGCTTTGTTTCTTGTTCATTTAAGGTGTGAATTTTGATTAAGACAAAAATATTCTATTAAAAATTACAAACAGAAGTGTTGACAAGCTGTCTAGCTGTAAATGGACAACCATGGTTTTGCGTCACTTTCTACTACGCAGAAGATTTGATTTGATAGTCTCCATAAACAGTTTATCGGAAAAAGCTTTGGATGCCATTTTTCCTACCTCTGCGTATCTTCTCCATCTTGTTGAAAATTTAGGGAGCAACAGACAGGTCCTGAAATCAGGAATGCTGGAGAGATGCCTCTTCAATCTCAGCATTGTTAGCCCTAGAGCGCTAACAAGGGAGAGGAGTCTGGTAGCCAGCTTATAGGAAGCTGTGCGTGGTGGAGTTGGCTCAATTATGTATCTTAGGCATCTCCCTTCATACGCTTTCAAAAACGGTGAAGTCTTTTGTGTGTATACTACCTATTCTTTTGCACTGAGAAAATAAATAAACAGAACGTAGTATCTTTCCCTTGTAAGTTACATGAATGTTTTTATCTCTTTGTTTCAGTATATGTTTTTCCCATTACTATGTTTAAATTTAAAATTAGTGTGTGGTTCCTTCAGGATAAGGAGCAACTTTGTATGTACAGAAATAGTCATATCCACTCAGATTCTCATATAATTCATTTTCTAAATAAATATTTTCAAGCTGAGAGTTGCAGTGGAGAGGATGCCTGGTTAAAATGTGGGAAACTATTCGCAAACATCTTAAGTGTAGAGCTAACAAGCGGAACGGTTACTTGCTGAAGATTATTCTCTAGTAAGTCTGCTCAGTAACAGATGAGCTCAAGCAGCTCACTGCTTCTAGATATGTGCATCTGTGTTTTGAAGGATTTGTCTCGTTTCTTAACTTACTAAAACATATTGATTGGTCAATTGGAAGTACTAAATTGTATGAAAAAGTAAATAAAAAAAAACACATAGCTTTTTACATTCAGTGAGTGCTTTAAAAACTCAAGTGTTATCTTTCCTTGTCATTTGTAGTATTCTGGAGGGTGTTCATGCTAGACAAGGATTGGTTTTTCTACAACTGGTAATTTCACAGGTTCTTAGTTTCTCTGTTTTCGCAAAAAGACTTTACCCAGTAATAAAATAAAGCTGTAATCAGTTCTTCTATTAGATTCACAGTTTTTATACAGTCGATCAATGGGGAGTTTCACGAAATACACAATGAAGTTGCTTTCAGTGCATTGTTGGCAGCCCTTGTTGGTGTCATTCTGCTCCCGCTTAGCAGGGGATGCAAACTCTTAGATATTCTTGAGAGGGCAAATTTTTAGATATTTTTCAGAAGGAAATGAAATTCTTCAGGGAGTCCAGGTTTGGCAAAACAGCTTGAAGTTTCACGTGAGTAGTCTTTTATGAATTATATGGCTGGGGTAGATATGGGCTAATTTTATCACAGTTTCCTGTGAAACGCATTTTTTCAGAGATATTACTAATTCGATTTATTTAAGGTTAATACATAGGGCCCAGTTCAGTTCCGTGTTGCGTTTGCCTTCATGAGGAACGCACAGTGTGTTGAGCAGGCTGTGTTAGGGCAGCAGTGCTCATGGCCAGCATCTTTTTATAAGAGACCTGGTGCCCTATGTACGGAGAAGAAAGGAACCACTGCAGGCTGGGTGTCACCGCTGAGCGCAGGGCGGCAAGAAGGTGCTCGCTGTCAGCCCCCGCCCTCCCACCATGGGAAGGGAAGGAGGAGGAGAAGGGAGAGACGCTTACAAACTGAATATTAAAACAGCTTTACTAATAACACTAATAATATTAACAATAAGAGAAATAAGGCAAAATATCCAAAACCGGTACTGAGTTTCCCAGCGTTGGGTGCTGGGGTGCTGGCATCCCGCTAGCAGCTGCCAGGTAGCACCAGGCAGTCCCAGACTGGCCTTGGCAGCAGATGGGAACTGGACTCAGGGATGCACAGATCGGAATCTGGATCAGGATCGCAGGCAGGACAATGAGCAGGGTCCTCTTCAGAAGCCGTCCATGGATGAAGACAGAGACACCCTCGTGATCCCCCAGCTTTAAACTGAGTATGACCTGCATGGCGTGGAATACTGCCTTGGTGAATATCGGGTCACCTGGCCTGTCCGCCCCTCCTCATAAGAATGACCCCTTCTGGCTCCTCACTTGCGGGACTTGAGAGATCTGTCAGTGGCCTTGGCTGCTGTAGTGATAATTATAAAGAGGGGCCTTTTTCTGCATTCCTTTCCTACCATTAGCTCAGTGTAACTGTAAACATCAGGTATTATCAGCTTTGGAGTGAACAGTGTCTGTAACATATGCAGCCAGCTTCAGAAAAATGGAGTTACTCAGAAGAACTTAGCTGTAAGGAAGATTCACTAAAAGATTATTGGTTCTGTTTTAGCCAAAACCAGGACACTGAGTCACTTCAGCAGCATGGCAAAACACTGCTTGGCAAAAATGATGGCACAATATCCAAGTGGGAAAGCAGGCAGAAGGTGGAAAATAGAACTGTTAACTTTGTCAGTGGTGGAAGAGATTTTTATCTCTATCTCACAAAAAGGGAATCTAGGACTGTTATGGGTTTGTGTGGCAAGATTTTGGTTGTGGAGGGGTTATATGGGTGGCTTCTGTGTGAAGCTTCCCCCCTGTCTGATAAAGCCAGTGCCAGCCAGCTCTAAGACGGACCCGCCACTGGCCAAGGCCAAGCCAGTCAGCGATGGTGGTAGCGCCTCTGTGATAACGTATTTAAGAAGGGGAAGAAAAAAATGGCAGTGAAATGGCAGTTGAGAGAGAGGAGTGAGACAATGTGAAAGAAACGACTCTGCAGACACCAAGGTCAATGAAGAAGGAGGGGGAGGAAGTGCTCAAGATGCCAGAGCAGAGAGTCTTCCCTTGCAACTCCTGATGAAGACCATGGTGAGGGAAGTTGTCTCCCTGCAGCCCATGGAGGTCCACAGTGGAGCAGATGTCCACCTGTAGCCTGTGGAAGGGACCCCACGCTAGAACAGGTGGATGCCCAAAGGAGGCTGTGACCCCATGGGGCGCCCGCGCTGGAGCAGGCTCCTGGCAGGACCTGCGGACCCGTGGAGAAAGGAGCCCATGCCGGAGCAGGTTTGCTGGCAGGACTTGTGACCCCATGGGGGGCCCACGCTGGAGCAGCCTGTTCCTGAAGGACTGCACCCTGTGGGAGGGACCCACACTGGGGCAGTTCATGAAGAGCTGCAGCCCGTGGGAAGGACCCACTTTGGAGGAGTTTGTGGAGAATTGTCTCCTGTGAGAGGGACCTCACACTGGAGCAGGGGCAGAGTGTGAGGAGTCCTCCCCCAGAGGAGGAAGGAGTGGCAGAGACCACGTGGCTGACCACAGCCCCCATTCCCCGTCCCCCTGCACCGCTCGGGGGCAGGAGGTAGAGACACGGGAGTGAAGCTGAGCCCAGGAAGAAGGGAGGGGTGGGGGGAAGGTGTTTTAAGATCTGGTTTTATTTCTTACTATCCTACTCTGATTTGATTGGTTATGAATTAAACTCCCTTTTCTGCCCAAGTTCAGTCTGTGTTGTCTGTGACAGTAATTGGTCAGTGATCTCTCCCTGTCGTTGTCTCGACCCACGAGCCTTTCAGCATATTTTCCTTCCCCTGTCCAGTTGAGGAGGGGGGGTGACAGAGCTGTTTGGTGGGCACCTGGCATTTATCCAGGCCAAACCAAAACAAGGACTAAATGGGAAAGGCCACATTAATAGTCAAAGTCCTGGCGACAAACAGAATTAAGGGGACCAGGGCCGTTTGCTGGGCTGTGCTGTCTTATTTCTCCAACTGCAGTTCTTTGGTATTTCACTGTTAGTGCTGGTCTCACAGTTGATGAGTTTTTTTGGTTTGGTTTTCTTCTTGATGGTTTGTTTGTTTGTTTGTTTTGGTAGAAGGTGAATGATGACATATTTTAAAAGGTTGATAGTGTTTCAGTATTGATGGTTGATGCTGGAGGAATGAACAGTGAGTTTTCTCGACCCCCCCATCCAAAGCAGGATATGGGGATTTCTTGTGAATGTGGGTTGGGTATAAGGCACATTTTATTTGAAGAATTTACAACAAACAACCCCCCTAATTCCTCTCACACCCCTGCCCCTCCCCAACCCAGAAAACAAAGGCAGTTCCTCAAAATCTGATGTATTGCAGTGGATTAAATCAAGAATTTAAAATTGCACATTTTTAAGGAAAGTAGTCATAATACAGCAGCATGCCAGTTTGCTTCATAACATTTATTTAACACTGCATATTACAACTGCATCAAATGTATGAGAAAAGGGTCTTTTTTGTGCTGCTGTTTTGCCTGGGCGCTTACAAGAGTGAACAGTCTTTCTAAAAGCTCAGAATTATTATTAAAACCCCTAATACTCAGAATTATTTCTGAATGAAGTGACAGTTTCTCTTCATCCAGTTAACTCCTGTTCTCTGCCCTCTGGTCTAGCCTGTGCTACATAATAGACACTGTTTTCTTTTCTCTGCCCCTCTACATTTTGGATTTACAGTTTTATTTTGTATGAAATTTGTATCATATCTTAACAGCAGATACAAGGCACTGGAGAGGCAAACTGGGAATGCTTGTGATTTTATTTCAACAATTTTAAACAGTTTATACCTCCCCTACTCCTCTGTCAGATATCCATACTCTTCATTTATAAATTATCTATTGCTTAGCCCTTTATAGAGATGTATAACAACTTCACTAAATATGAAAGATATGAAATTGGTTTTTTTTCTTACTAAAATGGAGCTAGAACTGGAATAAGTAATAAAATTTTTCCTTTGCACTTGTTCCTCTGAAATAAATGCACAAGAATGGTGCAGGCTTTGCTTATTTGTGTCTGAACAAGCAGATCAGAGATTTTCATAAGAGAACTAGAAATACTTTAGGGAGAAGAAAAATAATGAAAAAAAGAAAATCTCCAAATGTCATGTTAAACAAGCAGGCTTGGCAACCCTTTATCAGTTACTTCCATAGCCTTTCTGCAAGGACTTGGAGGGGGGCAGAGCGCTTCAGAAAACCTGCATCGGTCTCAATGCGCGCGTTCTCCCCCGAGGAAGGACTGAATGGAGAAGGTCGAGGAGAGCTCCGAGCTGGGAGGGGGGCTTTTTAAGGCTGTTTTCACTGCTCATGAAATATTTGAAGTTTTTCGTAGTCTGGAGGCTTAATTATCTAGCTATCCACAGACGAAGACTGAAAGAGTTGTTCCCAGTCACTCTTCTCTGGGTTGCTTGTGTGCCTACTTACGTGGAACAAAAACCCTTAAGTACTTTGGTTTTATTGCTTATTCACTTAATGATGTTTCTACTGAAATGAAAGTAATAGAGAGTGTTTCTTTGTGAGGCAGATATTGGCCTTAAGTGTATTGAAGTCACTAAATTGGTGCTATCTACTGAAGGATTATATTGCCAGATATTTCCTACAACAGCAATCCTGTTCTTGAATTGGTAGTCTAAAAGTGGATGGTTTTGTCTTCTAAATATGGGTGAAATCTGAGTATGTGAAAATCATATCGAGGAACTCGTAAAACAGTGTTCCAAGGGCATGCTGATTTGGGAAAAAGATCCTCCCCAGGTTTAATGTGCAAAATCGTTTAGTTAAAGCCTTGTTTTATAAGAACTTTAGGATCATGTCGCATCATCTTTCAATGGCCCAGAATGTGTAGCTTTACTTTGTGAAGTTGTACATTGCTTAGCACTATTTGAGCAATAGCTGTCTCTCTCTAGAACCCCCCTCCTCCTGCTTCTCTGTCTTTTCAGCAGTTGGAGTCTTACATCTAAAGTCTTTAATTCCTGACATTTCATGTTTTACAACAGTGTTTCACCTGTTACTCTACTTTCCTTTGATACACCTTCTTTGTTTGTAATGCTCTTGTTCTCCATTACTTTGAGATGTCTCCCAGCATTGTATTGCAAGAAGTCTCGCAGAATATTACTGCTTTTTTGTACTATGATGTATTCTAGGGCTGGTCCTGTAGAACTCTGTTGTTAACCTCTCTGCAGCCTGACAGTTGCCCTTTTAACAAAGTGTGGGAGGTTTTTTTTGTCTAGTTGTGCTTTCCTTTCAGATTTTTATATTAATTTTCATTGCTGCTGTTCCATCTGGCTTTGTGATACTTTTTTTCCACCAGCATATTTGATGTGATTTTTATGAAGAGTTTTGGGGTGATGGAAGCCGTATTTGTATGTTAGCTTCTACTGAATTTCCTTTATTTTTTAACACCGCCCCCCCTGCATTTATTTTGTACTGGCAATAAGGTTCTTGCCATAGGGGTGTGAACTAGCAGAATAGGGCTTAAATGTGAAGAAGAACTTTTTGCCTACTCATCTCATAGTGATGAGTGGTCCCAAGTAGAAATTAATAATCTTAACAGAGAATTGTGTAATAATAAATTTGTCTATTAAATTGGCTAACTCTCAGAAATAGTTCAGAGCAATATTGAAGTGTCTGCCTATGTAATTGTGTGCAGGTATGTATGTTATTGTCTCTTTCCTTCCTCAGCTTAATTACACAGCACCCAAAATGATTCATGAAAGGTGAAGATGGTTTCTGTTGAATCTGATGGGACAATTATGTGTTTGGAGGTGATGCAGGATTACCCCAGTGCTTTTCATTATTTTGGGTGCCGCAGGTTGGTGTGTGTTTAGTTTGAAATGAAAGGGTAAGAGTAAGAACCTTGTGATATGACTCACAGTTACATCAAATGGAAATTTTCCAGTATGCTGCTTAAAGTGAGTCTCTCTGGCAGCATGCCACTTCCAGTAGTGTTATGATTTATCAGTATAGAATCCTCGTATCATATCAGTGTGATGCCCCTATCAGTCTGGAGCAAGTAATCAAATTTTTAAGGCTTTGACTGGAGATGAAACTTTATAACCTTTGCTTCTTTGAAGATGGGAGCAATTTTTTTAATTGTTGGAGAAGATAAATAGCTGTCCAAGTAATTCTACCTGATAAAGACAGTAAGGCACTGATCACTCAGAGTAGCAAATGTGCTTGCTGACCTTTGAATTAAAGGAGAAATTGTGGCAGATATTAAAAATTATGGTCTGTTGGTAGTTTTCCTTCCCAAAAGTTATGCCTCTCTGTAATTTTGAACTTGAATAGCATGGTTTAGACAATGTTATAATTTCTTTTTTCATGGAAACTGTTGATTCTTTGGATATCAAGTGATATGAAAGCTTTAGCATTCTCAAGCAAATACTAATTTGTCAAAAATTAATATATGCTCTGAATATAAATTACAAAAATAAATTGACAATTGATTAGTTGCTGTGAGACGCGCAGAACTGAAGAAGTTCTGGCAAAAGAGAAGCGTAAGATTAAGAACAGAGTTTGGAGTAATTGTTTTAGATAGACTACGGGTGTCAGGTATCACATAGGTGTAGATATTATGTTCATTTGATATATGCTTTCACTTGCTTCTGTTGGCTTCACCCTCCCATATCCCTGTACACCCACAAGCTCTGAAGGTGCCTTTTGTGTAGAAATATTGAGCCTTGCAGGAGAGAGGCGTTTCTCTTGATAATTCTAGCAATATGCATCATTTTCTATGCTGATTTTATCACACATTATTTGAATTGGTTCATTAAAATTACAGATCATTGAATACTTCTATAACCACCTGCAGTGCCTTAATCCCTGTTTTGCTAAATGACTCAGCCATATGGTTGCTGCAAGCCATGCCTCACCCTTGCTACGTTGCACGTTACAAAAATGCCGATTATCATAGAATCATAGGTTGGAAAAGATCTCTGAGATCAAGTCCAACCATCAACCCAATACGACCATGCCTACTAAACCATATCCCAAAGTGCCACAGCTACACGTTTTTTAAACACCTACAGGCATGGTGACTCCACCACCTCCCCGGGCAGCCTGTTCCAATGTCTGACCACTCTTTCACTAAAGAAATTTGTCCTAATATCCAATCTAAACCTCCCCTGACACAACTTGAGGCCACTGCCTCTTGTCCTATCGCTAGTTACCTGGGAGAAGAGACCAACACCTGTCTCACTACAAACTCCTTTCAGGTAGCTGTAGAGAGCAAGGAGATCTCCCCTCAGCCTTCTCTTCTCCAGGCTAAACAGCCCCAGCTCTCTCAGCTGCTCGTCATAAGACTTGTTCTCTAGACCCCTCACCAGCCTCATTGCCCATCTCTGGACATGCTCCAGCACCTCAATGTCCTTCTTGTAGCGAGGGGCCCAAAACTGAACACAGTACTCGAGGTGCAGCCTCACCAGTGCCGAGTACAGGGGCACGATCACCTCCCTACTCCTGCTCGCCACATGATTCCTGATCCAAGCCAGGATGCCATTGGCCTTCTTGGCCACCTGGGCACACTGCTGGCTCATGTTCAGCTGGCTGTCGACCAACACCCCAAGGTCCTTTGCTGCTGGGCAGCTCTCCAGCCACTCCTCCCCAAGCCTGTAGTGTTTGGTGGGGTTGTTGTGACTGAAGTGCAGGACCCGGCTCTTGGCCTTGTTGAACCTCATACGATTGGCCTTGGCCCATTGATCCAGTCTCTCCAGATCCCTCTGCAGAGCCTTCCTGTCCTCGAGCAGATCGACACTCCCGCCCAGCTTGGTGTCATCTGCAAACTGACTGAGGAAGCACTTAATCCCCTCATCCAGGTCATTGATACAGATATTAAACAAGACCGGATCCAAAACTGAGCCCTGGGGAACACCACTTGTGACTGGCTGCCGGCTGGATTTAACTCCATTCGCTATTACTCTCTGCGCTTGACCATTCAGCCATTTTTTTATCCAGCAAAGAGTACACCCATCCAAACCATGGGCAGCTAGTTTCTTCAGCAGGATGCCGTGGGGAACAGTATCAAAGCCTTACTAAAGTCCAGGTAGATAACATCCACAGCCTTTCCCTCATCCACTGGTCATAGAAGGAGATCAGGTTGGTTAAGCAGGACCTGCCTTTCATGAACCCATGCTGGCTGGGCCCGATCCCCTGGTTGTCCTTCACATGCCCGGTGAGTGCACTCAGGATGAATCGCTCCATAATCTTGCCCAGCACTGAGGTCAGGCTGTAGTTCCCGGGATCCTCCTTCCGGCCCTTCTTGTAGATGGGTGTTACACTGGTGATCTTCCAATCATCTGGGACCGCCCCTGTTAGCCAGAACTGCTGATAGATGATGGAGGGTGGCTTGGCCAGCTCCTCTCCCAGCACTTTTGGGTGGATCCCATCTGGCCTCATAGACTTCTAAGTGTCCAGGTGACACAGCAGGTTGTTAACTGCTTCCTCCTGGATTATGGGAGGTTTATTCTGCTCTGCTTCCCTATCTTCCAGCACTGGGGGCTGACTACCCTGGGAATAACTGGTCTGGCTATTAAAGACTGAGATAAAGAAGGCATTAATCACCTCAGCCTTTTCCTCATCCTTGGTGGCAATATTGCCCCTCTTATCCAATCAGGGATAGAGATTCTCCTTGGCCCTCTTTTTGTTGTTGATTTATTTGTAAAAACATTTTTTGTTGTCCCTTACAACAGTTGCCAGCCTGAGTTCTAGCTGGGCTCTTGCCTTTCTAATTTCTTTCTCTCTGCATGACCTAACAAGACCTGTGTACTCCTCTAGAGTCGCCTGCCCATTCTTCCATAGGTAGTAGACCCTCCTTTTTTTCCTGAGTCCCAGCAAGAGCTCCCTGTTCAGCCAGGCCTGTAGTGTTCCCTGTCGATTTGTCCTGCGGCACATGGGGACAGCCTGCTCCTGTGCCTTTAAGACTTCCTCCTTGAAGAATGTCCAGCCTGCTGGAACCCCTTTGCCCTTCAGCACTCTCTCCCAGGGGACCCTCTCAACCAGCGTCCTGAACAGGCCAATATCTGCCCTCCGAAAGTCCATGGTGGTGGTTTTGCTGGCCCCCCTCTTAACTTCATGAATCGAGAACTTTATCATTTCACGGTCACTAAGCCCAAGATGGTCTCCGACCATCACACCTCCCACCAGTCCTTCTCTGTTAGTAAACAGCAGGCCTAGCGAGGCACCTCCC
>Ga0065711_1035889_pt1 | contig 21699 bp, 17 predicted proteins | sample Hoacrofraction12_FD_59098 | JGI IMG/M metagenome (GOLD analysis project Ga0065711, IMG submission 59098) | Hoatzin crop microbial communities from Cojedes, Venezuela - Epithelial fraction 12 v2 (version 2) | ecosystem: Host-associated > Birds > Digestive system > Esophagus > Crop | place... | reverse complement strand
ACCCTGCATTTGCCTTTGTTGAACCTCATCAGGTTCCTCTCTGCCCAACTTTCCAGCCTGTCCAGGTCACGCTGAATGGCAGCACAGACTTCATCAAACCCAATGAAACTGCCATTGCTTGGGGCTATAGAAGTCAAATGCAAATCCTTGCTGAGGCCAACAGCACAGCACCAAGAGCTGAACTTTAGCCACCTACCTCTGGATGTTAGTTTAGGGCATCTGAAGAAGAAAGAAGTGGGTAACAGCAAGATGAAGGTAAACTTGCTGCAAGCGGAAGATTACCTCTACAGAAGGTAAAGATCCTCTGGAGGTGAGCGTGTCTGTGGAATGGGAAGTGATGGGGAGAGCAGCAGGTGACAGCTTTGGGTACTGCGAAATACTTCTAAAAACCTTTAGGGCTTTTTTTCCTCCAGTGCCAAAAGATGTTGTTAATTCCTTAACACTGGGAGCCAAATAAGTCCTGGTGCTCTGCAACAAGCTTCTGTGTGCGTTTCTGGGGGGGGTTCCAGGCGCAAGGCTGTCTCCTGTGAGAAGTCCCCCGGCAGCATCGGCTGGGCCTTGGCTGGGTTAACGCACATGGCTGGATCACAGGAGGAGGCTTCGCTCAGCCAAACACAGGCAAGACCCACACTGCCTGTCCGTAAAGTATCTTGCTGACACTGCCTGCCGACACCTTCCCTGCCCATACTCTGGGATGCTGCTTTGCATGAGTTAAACACAGTGCAGACACTGGAAAAATCACTTAAAGGTAAAAAAAGGGGGTCAGCCTCTACCTTGCTTTGCCTGCTCTGCAGGATGGGAGGCTGAAGCGTGAATAGGAGGCAGTACTGGCCATGGAAGCAACCAATCGTTTCTAATCCCTGTCCTTAGAATCACAGAATCATTAAGGTTGGAAAAGACCTCTAAGATCATCAAGTCCAATCATTCTCCCAACACCACCATGCCTGCTAAACCTTGTCTCAAAGTGCCACATCTACATGTTTTTTGAACACCTCCAGGGATGGTGACTCCACCACTTTCCTGGACAGCCTGTTCCAATGCCTGACCACTCTTTCAGTAAACAATTTTTTCCTAATATCCAACCTAAATCTCCCCTGATGCAACTTGAGGCCGTTTCCTCTCGTCCTATTGCTAGTTACTTCGGAGAAGAGACCAACACCTGCCTCACTACAACCTCCTTTCAGGTAGTTGTGGAGAGTGATAAGGTCTCCCCTCAGCCTCCTCTTCTCCAGACTAAACAACCCCAGCTCCCTCAGCCGCTCCTCGTAAGAATTGTGCTCTGGATCCCTCACCAGCCTCACTGCCCTTCTCTGGACACACTCCAGCACCTCAATGTCCTTCTTGTAGTGAGGTGCCCAAAACTGAACACAGTACTCGAGGTGTGGCCTATCCTCATCTTCTCCTCTGCATAAAGCTCCTGGTCAACTTCCCCGGACATCTATTTTCAGTGAGGAAATGCTTAACACACACCACATGACTGTGTTTAATGCAAGATAATCCTCGTCATTGAAAAGAAAACTTTCTTTTCTACTGTGTCTTTCATGTCATTTTTTTGTTGTTGTTGTTGTTCTCATCAGTGTATTTATTTTCAGATCCATTTCTGAGGTAAATGCTTTTGAGATACTGCCTCGGCTGTCACATCCAGAATTTGGATTTTAATAAAGCAGATCCCTTTTTCTTCAAGCAGAGATCTTGTAACCTGTAAAGAAGCAATCCCATCTACTGCTTTAATACACTTCATGAGTCCAGTCTCCTTTTTGCTTTTGTCAGGGAGCTCTTCAGATGTCTTTGGGAAGTTCTCCGGTTGTTTGCTTTTTTTTTGTTCTGTTTGTTTTCTCGTGACAGAAATTAGAATTACAAGCATTGCTCTGTTGATTGAGGATCAACACTAGATTGCTTTCCTCCCCTCACAGCCGACAGCTCCACCCTCCTCTGACTTCAGAAATATTCCTCCGAGTTACACTCACTTTACAGACTTTTTATCTCCACACTATCATGAATGGCTAAGCAGACACAATGCTTTCCATATATCACCTTTCTAATGCTGCCTCTTCTTTCCTGGTGGAGGGACAGAGAGGTGACTGAAAGTGACTTTCCAGGGAAAGTTACAGCCATAATTCCAACCAGCAGAGACTTAATGTCAGCCACACATTGCGACAGACTTCAAACAGCAGAGAGACCTTTATACTACAAAGCTGTGGGTTTCTTTTTTAGCACGAACTACTCCTCGTTGTCTTTATTTCCAATGTTAAAAAGCTGCGTGTTGCAAAAGTGAAAGGCACGCAGTGGCTCAGAAAGCAGCTGGGCTTTGGTCGAAAATACCAAAGACTGACAGCACAGGTTACGGCATCCCCTGGTCCAGGGCTGCTGCCGGCTGTGCCTCCGTAGCAGGGCACGCTGTTACGGAGCTGGTGGTTTCTATAGCAGCGCGTGCTATATAAAAAGCTTGACTTCTCCCTCACCTAGGTAATTTTTATGTGACGTAAGGAAGTTGGGAAAGAAGAGGCACAAACCTGCATCTCTGCGTGTTGCAGGCAGGCGCTGAGCTCTGATCAGCTACCTCTGGGTGTCAAGACTCAATTTCCACTGATGTTGCATAGCTATTGCATTCTTCTGATCACTTCTATCAGGGAGGAGGCACCTTGAGGACTTCCTAATATCCCAGCCACTCCATATTAAACCCACCTCTGCTCCCCGGCTCCCTGTGCTGACGGGGGCTGTTCCTGGTGCTCACCCCTACAGACACAGCCCCCGCCCAGTGGGTGCCACACACCACATCCCCCAAAATATTCATCAGTACCACCCCTGCTGCAATGCTACCCTACCACCTCCACACCTGCTGCCCACCACCCACGGCACACCTCACCCCGTGGCTTCCCCAGGCTCCCCAGTCCTGACCAGGACTGCCCCATGCTCTGCCCCATGGCCTTCCCACCTCTCCAGGACCAGCCAGCCAAAATCCCCAGTCCACACAGAGATACCCTGTGCCCACCACCCCCAGCCTAAAAAGTGACCCCACTCTGCTGACCTCATTAGGGTGTGCAGATCTAGAGTATCCTATATCTGGCGGCCCCAGGTTCCTATACACATAGTCCTTCTGCTCTATATGCTGTCCAGAATGAACTCCAGGGTTGCACCCGACCCTCAGTTCTTCACCTCAATACAGAAGAGCTAAAATAATGTTCTAAAAGGTAAATTTCACCTGGTTCATTTGAGGATCACAGATGTCAGGTTTGCTACTTAAATGATCTTTTTAAATTCTGACCACGTATTGGCACATTTCTATGTTTAGTGTGTTGCTTAAGAACACCAAACAGCATTGCAACACAGCTTCTTCTGCTAACGCAACCATTTTTTGAACAGCGAACCCAGCTCACAACCACTGGACCTGTTGGTTGGCCCAGTTCTGGTTGGGATTACGGATGCGTTATTTGTCCAGTGATACCATCAGAAGCTATGCCATCAGCTGGCCAGACACCAGATATGTATTTAAATTAAGGCACAGATATCCCACAGTACACACAGACATGAACGGGAACCAGATCAGAAGCACATCATCACATACCTAACCCTGCCCTGCCTCCACATCAGCTCGCTCTCCGTGCCAAAAGCCACGAGGGCCTCACCAGATACAATACCTGCCACCACCATGGTGACTCCATAGCATACCAACCCTTCCCCTGACCATGCTTTCTACACCACTGGCCAAGTATAAATGCAAGCCAGCTGAAGGACCAACGCGTACGGGTGAAATCTCTAAGAATAAGGAATGCTTGTACTTTGGAATAAAATCTTGCCAATTTGCATACTGGAAAAAATCCAGACTCAAAGCACTGCTAGCAACAGTGTCTCAGCATCAGCTGCAGAAAGGAAAAAATGTCCTTTCCTGCCATATCTTTTCCAAACTCATGTCTTTTCCAGCCTTAATGAGTCTGCAATTCCACGATCCTTTAAAGGCCTAGAATCCCCCTGCAGCTAGGATCTTCAGAGGCACATAACTTACTCCACTAGCTTTTCTTGAGCAAAACATCCAGCTCAGTCAGCAGAAGTTTTGCTTGAGTAAAAGCTACTTCTCTAACCAAAAGGTGAGGAAATTATAAACTGACAGGTCTGGGTTTTCAAAACATAGTTGCTTCCATTAAACAAAGGGAGTTTTAATATTGATTTCAACAGGAGAACTCATACTCTGCTGAGTGCCTGCATGAATCTCTCCCTCAGAACTGTCATCCACTTTGTAATACAATAAAGAAGTCAAAAAATACCCTCTCCCTACTGAGTGGCTGTGATACATTATTTACTAGCAGCTTTTAAAAAAATGTAATTATTCACCATTTAAATATTGAGTGTAAATTTGCCTTCAACTTACCTGCATTAATCCTCTTGTCATTAAACCAATTAGTGTACTGGTTTAGAAAAATCCTCAGGACACAAATTTCCACAGCACAGAAGTTTATTTACACTGCAAACAGAAGCTGAGGGTTGCTATGGTGTGATCTTCTGCTCAAAGTCTATTTACTTCTCCCAGCTAACAACAGAACCAATAGAGGAGTCCATAAAACAGAGAGTATAAAGTAAAGCAGCCATCACACACCATGGCACTGAGAAGTCCTTATTGTAAGGAAATGAATTTAAATGCTCACCATAAACAAAGGTATGTAGAAAAGCAAGTTAACTTTTTCTTTTTTTTTAGGTTAAAAATGGTATTTTAATCTGTATTTTGTGATAAAAGCTTTAAAAAGAAGCAGCAGTTTGAAAAGTCTGCTTTGATTGTTGCTGTTTTCTAGTCCTCATATAAAATTGTAGGTTTGTGCCAGTCAAGGTATTCAGCCTGGGTGAATATTCACCTTATGACAAGTTAAGGAGACCCTGGAGGAATGGGAACAGGCAAAGAGCAAAGAGCAAACAGCTACAGCACAGAGATGCTCGTTGCAATGTCCCTTGATTAGCCTTTAGCAAGAGTATGGCATCACTTCAGCTACGGAGCTAGTGCAGGCTATTTCCGAAATGGGTATTTCATTCGGCAGCCAAACTGCTAGCTCCTGAGAACTGCTCTCCTCCTGGAACTGCAAGTATAGAAAAGATTCTGTTTTTTATTTTATGCTAATAGCATAGGTAATTTTCATAATCAGACTTGCAAAAAAAGCAGTCCAAACACATCCTTAAGCCTCCAGCTGTCAGGTTCACGTATATAAACAAAACTCTTACGAAAGAAGAACAGCTGGAATTACGAACACAAACGATATCGAATGGAGAAAAAAATGTATACTTTAACACAAGACTGGAAATTTCAGTTATTTTTCTACGACGTCCCCCAGTCAACTTCTCTTCTTACCCCTGGATAAGTCCCTTTCAAAACAGCAAATAAGTGACAGGAAATATCATGCACTATAATTCAATCACTTAACAATAACCTTCTTCCCCTAAGGTGGAGAAAGCTTCTGATTCCCACCCAGAGTGGGCCCCAGCACTATTTTCCTAGTGTAGGCGTAGTTATGCCTTTCTCTCATATTAAGAATTCTCATAGGACTTCATAAACGTATCATCACCTCCACCGTTCTTATGGGTAATGGAGGCCTAGGGAATGGATCTACAAGAGCAGGTAGCATGGATCTGTGGAGTGAAACCAACCGTTATTAAGGTCTCCCAAGGACATACAATGACCCAGCGGGGCAGGGGCTGCCTGCTCTTTCCCAGTCCGCAGCGCTAACACCCGTGAGCTATGGGAGGGCAGGAGCAGCTCCCCTTCCCCAGCAGCAACTCAGCAGTCCCCACAGCCTGTGTGCTCACAGATCACCTCGTGGCACACCCCAAAGTGCAGTAAGTGGAGATGACTGGGAGATCTGCTTGAAAAACACTCTTAACTGGACCTCACATGTGAATATTCATGCACCCATTGTCATCCAGTGCAATCCGACAGCCAGATGTTCCTGACTTTCCCTCTGGGTGTCATGGAGAGACATAGGTCTCTTGCAGGTTTGCTATGGATCTGCTGGCCCCAAATGCCTCTGTGTGTGACTAATTCAACTGATCCAACCAATTTTGGACAGATTAGTCAATCTTAAACTATTTAGAATATATTTAAAGGATCCTTAGCATGCACAGCAGACAAGAACCAAGATTTGCAGAATGGTCTTTTCATGGTTTAAACTACCAATGACCTGGAACGCTGCAGCAGATCATCAAGAACAAAAAAGCACATCTAAACATCCCTATTATGGTTGCTATCTTTTCAACTCTTTTAAAAACATATGGAAGCCTCTAGTAGTCTTCCCAGAAACCGAGGATGTGGGTGGCCCAGTATCGCAGAGCTTTGAGGTTCCTGCTGTTCAGCAGCAGGAATGCTGGAAGCTGTAGGAGACCTCACCTGACACGGGGTTCTCTGTACTGTCATGCTGCTGGCTTTACTCTGCTCTCTGTCATGGGGCTCCAGGTCCTGGAATCATTTTGGAAATCCTGCTTCTCATTCATCAAAGATTCACTGATCTCTTTATATTTCAGATGAAATATTTCAGGTTGAACAGCTCAACAATTTACCACAATCTACTGAAGTTTCTTACGATATCTATGGGGAAGAGGCTGGTAGGTGCACTTATGTCAGTGCTGTGGTCAAAGCTAGGTTTTCAGAGCGAGGCATATAACCCTCATACTGCACGTGTCTAGATTAAGTGGATAATTCACACAAAATGTAGGATAAGGTCTTGCCATTTTCTCATTAAGTTGTCAGTTGTAAGAAAGTGGGATTTTATCCTAATTCTGCAACTATATTTTAATTGTATAGCTCTCTAAAGCTTCAAAAGCCTTCAAAACTTAAGTAGTAACCTAAGGAAAAGGTTATCTAAATACTGGGACCTGTCCTGGAAACTGGAATACAGCCCCTCCTAAGAGCAAGGCTCCCATTGTCTTCATTAAACCATAACAGGACCTTTAATGAAGTATCTGGTACAATGGCAGCCCGGTCTGAAAGCCGTTCAAAGTCCGTTTGGCTGCTCTGGCCCTAAGGTCTAGGGACACAGCTGCTTTCCTTTCATCTTTCCCTTACGGTTTGAGTATTCACATGTGAGCTGTTGCACAGCTGAGCTAAAAATACAAAGCTCCAAACACATCCAGGAAGATTTTGCATTGTTCTGGCTGTCCGTTTCTTCAGGGTGCAGAAGTTTCCAGCTCCACAGTAAAACAAAGAAGCTCTCCGCAACCATAGAAGGAATCAGGCTGAACTGAACTACAGAACAGTGCAGGTGATCCAAGAAAAGAATGGCAAAACAGGCTGTGTTTTCCCAGTACACTCTGTTACTTTCCCTTCTAGGTCTCACAGAGCACCTGCCCTGCCAGGCATGAGCAGTGCATGTGATCAAAACAGGCAGGGACAGAGAACGGAGCGAGTCAGGTAAAGGTCTGACACACCTGTATAACACACACAATGTGACCGGTGACCAAATCCTGCTCAGCCTGGAGCAGAGAAGGCTGTGGGGAGACCCAAGAGCGATCTCCCAGAACCTGCAAGAACCTTCCAATAACCTGCTGGTTACTGGAAACACACAGCCAGGCTGCTTACAGCAGTGCCCGGTAGCAGCATGAAATAAAATGGGCACAAGCTGAAGCAAGAGAGGTTCTGACGGTATAGGAGGCAAAACTTCTTCATCATGAGGACAGGCAAGTGGTGAGATGCATTACCCAAAATGGTTGTGCAGCCTCCACCCTTGGGGGCTTTCAAGACTGCGAGCATAAAGTCCTGACTAGCTGGTCTGATCTCATAGCTGACCCTGCTCTGAGGAGTAGGTTGGGCTAGAGACCTCCTGAGGTCCCTTCAAACCTGAATTCTCCTAAAATCTCAGGAAACTTGCCACCAGATTCTAGTGTATCAAAGAAAAGACCGTACACAAAACCCCCCACACCCATTTATGGGAACATCCTGCCTTTGGAGGAACTTCCTTCTAATCCCCGACAGTCAGACCAAACATCAGCCCGAAGTGTGATTTAACACTAGCTTCTACAGCTAACAAGGAAACCTACATTAATAGACACAATGAAGATGGTACAAGCTTTACTGAAAAGCAGATAAAGCTTGTGATTGACATGTTCAAACAAGGTTTTCCAATTTTAGACTCTGATGGTTATCTTGAAAAAAACTAGAAGTTAAGTAGCTCAGTTCTCAGCTAACGGAACCTGCAAAGGTTAAGAACGTTTGAAAAAAACAGGTCTCTTTCATTTAATAGCCAGAGACACAACTAAAAACAAATTTTAGGTATCCTCATTTGAAAACCTTGCCCAACTTGCAGCAGAGAATTTCTCGTATCTCACACCAAAACAGAAAGTTAATGTCCTTTCTGAATATGGTGAGCAGATGGTAAATGAAATATTTAGTGTATTAGAGCCCAGATCAATAAGTAGAGTCTTAGGTGCTGGAGGAGATAACTAGGAAGCAGAGAATAATCCAAAAAATGACCGAACAGCATCTTGAGCATTGAAATATATAGTGATACACACCTGGAATATCATAATTCACAGGATAAATACTTCTATAAGTACCTCAGTGCCCCAGGTAGCAAAGAGAGAAAAGGGAATCTCTGTGGTGTTTGTGAAGCAGCTTCTCCTCAGCTGTTGCAAACTGACCCGCAAGCTGATACTGTTAACAGACGCACACCACAGGAGCACGGAAAAGCAGGGCTATGCCACACTTCAAACTCCTGCCTTAGGTACCGAAGTAGTACGAAGCACAGCCATTTCAGAAGTACTTAATCACTCTATACACTGAAATTCTCTTAGACCTGTTACTGAACGGTGCAAGAAAGCAGCGAAGATGAACGGAATCAAGCCAAGCTCCACTATGCAGCTATCAGAGCTCCCCGCCATGGTGACGATGTGACTTGAACAACTCTGACTGACAAAGACAACTTCGGTTGTCCAGTGCAATGCTGCACTTCTTGACAGGATCTCGCCTCCAAGACTGAACTTCTGTGAAATAGCAACTGAAAACAGTGCTCAGCCAGTGAGGAATACTGCTTATATTTATAGTTCTTTCTCCTCAAAGCAGGTGCTTCCAAACATCCCTATTCACACACCAGCCCTGCAGCGTTCCCTCCCTGAAATCCCATCACCTTGCTCAGGCAGCACGTTTAGGCGAAGACTCTAATGTAACAGGCCTGCCTATTGTATGGAATAGTTGCTGTTCAATATTTTTTCAAGAAAATAATATTTTTTCAAATAAATCATTAGCAAACTGCATCTCAGTAGCTAACATATTTTGTAACACTAGAATTTGTATTGTAAGAAGAGGAACAAAAAAAATCACAACAGATTTCTTACAGTCTGCATTACAGCTTAGGTTTTATTTTGAAGTGTCAGACTCTGTGTCACTGGAAGCAGACATTCCCTTGGTGGTATCTGTACGCTGCCGACGCAACAGACGCTCAACTTGTCAGGCTCTCTCTGCAGAACTCCATGAAGACAAGAAAGAAGTTTTTTTTTTATGAAAGCTACAGCAAAACTTAACGCATGAGGCCTTTAACCAAGCAGCTAGATAATCGTCTAAAAGGAGGTTTGCTCCAAACTGGTGGTCTGCAGGATTTATTTTCATTCTGGCTGCATGCAACGACCCAAGGCACTCTGCTCCTGCCAGACCAAGACACCACTTGTCAGAAGGATCAGTCACCTCCAGGCTTTCCAGGGCCCTTGGTGGTTAATGCCTAGGGCCGGTGAGAGAGCACCGCAGTAACGCTCTTCCGTCCATCACTTCTCTGCTGGGTGCTCAGTGTCCTCTGACCGATCATCTAACACCCTGCTCTCCTAACCATCGCCATGACCCATCTACCAGCCTGCAATCTTGACTGACTTGACTGATCTTTATTCATGTGAGGATGATGATGATGATGACAATGCAAATGTCACTATTCAAGGCAGGCAACACTGCTCATACTGAAAGATTTCCATGGGGGTCTCCATCCCATTTGTGAAGTGGCAGAGATCTTCTGAACAGTGATCTGCTCTGAAAGGCTGGGCTCCAGAGAGCTGCCCTCTCCTCCAGCTCATGATTTTGCTGCTGCCTCTTATTGACACATGACATATACACTGCATCTGGGTTTTTAAATGTTTGTGTTTCGTAAATCTCTGCAATATGTCACAAACACAAACTTTCTTATATGAAAATTGCTTTGCTGTCCATCAAACCAGTATCACACCCCTCAGAATTTTTTTTCTTCACAGTTAATGTGATACGGCTGTGATCTTTCTTCTTTTAAGGAAGGGCTTGTTGAGAGACAGGCAGGCATACCGTATATCTCCTAAATTCAGCAGCAGATCTAGGAGTGGGAGAATCCAGAAATCCTTCTAGCTCTCTCTTCCATGGTCTGAACTGTACAAAACACAGTATGAACATTTGGCAACACAGTCCATAAAGTTTAGAAGACATAACTTTTGTAGGAAAGTATCCCAACACAGCACTGACTTCTGAAAAAACTGCAAACCAGCATTGGATGTATACTGTAGAAGACTTGGGTGTAAAGGAGAAATCTGGGAAACACAAATGAGCTAAAAAAGATTTCAGATGTTATTCCTGCAAGAAGGACCACGTGGGAAAAATCAGATCAGAGTCTCACTGACTTTGACAGCGCCCATCCTGGACCAACATGCACTTCCAACTGAAGCAGCAACACATTCATCTCCTGTTATTATGTCCCTTCTGTAACAGATGTATTCTTGCATTTAACCAAGCAGTTTTCACCAAGTTTTTCAGTGTTTCAGAATAAGCCTCTGAAGTCCTTATCTTCCAGTGAAATCTACAAGAACTTCTTGAGCTTCAAGAAACTTGTTACTATGAAAAACAAAACAAATTTTAGAAAAACACAGCTCAGAAATTGCCTCTGGACAAGGACATAAAATACTGGCATATAAAACCCGATTTTCTTAACTACTGCCTAATGTAAATGATCAATTTCAAGAAATATGTATTTTAAAAACAAGGCAGTGCATATAAAGGCAAACATTAGCTGAAGTCTTGCATAACTGATACTACAATACCCTCTTGTGGTCAAATAAAAATGTGTTGTCTAAACATCTGACCTTTATCCTCCATAAAAAGCCTCTCTAGACATATTTTCAGGCGGAAACAACTCAAATATTTTTCACAGATGAATTTGTACTGTGTATCACCACTTGTCTGGCCACAACAAAAGACTAACCTCAGCTAAATTCTTACTCCGAATGATGGGCAACAAGACTGCCTGTTAGATAAACTAATCCCAAAACAAACTACTAAGCAAAGGCACCACGATACTCCTAACTTTTTCCAAGTTTCCTGTCCCCAACCAGAAAAAATAAAGATGCTATAATCAATTTACATAAATACATATGGCATGGAGCCACAATAAACATCAACCTATTCTACTAGAGGATGAAAAGAAGTACACAGTAAATCAGTCATACCAATTCAAGTGAACTCCCTGCTTAAACACCCGGAGTTGTTATAATGAACAAATAAAATGCTAACCTGGCAGATGTTAAGATGAGGGGAAACAGGATCTGCAGCAGTTCTACTGAGCTATTAATCTAGTAACTGGCCTACATGGGCTACCAGTATAACCAGTATGGAATCTAAAGTAACGCCCAGAAATGTCATCCTTGCACTCACCTTGATGTGCTTTAATAGTGCATAATCACTCCCTTAATGACTTCTGGTCCCAACAGAAAATGGAATAATTTTCATAATATCAGCTCTTAGTTTTTGGAACAGCAGCTACATTTTAAAGTCCTATAATATTTTAAAAACCACAACTTATGTAAACAGCCATGATCCATCAATTATTTCCTGAGCAATGACCTGAATGCTATCACGTATCAAATATCTGCATGTAGACTCATAGCTTACTTTTGTTTAAAGCATAAAGAAGTCCTAAACAGTTAAGACTTCCTTCATTTGTCAGGTTGTGGGGTCTCAGACCAACAGATCTGACTTTACCCTATGAGTTCACTTTCAGTAAGCTGTTCTGAGAGGCACTTCATAGCCCTGCATCTGCATCAAAACCAGGGCAGTTACAACTCCTGCATCTTTGCAGACACCACTTAATGTCATAGGCTTTAAACACCCGCCTGTAATCTCTCCATCCAGTTTACTCAGTGGCTACAAGTAGTCATCTGGAAGCTATGCACTCAGCTCAATAACCATTTTTAGTTTATTATTATGCTTAATTTGTAGAAATTTACTTGAAGGAAGGATTAGAATTAAAATAACAGAAGAACTTTGTAAACAAGAATTAAAAAGTGTTCCACGCACAGGAACAGATTTCCCGTCAGGATCCTTTCCTGATCTGATCAGGAGCTAAAATCCCACACATGCTAATTATTGCATTGGATCTTCCAAACATGCCTCAGCTTCCTTTCAAAGCAGTTAGATGCTGCTAAAACCCCATTCTCCAACCAGTTGCACACTCTCCAGATTGGAGAACAAATGCAGCAGGATAAGCAGGTTCCACAACAGGAACAACTACCAGGCCAGGTTAGCAAACAGTTCATTTCTTCAGTTCATGGTAATGCTGTGTGGATACATGACTTTTTTTGCTTTTTGGCTGAAAGAGATAAAAAACACTGTTTAGGTTTCAATTACCTCAAAAAAAACCAAGAAAACAAACAAAAAGTCTACTAACATTTCATTCAAATTCAAAGCAAACATTGAGGTTCGAGGTGGAGTTTACCTCTTCTTACGTTACTGCAGTCTTCAAAGTCATAATATTTTTTCCAAATATAGAATTATTTCTTGCTCAGATATGTCTACATGAAGTGTTTGGATTGTTGTATAGTTTATATAATATGTTGTATATTTTAATAATATATATTATAATATGTATATTTTAATAATATATATTATAATATGCATTAATAATCTAATGCATATTTAAAAATAAATTATTTGCCAAATTCAGCATGTATTTGCCAATACTGCAAGCAAGTACGTTCGCCAAAAAAACCCTAAAAAAGGTAGATTCAAAGTTCATTAGCACTTACCAGGAAGATGAACCTAGAGGCTAGAATTCATCTGGAGCTAATCCACATCACTCAAAAACAAGTCAGTCAAGAATTTCAGAGGAAATTTATACTTAAAATACTCTGTTTTCCTGCAAGGTCACAAATACTTGAGGCAGTGACTTCATACCACAGAAGCCCAACAGGCTGACTGTAAAGACAAACACTGACACCATTTTGAAAATTCTCACTTTGTGTACTAATAACCCTTTAAAATTACTTAAAAACTGCTTCTCATAATTGCTTAATACCTTCTGCAGAAATCTCTAAGTACTTAAAAAGGACTTTTGATGACCTCTGGCTGCTCTTTTTTTAAAATCTGAAAATAGGGAGCTGTCAAAGCACAGACTCATTGAGATACCTTATTTTAAACAAACAAGCTCTGCCCCAAAGAGAGTTCAAGGCCCCAGCAGCTGTCCCACTAGGTCTCTGCTCCCTTTCTGGTGAGTATTCACAAGTCAGACTTGTTTCCAATGGAGACAGTAAACACACCAGGGAAACCAACAGCTTTCAGGAGATTTTGCTTCTGCTACATAACCACAACAGAAGTCCTCCTGACATACTCAGCAGCAACCCCTACAGCACCCTTTGCTACTAAACCAGATTTTATTGTTCTGAGGATTTCAAACAGAGGGTGGTCTCAGCTGCAAGCAGCAGTAATCGCCTCGTAAGCACAGTTTGCTGGTTACGGCTGGAGATCCGACAGCTTTCAGTAATAGTCATTTCTTACAAAATCGCTGTTACCATGAAAACAACTTCAGCATTCAAGCAACGAAGCAACATACAGCAGTAGGAAACGAGCACTAAATAAGAGGGAAGTAACACAGTGCCGAGCGCTGCCTGTCAGTGCTGCTGTGCGCGTTCGTTTTCTGAAAGCGCTTCAAATCAGCAGCTAGAAGAAAACATTAGGAGAGAAGGAGCTTTGGAGGTGCAAACAATAGCAGGTTTAACTTTCCTAACAGTCAAAATATGCCTAACAATTCTGGGGATATGGTGAGTCCCAAAATGGACAAGCTGACAAGGGGTTCTGGATTCAGGAGAAACACCTCGGTTAGGTCTTGGCAGCCAGCAACCACACCTCTGGGGCAACCAGTCTCAGCTCCATCTGTGTCTCTTGGCAGCAGCCAACCCAGAAGACCTGTCGTTGCACGACCGGCTGCTCGGGCCTGGGCAGACGAGCAGGCAGCACTGCAGCAGGACCAGGTTCAACAGGATAAGATCTGGAGAGAGTCTGTGGAGGCTGAACAGAGAGGAAGAAAAATCTGGTAAGTCATTTGCTCCAGTTCGTGCTGCTTCTACTCATCTTGACGATGGTACTGATGCTCCCTGACAGTCTTAGGGCTTGATCCAAAGTCTACACTATCAAAGGGAAAGTTCTTCTGCAGGGACTTTGGATCAGACCCTAACACCTTTCTTTCTAAGATTATCTCTGTTTCCCTTCCCTGGGCAAAACCTATGCTAATATCTCCTGGCATACTGGGCTTAAGCTGAAGAGAGATGCAAAGAATTGCACACTAATAGCTTTACAGAGATGTCCGCAATGAAGACATAAATGTGCCAACCTTTATATTTTACTGCAGACACACTGATATTATCACCTCTTCCAACATTCTTGGAAATGGCTGAAATGGAAGCTCAACAGAGTGTTCTGCCAAAGTACGATCTTGCACTCCCAGTCTGTAAACCTGCTGAACACGCCCCGTTGTCACGGTGTTTCAGCAGACTGAACCACACACATACAACCACACAACTCTGCCTATACACCAGTGACCTGAAGGAACCCAAAATTAAGATCCTCTCCGTCTCATACCTTGAGTAAGTGTTTATGTTCATACTTCAGTACACAGCATGAGCATGTCTATTAGAAGAATATCCTCGGTAAAAGTAAAATCAGATCCAGTTTCAACAGCGCACCAGCCAAGCTAAAGGGAAGGGGGGAAAAAGAACATCACTCTCTGGATTTTTTAGAGAGAAGAAACCATATTGTTACGGGTTTGCGTGGCAAGGTTTTGGTAGCAGGGGGGGCTATAGGGGTGGCTTCTGTGAGAAGCTATAGGAAGCTTCCCCTGTGTCAGATAAAAGCCAGTGCTAGCTGGCTCTAAGATGGACCCACCGCTGGCCAAGGCCAAGCCAACCAGCGACAGTGGTAGCGACTCTGGGATAACATATTTGAGAAAAGGAAGAAAAAAACTCTGCAGGAGAGACAGCAGTTAGAGAGAGGAGTGAGATGGAGTGATAAAAACAACTCTGCAGACACCAAGGTCAGTGAAGAAGGAGGATGGAGGAGGTGCCCAAAATGCCGGAGCAGAGAGCCTTCCCTTGCAGCCCGTGATGAAGACCATGCTGAGGCAGGCTGTCCCCCTGCAGCCCATGGAGGTCCATGGTGGAGCAGATCTCCACCCGTAGCCCATGGAAGAGACCCCGCGCCAGAGCAGGTGGATGCCTGAAGGAAGCTGTGACCCCGTGGGGAGCCTGCGCTGGAGCAGGCTCCTGCCAGGACCTGTGGACCTGTGGAGAGAGGAGCCCACGCCGGAGCAGGTCTGCTGGCAGGGTTTGTGACCCTTTGGGGACCCACACTGAAGCAGCCTGTTCCTGAAGGACTGCACCCCGTGGGAAGGACACACAATGGGGCAGTTCATGCTGGCTGCAGCCAGTGGGAAGAACTCACACTGGAGAAGTTTGTGGAGAACTGCCTCCCATGAGAGGGACCTCACGTTGGAGCCGGGGAAGAGTGTGAGGAGTCCTCCCCCTGAGGAGGAAGGAGCAGCAGAGACAACATGTGATGAACTGACCGAAACCCCCATTCCCCGTCCCCTAGTGTCGCTTGGGGGGAGGAGGGAGAGAAATCAGGAGTGAAGCTGAGCCCGGGAAGAAGGGAGGGGATGGGGGGATGGTGTTTGAAGATCTGGATTTATTTCTCACTATCCTACTCTGATTTGATTGATGATGAATTAAACTCCCTTTTCTCCTCAAGTTCCATCTGTTTTTTCTGTGACAGTAATTGGTGAGTGATCTCTCCCTGTCCTTGTCTTGACCCTCGAGCCTTTCATCATATTTCCTCTCCCCTGTCCAGCTGAGGAGGGGGAGTGATAGAGCGGTTTTGGTGGGCACCTGGCATTTATCCATGAAAACTCCTGTTCCCCTCAGCCTTCTGGAGGAGATACAAATCACACCTTGGATTTCCCCAGAGATGCATTTGCACTGTTGTCTGGCTCCTTTTACCTGAGGGAAAGGCTGATGCCGGGACTCTTGACTCATGCAAAGCCAAGGACATGGTAGAAATGTTACTCCCTCCCAGCTGGGCACTCCGACTCTTCCCAAACAGGCCCAGCACGTTCTGTACTCATTCCCTAGCTAAGGCAGCAGGCGGGACTCTTTGTCTGTGCCTGCCCCCCCGGGGTTCACAGTCATGGATCACAGTACAAACTCACTTCCAGGGGGAAGTAAGATAACGCTTCCTGCAACTGATGCATGTCCTGCACTCCAATCCTTGCTACAAAGACAGAACCTCTTGTAAAAGTGTAGGACAGACATGTGAAGGACAGATGCCTAAAGCTGGATGCATCAGACTACACATGCCTGCAGAGAACTGTCCTTCAGCTCCACATCCCCACCCCAAAAACAATGATGGGGAAAGGCTGCTGTATGTTGGTGGTCTGACTTGAAATGGATATAGGTAAATGTCTGAGACCCGAGCATTTCTCAGTAATTGGCACCACCCAGTAACACCCAGATCTGATACGTTCAAATAGTGGCTGGCATAGCAAGATAAAAAACGTTAGGAACTCTACACTGTGCTGGTATACGAAGATATATAGTGAGAAACATAACAAGCATAAATCAGCTTTTATTTGCACTTAGGGCATGTATGCACCGGACAGGGGAGTGCAGCACAGAAGTCCAAAGCTCCTAGCTCCATGTGGCACATGGCTGTGCTGTACAGACGAGCTCAGCTCAGAAGGATGTGCAGCTTCAGCACTAGGTCAATGAGCTTAGAGCAGCACTGCACGCACACAGATCACCAGCTCAGAGAGTCCATCTGCGTGTCCCTTGAGCAAATACAGCTGTAGATAACAGTTTTCTCTATGGACCTCACGGTAGTTTTACAATAGCGGGTGAACTTTCATTTTCTCCATTTCAAGCCAGAGAAAGCAACAGACAGAAAATCAAAGGACTTGTCCTGTAGTCCCACACCAGCTATAGAAGAGAGTTGAAGAGCAAAACTCAGGTCTCCTGACTCAATTTGCTTCTAGCACAGCTGCCTGTCTGCACAATATGCTCCTGTGGGTGTTTGCCTGCAGCAAATGCAGCTCCAGGAATTCCTACCAGGGACTTCTGCCAGCACAGTATCGGTCATTCAAAAAATAAGCAGCTGTGTCTTGCTCAAGGCATGGGACAAAAGTTTCCTAGAGTGACTGAAGACTTTGCTAACTTCTCTGCATTTGCACAAACAATATGCTGTGGACATGCTATCACCATCTTCCTTTAGCAAAAAAAAACCCACTCCTCATGTAGTATGGGCTCTACGTGAGAATAAAGAAAACCCTGGCCTTCATCACAGAAAACACAGGTTTCAGTACAAAGAGTTTGCAGGTGTTAAGGGCTGTAACTATCAAATTGAGCAGCTAAATAGGTGTTCAAATATGACCAACATTAACTATTTTATTTAAAGACAGAAAATTTTACACTGCATTTTTTACTTCTTTTCCAAGGTACCAGAACTGGAGTTTCCTAAAGGACTATGACCAAATGGTAAGTTCTGAACAAATGTTCAACTGTAACCCACGATCTTTTTAGTTTTCATCAATTTGAGCTAGGCTAATATTTCAAACTGTAGCACACTTAGGCATAATCAGCAAATATTTTAAGACTAAAATCTTTAGGAAAAATAAACCTGAAAGGAGGTTGTAGTGAGGTGGGTGCTGGTCTCTTCTCCCAAGTAACAAGTGATAGAACAAGAGGAAACAGCCTCAAGTTGTGCCAACGGAGGTTTAGATGCATAGTAGGAAAAATTTCTTTACCGAAAGAGTTGTGAAGCATTGGAACAGGCTGCGCAGGGAAGTGGTGGATTCACCATCCCTGGAGGTGTTCAAAAAAAGATGTAGACGTGGCAATTCAGGACACGGTTTAGTAGGCATGGTGGTGATGGGTTGGTGGTTGGACTGGATGATCTCAGACATCTTTTCCAACCTTAATGATTCTATGGTTCTATAAAAGAGAACTGAAGTGCCTTTCATCTGCTGCCTATGCCATGAAGAAATATGGTGCATGCGTGTGTTCACTCTGTTTCAGTATTAACAACTCCATGGGAAGACAAGTGCTAGAAGAGCCAACTTCCTAGGAGAAAATTTGTAAGACAATGTCATCATGCTGAAATCCAGGCCACTTACTAAAAACGAAACAAAAAACCTCCTACATGCCGACCATTCTAGAGCAGGCTAACTTCTGTCCCAGCTGACATTTTATGCAACATATTTGAAAATTATTAAATTTCCTGTTTTATCTTATTGTCATGCGAGACAACAGGAAAAAAAAATCCTTTTACTTCATTTCTTCAGCACTTCTGTGTATATTCAGGATGACATTTTTAAGTACATTCAAATTCTAATTTCAAAAGTGAAAGTGCCAGTACTGTAAATAATCTCAGTAACTTGTATTTTTGTAACAAGCAACGGATGTAACTCTGAAAACTTACTAATGTTTTTTATTTTATCCAGGGTAAGAAAAAGGAGCAGAAGCCACTGCCAAACTATATGCCTGTGTTCTCAAGCACACTGCCCAACTCGACCAACCAGACTATTGGCAGTCGAATGAACACTGAATTTGGCAGGGCTCTGGTAAACATGGATTACTTCTTCAGCAGCGGAGCACGAAAGAGGAAACTTGAGGGTGAGCTTCAGCCTTCCTAGTGCTTCAGTAAAAACACAACAGTAACAAAGCAAGTTGAATGGTTCTAGCCAAGAGACTCCACAGCATGTAAAAAATTCCTCAATCTTCTTCTCAGAGAGACCAGTACTACTGTCTAGCATGGATTTTCTTTGAAGAGCAAAGACGGATGTGGTCCTAGGAGACAATCATCTTTGTATTTGGGGTGACTGGGCCATACACAGAGAGTTAGCGCTACAGATCTCATCCATCTTCCCATGCAAGTTCACATTAAGGTTCCCACTAACGTCAGAAGAAGATTACAGCCAAAAGGCAATTTCCTCCTGAATTTTTATCTCTTGAAAACAAGCAACTAATGGAGACCCACTCAGACAAATCCCAACATAAAGAACATAATTCAATTCTGAATGCAGCAGCTTGTTGCATTTCACGTAGTTAGCCTCTATCATCTGCATGTTTAAACTTGCTCTAAAGAATAAAGTTTAAGGCACATGAGACATGCTCTGCGCTTTTTCACCCCTCCCTGCTGAGGGGGGGAGACCAGATTTTTTTTACACTAGCTTCCATTTTTCTTTCTTTAGATTTGCTGCTCTCAAATTCCCTTCTCTTACTCTTTTATTTTTTTTTGATTCAGCTGATGGAAACTCATTGATAAGGAAGCAGGCTTTCACATTTTGCTCTGAAGGCATATTGGCTCGGCAATCTGTCTTACACTCTTAGGATCATCAACCTTGAATTTAACAGGTTTATAGTTCCTAAAATCTGTGCTGGCCCAGGGAAACCATCATCAAGCTAAATCAACATAATACCTAAAGCCTGTTCACTCATGAATCTCCGCTACATAGACACAAACTTTGTTTTTGACCTGTTGTTCTGTAGGGAAAAAGCAGTAATCAAATGGTGTCTGCCTTTTGAACTGTATGTAGCTTCTGTAGGATCATGCTCAGTGCTAGCTGGAGATCAACGCAGAAGGCATTAGCATTGCCTCAATACAACAGGCTGCAACCTCTCACCAGATGGAGGTGGAGATGTGTGGTCCTTGCTTTGCAACCAAAGCTATTTTTTTTTTATGACTAGACTTCAGCAGCAGAAGGCAGTTCAAAAAGACAAGAGGTGGTATGGAACAGTTTCATGACTGTCAACATCCAAGTGGTCTCTGGAAAAAAAAACAAAAGACACTGTAGAAAGAAGAGCCACTCACTGAAGTAATAGCACCAAACAGTTCTCCTGGCTTCCTTGACATAGTGAGAACTGGAGGATTAAGGCTTTCAAGATGACAGCTAAGTTACCTAGAGAAGAACGAAGACCACATCATGCAGTGAGTTCAAGTGAGGACTGACTCCACTTTGTGCAGACATGAACTGAGGCGGACAACTGTATTCAGACACATCAATTGGGACCCTACTCTTTAAAATAAAGACATCTTCTTCTTCAGCTAAAATGCTTTCTGCTCTCTCCTGTGGGCAGTAAACTGCGCCAGGAACTGGTTTGTCTTTGAACATCTGAAAGAGAGAGAGGAGAGAGCAGATCAAGCCTTTCCTTGTCCCTGTGCTGTCCACAGCTTCTTCCAAAAACTGCACAGGCCACTCAGCAGCTACATATTTACTGGTGATTGCATAATACTGAGAAGTCATTACACTTTCATGCTTTACTCTGAGACATAGTGAGCAGCCTCAACTCTTGCTATGAGTCACAAACTCTATACTGAGTAGCAGATATCCAGTACCTGTCAGGCTCAAGATCCTATTCACGTAAGAAAATTTTATTTATAAAGCATGGGGATTTTGTTTTTCAGCATGAAAGCATACAGAGCTCCATGTTTCCTAACCTCCAGATGGCACTCACTCCACACCAAGAGAAAAGGACACTAAGTTATAGCAAGGCAGTGTCACAAAATTCCTTTTTAATTTCAGGGGACATTAAATAATTCCAGATTCCTGACTCTGCTATGTGTGAATCCAGAGGATCCCTCTCCCAGAGAGTTCCCACAAACTGGAGGGTACGGGAAGGAGGATGGTCTAAGCAGTGCATGATTTAACCCTTCCACTTAATAGGTTACCCACTGAGACGCCCATCGGTTCCTGCAGTGGGCACTCGCAGTGATTACATGCGTACAGCTCAGTAACGCCTTTATACCCCCCTGCACTGCTTCTCAGCAAGGATTTTTGGCTTAATCATCGAAGTGTGCAACCTTGAAAAATGTAGCTCTGTGCCTTGTTGCAGAATCACAGCAACTGACAACTATACTGCCTCTTCCGATGTGGAATTAAGTTAATACCTTGACTTTCTGATTAAGCTCATTGAAATGCCTCTAAAATACTAGTGGGCAACAACTGGATAGAAGAAGCTCTGCTCACCTGCCAAAACTCCAGTTCATTCCTATTGCCTGCTGAAACCAACAGCAACTCTTGAGCACCAGATATCTTACTGACTATCTCGAGGGGAAAGTGACTGTTTAGACAATGGAAGTTTTCCAGGCGCAACAGATGTGATAATCCATGTGATACAGGAACACTGTGTAGAGCTGGACACCTTATTTTGTTCAATTATTACACTTTCCTTGGAAATACAAATTATTTTATGCTGCTGCAGTTAGCCCTCTTCTGGTACCCAGCGTTACTTTTCCGAAGTTATTTTGCATCTCTCTACCATGTGCAGCAACCTCCAGAAAAGACCTTTTGGGTATATCACAGAATATCACAGAATATCACAGAATAGTAGGGGTTGGAAGGGACCTCTGTGGGTCATCTAGTCCAACCCCCCTGCCGAAGCAGGGTCACCTACAGCCGGCTGCACAGGACC
>Ga0065711_1007007_pt1 | contig 21702 bp, 8 predicted proteins | sample Hoacrofraction12_FD_59098 | JGI IMG/M metagenome (GOLD analysis project Ga0065711, IMG submission 59098) | Hoatzin crop microbial communities from Cojedes, Venezuela - Epithelial fraction 12 v2 (version 2) | ecosystem: Host-associated > Birds > Digestive system > Esophagus > Crop | place... | reverse complement strand
CTGCCGGGGGCGGCGCCGCCAGGCCGAGGGGGCCGCGGGCGGCAGGAGGCAGCATGGAGCCGCCGTTCCCCAGCGCCCGCTAGCCGGCACGCCGCGCCGAGACCTCCTCGCACGCCCGTGTGGCGGCTCAGCTAGACGCGCTGTCGGGGAGTTTCCTCACAAAACAGTTCGGAAGGTGCTAAGGACCGACGTTCTGCCCGCAGGAGGGAGCAGCAAGCACCCGGTCCCATTTGGGCGCGGTCCTCCAAGCGCCGGCCGCGTTCCCCGAGGGCGGACTCGGACTCTCCCACGAGAAATGTCACGTCTCGCAGGGCGCTGAGGGCTGTGAGACACTTGAGAAAGACTCCAAATACTGACACAAAATAAGTATTTTGCTGACAGTACGACACACAGACCATCCAGGTGTCATTCAGTGCGCACCCCCTTTTCGAGGTCATTGATGAAGATCCAAGATTGTTGCGTAAAACATCAGTAAACCCAAACATTTCTGGAGGAGAGCGTTGCTGACTTTTCTCCACCCTGGAAAGTAACCATCAAACTATACTCTCTGCTTCCATCCTTCAAGCAGATACCGAATTCAGAACAGGACATTTACTCCTATTCCATGGTAACTTTGTTGAACAGTTTTTTGTGAGGAACCTGCACAAATGCTTTTTGAAAACACAAGTAAGTTCCCTGGTCTGTCTTTTGTCCACACAGCTCCTTACTCACAAAGCTGCCAGTAGTCTGTGACGGTGTCAGTATCTCCCTCCACAGAAAATACGCTGCCGCGTTCCCAAGGCATGAGGTTTATCCATGCGCCCAGCGATCTCACTCTTTCATGGTACTGGCCTTTCGGTGTGAATAGGAGTAGGAACAACTGTCAAGGTAACACCACCACCAGCAGATTCACTGAACATTTTTACTGGGTCTCCTTCCTCATCACAGCAACCCTGAGGCATTTCCATGTATGAATCTCTCTGTATGTTTTGCTTTTAAGTCCCTCCATTTTATTCACTCACGGACTTGAACCAAGGAAGTATATGAAGACATATCAACTTTCAGGATACTTCAAAACACAACAGATAAACATCCTAACTTTACCAGTCATACCTTTATTTAAATAAGACCTCTAAGATATACCTCACACGACTGAACAGATGGGGAGCCTGGGAAGAAAGCTGACAGGTGAGAAGTGACATAGACTTTCAGAACACCCCAGCATCCCACTGTGGGATGAAGGAAGGTTGTAAGGAAGCTGGGTCCTAGAAAGACTCAATGCTGTAGACCGCAGCAATTCCTGCCAATTCACTACAGTGAAATATTAGAATTGCCTAACAAAATCCTACAGTCCCAGGCAGAACAAGGGAAGGAATAGATTGGAGTGAGCAAAATCTCTTAATCTTTTTTCTCTCCCCCCTCCCTACCCGCTCCCCCCCCCAAGCAGATATTTTAGTTTAACCATATTATAAAACTCTGTCGTGGCTAGCAAGCTCGGTCAGCTCACAGGAGAGTGAACTAACACAAGGAAGAAGGGAGGGAACTACACAGCAGAGACCAAGAACACCTGCTTTTGATAGCAGTAAGTTGTGAATTGTTTTGTCAGCTTCCCTGCCTATAGATTAACATTCTGTGACTTACAAGTAACTGTTGAGCAAATCCTTCCATACAGCCATCACCACAGTCTGATGAAGGGCCAGCACAAGTAACAAAGAATTTGAATGGAAGCCATTTGATGTATTTTTTATCTGAATGCAAACTGCAAGTTATATCTCTAACACAACAGGAGTTACCCAAGAGAAATCAAAACCATTTAACTGAATCCTAAGGTAGCTTTTGTTTTCTTTTATAAATGTTTTGGGCAAAATCAAGGCAGAACAGAAAAATAAAAATTGAAAAAGTTTAAGAAATAGAAAGGTGCATTTTTTCCTTCTTTTTTTTTCACCATGCTTGTCTAAATTCCCTTTCTTAATGTAGCAGGCTTGTGAAAAGGATACTTTTGTTTCCAGCACAGGTATAACCACTTTTCCTTTCTGTTTGTTTCTCTTATAATTGTGACTCTAGAACAATTGCATCAAAACTATTTTACTAGAAAAACAGCTCAAATTAAATACATGTCATTTATACACTGAGCCCTTCACACTGAAAGGGTTTTGCCATGTAGGAGGGAGAGTTAGTGCCTACACATAGCTTCAACTTCGAGGTGTAATGATTTGTCTCATAGAAAGAAAAAATAGTTCATTTGTTAGTGTTGGCTCTTCAACTACATGGCTGACATTATTATGAATATGAGTTAACTTTGCAACTAATTTTAGTATCTCGTATGTCTCCAGTAATTTGCAAGGAAGCCACATGGAAACAGTGACTTAAGATGACTGGAATTATGAGGCTTACTGTCTCTGTGAGCGCTGTTTCCAACCCTGTCTCTTTGTAAACAAAAATCAAACAGCCAAATAAGACAGTGATGCTCAGAAGCTACAGCTTCAATACATGTGCAATATTAATTCTAAAGTTTAATAAGTACCACTTTAATCTTAGTGCTAATAAGTCTGACTACCAAAAATACCTATCCACATCTGTCTTGTGGCTGTTCTCTAACAAAAAGACAAGAGTCACTAAGTACTATACCATATTTCACAAAAAAAAAAAAGTTTACTAGAGATGATATTATGTTGCTTTTCAGGGTGAGGACGGCAGGAAGGCTTTCGCTCCACCTCCTCATCTACTCTCTTCATGAAATAGTGAACAGCTACAGTGTGACACTAGTAAGATTAAATGACCTACTAAAGCAAGTCTTTCTATTAAAACAGCAACTATTAACCCCTCCCAAAACGTGCCATCTCAAGTCAGCGGTAGATGTATCTTTATCTCTGACCTCTCTTCTTCAGACAGAATCCTAAAGAGGTCAGCGCCTTTCTGGAGACATGCGTGGGAAGAGAGCAATAAGATGTTTCATGTTACAGTAGCCACAGGAGCGAAAAACATCATTTAGATCGTTAATGTTCTGAAACAGAATCTGTCTCTTTATTACAGTCAGGAAGTGATGGTGCTTTATTTCACTACCAACCAGTGCATCCTTTATGCCTTACCTAAACAAATCTAACCATCTTGCTGTCTGACAGGAGTAAGTTAGAGAGCACTAATACACAAATCTTTAAGGTTCCTAATACCTGTTTGTTGTTGGTTGGTTGGGGTGAGGTTTTTTTTTTCATTCTAGTGTGGCTTAACAGATGTCTTGTTGCTAAATATCATGGAATTTTCTTGCTGACCACTGACCCAGTTATTTGCACACTGCACACCTATGACTTAACACTAATGTAACCTACAGCAGCCAGCATCTAAAAAGCCACAGTAGTCGGGGGGAAAAAAAAAAAACCTTCTTCGCTTAGTGCCTTCCTGACAATTCTGACAGTAGAGGATTAGTATTTTGGGAGTCTGTACCAGCAGTCTTTCTTTCCCTGGTGACTAGCTCAGTTTGTCAGTGAATTCAATTAGTTTCTCCTCTGAGTTACCTTTAATTGATTGAAACACTTTCCATCCTTAATTGAGATGTAGCATAGGAGGTAGGAGAGGGAGAGAACATAACCTAAATATTCTTCAGCAATGCTGTTAGTATGACAAAATGGGAAAAATATTTAAGAAATTTTTATTGTAAGTTGTACCTGAGAGGTGAGCATCTCAGTTGTTAAACTTCAAGTATTCAAACAAAAGTTATTTTAGGTAACAACTGCAGAGTTAAAAGGAAGAAGTATGCTACAAAACGGTGGGGATGTTAACATTGCCATAACTAAGCACGTTGTACTAAACTTCTATAGTGTTTTATCATCTCTTTTCCTCTCACTTAAACAGTGATTAGCATTAAATACTTAAACATATTCTGCTGTGTAAAATGCTGGGTATTTTTCAGTTGCTCTATCTGATACTATTTTTCTTCTGCTCACACTTATTCCTTTTATTATTCCACCATCTGCCCTCTATTTAAAGACACTTCTTTTAATGTCCCATTGAATTTAAGTCTACTGAAGGCATTATACTCAGTCTCCTCCATTTTTATCTAAGTTTTAACTGCTATTTAGATACTCTTGCAGACTTAGCAGTGCCTGGACCTTCACCTTGAGTGTCTCTTCCCAGAAATTCCCCATGCTCTACTTTGAAACACATAAATTGTTCAGAATCGTGGTTTCTTGGCCTGCTTTCCTCTAATATTTCACAATCTATAAGCTCAGCTTTGCTGTAGGCCAGCAGTTGCTGTATTTTCTAAAGCACTCTGCCTTAAGGTTAAATCTTACAGTTCTTTCAGTTTTGTTTTGCTATAGTGCTTGAGACCTAACTCAGAACAGGTGCTTTACTGTCCAAAAAAAGAAAAAAAAAATCTTCATATCATGCAGATTTCAGCCAAAAATTATGAAATAAAAGATTTCAAGAACCTCCAAAATAAACTAATGAGGTGTTCCTTTTTTTTCTCTCCACTATTTTTATCTTCAGAAGTGTTCATCCTATACTGCAAGCGAATCAAATAATATTTACATGAAAAACTACTTATAACCAAAAGAAACACTAGTTTCTTTGTAGCTTAAATATCGCTTACTAGAATCTGTTGCATATATCAAGAAATACTCCTATCTCCTATAACCAGCAGGGCAGTAGGGATATTTTTTGGTAAAAAATAGGACTTTATCAAAACTATAATGCCGAATTCCTAAGTTAATTCTCATGTTTAAATTAAAAAAAAACCCCAACAAACTCCTTTATTTCTGGAAATTATTAAGCCAAAAACTGTTACCAAATTTTTATGATCGAAACTTTGATCTGACATTTACATATCAGTATACCTCTTTGCCATATAAGTATTTCAGAAAACGATTTGGCAAGAAATATCCCCAGTTGGTTGAGTAAACTAGTTCTCTTGATGTTCACCAGAATTTCTCTCTAGAAATAGTTTGATTTAAATTCAAAGAATTGTGCAAGAGTATTTCCTAAATCATCTTGAAGCCTCACTTCTTCTAACATGATTTAGTGAAGTACAGAGTGGCAAGACTAGCTAAGACCCAAGGTGATTACCCTTTAGAAAGAGGAAAGATTAAATATAAGTATGTAACTAGTCCTCTTGAACTCAAATGCATGTCTTATTAAAACGTTATTAGAAGAACAGTGTTATGAGAAGAAGAAAGAGTATTCTGCTACATCAAGTCTGATAACAAGATCAAGGCACAAGATCTAAATGATTGAGCTATAATTCCATATCAACCCTTAATTGTAAAAGCCTATCTCAAGTAGTGCCCACTGGATATTTATCTTGATTTTTTTTTCCTTGTTATTACAGGTGGAGTCTCATCGTTCTGTCTATCTTAAATTTGCCTAATCTTTTCTAGCAGAAGGCAGAATACAGACATTTATTGTTTTGCCAACAGTTAATTTTTGGGGTTATTATTTTTATTTTTACCTTCTTCATGCTGAGTTATTTTGGGAAGTTTTATCTAAAATTATTCTAGAAGCAAATTTAAGCAAAATCTTTCCTTACAGAATAGTATAATTTTATTAAAAATACCCAGTGCTTTCCCTTTTATGAAATAGGAACTGGCAATTTGAGAACTCTGAAGAATATTCCCGTTCCTGCTGCTGTTACAGTGTACCCAAACAGTGTACCTCTCTCTCTGCATGTATGTACAGAGATGTATGTATTCTCAGTAGTTTTCCCTCAGCAAATGGATGCCACTGTGAGGCTCTGTTCCAGATTTGCAGGAGAAGATAAAGGCAGCACATTGTCTCTTGCAGAGAAGAGGAAAGTAATAAAAGCCAGAAGGAAGAAAACACCCTGAACCAAATAGAAAGGAAGGGAAGGGGAAAGAAGAACAGCATTAGTAGGAGGAAGTGATACAGGACTATGGAATGTAAAGGAATAATGGGAACCAGTCAAGGATCAAGACCATACTGGAAAGGAACTGTACAGGCAAGGCAGAGACCAGCAGTCACAGCGGGCAGAAACAAACACCGGAGTGTAACGACAACGGCAGAGCAATGTGGCGGGTAGGGTCATGTTAGTTGGCAACCATCAGGGTGAGGGTGAGGTGACACAGTTATACCGATCCAACAGCCGAATGCTGCTGGAAGGAGGAGTACCAGGCCCTGCACCCTCCCCAGCTACTTGTTCCCAGTGCTTCCCTGACACTGACTGGCCTGGCCACTAGTGATGCAGGAGCACTGGTTCCCTCCGGGGTCAAACAAGACCAAAAGCTACCATGAGAGAGGAGGCGCGGCAGCAGGGAGGCGTACCCATGTATGGGAAGAGAGTAGCAGAAGCCTCTTTTCTGACAGTAGTTTAGTTATAGTGTGGTTTAGTTGTAATTTGAACCAGCACCTTTAGGCATTTTTTCCTACAGCACCTGAAATTGGGCCCATGCAGAAAACAGCAGTCTGTTAGTGCAACTACTTACTTTACTACAAGTACCAGTGATCTCTGCCATGGATCTACAGCATCAACTATAGTGGTAAACCATGTAGGAATCAGGATGATCCTCCAAAGCGGACAGTCGCCATTTTCTCTTTTTAATTCAGGAAATCAAATGCAAAAATTACTCTGAAAAAATGCTCCATTTGCAAGTTCAAACATTCAAGTTACATAATACCAAAATTAATTTTTTTCATAGAACTTTATTCACTTCCTTTATGCATACAAATTGTGATGCTATCTCTAATGTTCAGATCAGTTTAAACTTACAAGACACTTGGAAAACTGAATCAAAATCTTATTATACAATGTGGAAAATATTTCTTTCACTCTTCTCTTAGATCAATTAAAGCCAACATTTCATCAGCTAATACAAAGGTGATGACACAAATGTCAAGGAACACAAGAATAGGTAATTTTTCATAATCTGTTACTCATGAAATAACAGTACTACACTCTTATATTTTTACTCCTATGAGAAGTTGCCACCAAAATCATAGATGAGTTTTGTATGTTACAGGAAGCGCGATTTGGGGGACATATAGCGGAATTACATGATAGAGTTCTAAGCAAATTTATAAATACATTAAAAAAATGAAGTTATAAAATTCAGACTCCTCTCCAAACACAGAAAAAAACATGATCTGTTAATGCTTCTTTGTAAATATTTTCAGCATTAGAGCTCAGCCCTGTGGACACTACTTTTACCTACCCTACCAGCTTCTCCTCCAACGTTTCCGATGGAACTTTTTCTGTCATCTAGTGCAGACTGAGGATCCTGGGGGAATTGTTTGTAGCTTTGTCTCAAATAAGTACAACATCTTCCCATATAGGATCTGTAGCAGCTGTAGTAGTATCATCAGGGAAAGCATATTTTATTATCCTCAGTGAGGCTGAAAAAATGACATTAGGGTATTGTCAGTTGTAACATGTGGCGTATTTAATTAGGTACACAAGTACTGGGATAATTCCCAAAATGAAATACATCTGAGACAATTACTAGATACACAACATGAAGCACTTGAGAGCTTTGATCTCCAGACACTTCCTTCACAAGGTCCACCTGCAGTATATTCTTATTCTCATGGTTCACAATGGTTCACTTGGGTGTTTTGTGATCTAGCTTGTGTAGTGAAGCAAATTATTATTTCAGATGGAAAAGTTTTTTTCTGTAGGATTAAACAATCGATAGTATTATTAGTAGAAACAAATTCTCCACGAAGCCAAGAATCTTCATTGCAAAATATTTTTAATATTAAAGACTAGCCTTACTATCTTTAGCCGATCTCATGAAAAATGGTAGAATAAAGCATATACCTTTGTATATTCAAAAATATTTGTGTTAGATATATTCCACCAACCTGCAATAATGTTCTCCTTTCTGTATCTCATGTCTCTACATTTTTCTCAGTAACAAAAGTCAGTTCTTCATGACATTTCCTATTTTCCTTCCTGAAAGAACCACTTATAGCAGAAATGACCAGTTCCTTCTGAATTTTCCTTTACTTCAAAATAGTTTTAGAATTTGTCTCTTTGACCATGGATTCCAAAATATGGTACATAACTCAGGCCCTAAAGACACAGCAAAGCCACGTCTAAACATAGGACTACTCCTGTCTTCCAGGAGAATTCACACATTGTTTCTCCAGTCTGGAACGGAGCGACAAGGTTATCATAGAATCACAGAATGGTAAGGGTTGGAAGGGACCTCTGGGGATCATCTGGTCCAACAGCCCTGCCGAAGCAGGGTCACCTACAGCAGGCTGCACAGGACCTCGTCCAGGCGGGTCTTGAATATCTCCAGAGAAGCAGAATCCACAACCCCTCTGGGCAGCCTGTTCTGTCACCCTCAGAGTGAAGAAGTTCTTCCTCACGTTCAGGTGGAACTTCCTATGCTTCAGTTTGTGCCCCTTGTCCTGTCACTGGGCACCACTGAAAAGAGTTTGGCCCCATCCTCCTGACACCCACCCTTAAGGTGTTTATAAGCATTTATAAGGTCCCCTCGCAGCCTTCTTCAGGCTAAACAGGCCCAGCTCCCTCAGCCGTTCCTCCTAGGAGAGATGCTCCAGTCCCCTCATCATCTTTGTAGCCCTCTGCTGGACTGTCTCCAGTAGCTCCTCATCTTTCTTGAACTGGGGAGCCCAGAATTGGACACAGTACTCCAGATGGGGCCTCACTAGAGCAGAGTAGAGGGGGAGGAGAACCTCCCTTGACCTGCTGGCCACACTCTTCTTCATGCACCCCAGAAGACCATTGGCCTTCCTGGCAACGAGGGCACACTGCTGGCGCATGGTTGTCCACCAGCACTCCCAGGTCCTTCTCCACAGAGCTGCTCTATAGCAGGTCAGCCCCGATCCTGTACTGGTGCATTGGGTTGTTCCTCCCCAGCTGCAGGACCCTGCACTTGCCCTTGTTGAACCCCATCAGGTTCCTCTCTGCCCAACTCTCCAGCCTGTCCAGGTCATGCTGAATGGCAGCACAGCCTTGCAGTGTATCAGCCACCCCTCCTAGTTTTGTGTCATCAGCAAACTTGCTGAGGGTACACTTTGTCCCTTCATCCAGGTCACTGATGAATAAGTTATGCCACCCTTATTCCTTAGAAAAAGCTGCACAAAGATTTCCCAGGTCTGGTCGTGGTGCAGGCAATGCCTAAGTAACTAGTGCAGTGCCATTAAATTCAAATCAGCATGGAAAAGTATTTGATGCTAAGATTATGGCATTCACACAATACATATTTCAGTAGATTTAAAATCAGAAGAGCACTAATCTTAACAAATTATGGTAAATGGGAAGAATCAGGAGATTCACTTCAAAAGCTCACTTCTGATCTAAACAAAAATGCTACCAAAGACACATGTACACCTTCTAAAAAAACAGGGTTATCATCTGGCACACAGAAGGGAACTACGTTTTGGTCTCAGGGGTAACAGGAAAAGAATGCCTGGCATGGATTTTAACAATCACTGTTTTCTTTTTACCATTTATAGCAAATAAGCTGATTTCAGAGGTTTTATAAGTTATATACAATGTCAAATATTTATAATTCATTCAGGTTATCCGAAAGCATAAATGTGGCAGGTATTTACAATGGGCACATCACTTGGAGGAGCTGGTTTGTGCACTAATGAAAATTGGGGAATTGCTGTTACAAGACTGTCTCTTAGGAAAAATTCACTTTGCGTTGCACAATATCACAAGATTCGGAAAAAAGAATGTAGTCACATGAAGGAAAAAATGTACTCTTTTTATGCTGCACAGAAAAGTTGCAAGTTCACGTAATTACAATACACATCTAGGAAACAGGCAGCTTTCACACTGGGGAACAATCCTCATCAGAAGTTCACAATCATGCTAAAATTTTCCTTTGTTCTCTTACACAAAATTCAGCATACCACTTAAAGCAAAATAAATGTTCTTACCGTTAAAACCCTATAGAAGAAAGTATTTTATCCTTAACATCACGGTCAGAGCAAGTTAACCTAGTACATGGATATACGTAACCCACTATAATAAATGTTCTCCCTTGGAATTGTGGCCATAAACAGATGCTTTATTCAAACGAACGTGGACAGGCCTAATGCCTGGGCAAAACACACCTCCAGGGTTTACCTCGTTATCTAAAACAACACAAGACAACCCCCGGTTTTGGGAAGGTAGACCGTACCGCAGGCACCAGAGTCAGAATGTGGTGTGAGTAGGGCAGGGGGACAGCGGGAACACAAACCAGGCCGCCGGCTGGCGCTTCTGCCCTGGGCTTTCCACAGTCCGGCACTTTCAATGCCCCACGGAAGGCAGCACCACACCACCTCACACCGCGCCGGAGACACCGCCCTCCTGAGGAGCCCACGCACGCAGCCCGCGCCCTCACAGCGCTAAGCTCCGCCCCCGCCGGCGGGGGATGCTGGGAGTTGCAGTGCGACGCCGCGCCCGGCGGAACTACGAGTCCCATCACCGCCGGGGGCTGCGGGGGTGAAGGGGCAGAGGGAGGGGGGCGCCATTTTGAGAGCGGGGGGATGCCCGCACTCCCCTCCTCTCCCCTTCCGCCCCGCCTGACGGGAGCGCGCCGCTTCGCTCAGGCGGCGGAAGACGGGCGGGCGCCGTTGCCTTGAGGTTGGTCTCCTCACCCGCGTGTGGCTCTGGCGTCTCTTCAGTGGGGCCGGGAAGTGCTGAGGCTACGGGACATGGGCGCCGGGAGGGTGGTGGGCGTGGGGCGGGGAGGTGGCTGCCTTGCAGGGGGGCGTGGGGAGGGAGCGGTGGACACAGCTTCGGCTCAGGCCCCACCGCCTCCAGCCCGTGGCGGGAGCAGTGCCTGCTTCCCCCGGCTCCGAGGCGGCGCCCGGCTCTCCGAGGGCTCTGGCCTGCGCGCTGTCACCTCCGTGCCGGGAAACAGGTGGTCAGGCAAGCGGAGCCGATCAGCTCCCCCCGTCTGTGAGTTCTGGCGCATTTGCCTTCTTTTTCCATTGGGAAATTTGTTGTACTTAAGGCCTTGAATTACTTGGTTGAGGCGTCTGGATGTTTGGCAGGTTAGATGAAATGGTAAATTAGCATTGCAGGCGCCAGCCTGGTGAATCACGCGTGCCAGCTCAGGTTCAACGCTTACAACGAGTTCGTTATAGAAATACGACAGACCTATGCCTGTCCTAGTCAAGGGGCAAGACTGTCACGTAGATCGCACTATCTCAGTACGTGTTTGCGCTGTCCTCCCCAAGAATGCAGGTGGAGATGCTTTCACTTGCAACTTTGCTGTCCCAAAGGATAGTCAGAGAAAGTCTGTTACAAAGGTTAGCAAGAAAGGCTATTCCTGTGTAGGACGGTCAGAGCAGCATCCTCCATCATTAGAGATATTGTGCAGCAAGTGTTCACATGCTCTCTGTTTTCATTCCACATCATTAGTGGTCTCTGCTTAAACACCATCCCAGAAGGCAGATGAGGACATAGAAGCTAATAAAGCAATTTTTTTTCCCCTCGGTCCTGTTTTTGAGTGGAGGTGGAGTAACGTTTTTTGGTAGATGGGTGATAGAGTCCACCATTCATATAATGTCATACTCGCTTTCTAATTTACAGAAGAGAGGAACTGAGAAGCTGGAGGTATACATAAAATGTGTATATCTTGAGAGGCAGAGAGACTGTAGTACCCATATCATTGTTCTACCTATTCTGAAGAAGAGGGTTAGTTGCATGGCCATGTTTCTCCCGCTTCTGACATTAGTGTAGTCTTCCAAGTAGTAGAGTCAAACGCAAACAGTAAACTCTCCTTGGTCTAGATGTTGTGAGACTGAGGATGACAGATTTCTCTTCATTTGCATAGTAGGTGAGAAGTGCGCAGAGTAACACCACCTTTTCTTGTCAGTTTTGCAAAGGAACCTGAGATGATAAATATTACTTGCAAATCTTTCCTTAGTACTACCTACAGATCCTTGTCAGATAAAGAAAAAAACCTAATTTCTTGTCCAGAATGAAGAGCATGTGACATTAATATTTACTCCTAGAAAGCTGAGATGTTTACAGAAAGCAGCAGAATAAACCTTCTAGTAGGAAACATACTTTCTTTCTTGTTTGGTACTGCATTTGCTGTCAGGGGGGTGTGCTGAATACTTCACACTTGATTTAGAGTAAAGTGACTATTGCTTTTTATTGCATTCTGTCTAGAACTCTGGGATATGAAGGAAAGTCCAAGTAATTATAATTAATAGTTAGATGGATAACGACATGACTGCGTGCCACAGTGGTCAGTGCCATCTTGATTTGTTTTTAATTCCTCTTGTCTCTCTGCCTCTTTCTGGAATTTACTGGTGCATTCTTAGAATACAGTCTGTTTGGGGCAGGTGTTGCTTTTTTGTGTTTATTTTTAGAAAACATGCAACCAAGTAGTCTTAGTCCCTAACAAAGGTCTTCAGTTGTTCCAAAACTAGAATCATAATGACATATTACAGATTTAATTTGAAGTCTTATTTGACTAGTACTAAATTATAAATACTATCCAGCATCTGTTTGATTGGTGTTAATGAATTAGTTGAGTTCAGTTCATGTCACAGAAAATAATCCTTGTGATTGATGTCTTTGCATTTTTGGTGTTCGTATTAGTATTGATGTCAGGCATCAGTTCATGCATTGGAAATTGACGCATGTTTATCTTGTAAAAGAGACGTATAACACTTGACAGATTAACATTGGTCAGTAGAGAACAGAGGATGTTAATATTTCAAATACAACATTTTAAAATTGTGATTTGTAAATGGTTTAAGGTATATCATAAAATGTGACTGCTAGGCTGGTACAACATTAATGTAGTTCTTTGCTAAATATGTGCAATAATGTGGCAGTTTTGTTAAAACAATAATTCCAATATGTGATGTCTGCTTTTCTTCTCGTTGAGTATGTTTTAGGTGTGACCGTGGAGGGTCTGAGGATGCGTATCATAGGCCTGAATAACTTCTGCTTTTTCATACTTTTCTGTAAAGATGTGCATGCTGATAATGTATTAATTTTTTTCTAAGATGCTTCATGCTGAATGTAGAGTAAGGCTCTTGGAGTGTCAGGATGAAATCACAATTGAACCATGTTCTAAAAAAATGAAGTCAACAGAAGGGGCTTACGAGAAGCTTTCTGATGATGATAACCAAGGTATTCAGGAGGAAGTGGATGCTGAGAGAACGTCAAATGATTTCATGCCAGCATATGCCTCAGATAACCAAGGGCAACGTGAAGTGCCGAAGCAAGAGAAAATACCTACTGGTGTCTTGGGAACACTGAATGAAGTGCTCCCTGAAAATAATCTAGTGCTTAGTCAGCCAGTTAATTCAGAAACTGTGCAGAGTGTAAATCCTCCATTTGCATCAATAAATGACACTAAAATTGAAGAAAATAAAGGCCATTGTGTTACAAATAATACTGCTGAAGATAAAAATAATGGTATGTCATTCTCAGTAAATAGAAATGCATCAGATGAAGAGTTTTTTACAAGCAAAGAATTTATCGGACCGATTTACAAGCCTGCCGAAAGTAACAAACAGGACAAATCTGGCAGTTGCAATGAATGTACAAGCTGTGAGGGAGATCAGAATGAATTGCATAAAAATAGAGATAAAAGAAAGGAGGCCAAGAAGATCCAGACTATTTCCTCTGCTGTACCAGAAATAGATGATGAACTGGACCAGTTCTATAAAGAAATTCACCAGCTGGAAAATGAAAATTTAGATTCTAATTTTCAGCAAAAAGAAACTGAAACTTCTCAGGAACGCTACTCTCCATATAACTGTAGTCAAACCTCACAAGAGGGTTATCAACGCGTATTGTTGGGCAGCCCACAGCCATTTTATGAAAATGGACAGTGTTTCTTTGGGGAACAGAACAGTCAGAAACCAAGCAATGAGCAGCAGCTTGTCATGGAAACAAATGGCTGGAATACTGAAAATACCTGTAATGGACAAGTGGATTCTAAATATTGGAACTACTCAGTGCCTGAATTCAGACCTGCTTGGCAGTCAGCAGAGTCTTTCAGAGTACCTCAGGGACCTCTTCCTCTTAGATTCAATCATCAGTCGCATTTTCAGAGACTTAATTCCCCGTCACAAAAACCAAATGCTCTTCTTTCTCAGAATGGTGAACTTTCTTACAAAAATTATCATGGTTACCATGGAAATACTGATATCAACAGTCATGGTCCATTGCTTGATCAAAGTACCAACTATGCAGGTCATATTGATATCCATACTACTCAGGTCTTCAGAAGTGGAAATAATGACGAGAACGGACTCCAAAATAATGGTTTTTGTGAAACCAGAGAAGAGCGTTGGAATGATCCAAAAGCTGACATTACAGAAGGAATGCATAGCTTTTCTTCCTTGCAGTTCCCTGAAGAAAGATTTGTTTGTTCACAGAAATGGCTCCTAATCTTAAGAGGCCTACCTGGTTCAGGGAAATCAACGCTTTCTCGGTAAGTAAAGACTTAAAGCTTGAGAAGCTTATTTAAATAAAAATTTCTAAGAATTTAAAAAAAAAATCTGTAAGCACTTGGCAAACTTTGGCATTTGTAAATTAGGCTATTAAAATGCAGTCATTTGTACTTAATGGGGACAAATGACATTAAATATTAAAAAGATTTGCTTGGGGGTTTTGTCTTCTTTAGTGTTTTGATGAACAAGAGCTGTTTTGTTTTAAATTTAAAGTGTTCTGTATCCATTAAATTGCATGATCTTTTATTCTGAAGCTTTCAGCTGTACTGGTATGTGATGGTCTGCCTCATTTTTTTTGTTCATAAATTCCTTCATTTAAAAAAAAAAAAAAATCTTCTGTCATATGTGACAGCATTAACTTAACTGAACCAGAAGTACTTTTTTATGCCCATGCAAAAATCTTCAAAGACCATGAGAAGAATTTTGCTACTCTGAAAATACTTAATTTGTTTTCAGTGTGTTGATGAAACTGAGCATAATCTCATTCCCCTCTTTCATAGTACGGTCTGTTAATTTCTCTGTTTGTTTATGAACAACACGCAAGAAAAGTATTATTAGTATTATTTGCAGTTAAAAATGCACGTGTTGAAGTCTGAGAGGGTTAAAAGCAGGTACCACCTCCAAATTGGATTTTCACCTTTTTTTTTTTCGGCCTAGTTTAAAAAGCACATAGGTTGGTACAGAGCACAGACACTTTCTGTATTAAGTGAAAGTAGGTTTCTCTTGCATACAAAAAGTAAAAGTTGTTACTGTATCAGTACTTACTGATTGAGCTTTGTCCAGAAACTATACATCACGAATGGGATGTCTTCTGTGGTTATCTTCTGTTGTATGGTAAGAGTCTATGAAATAGATACAGTGATCATATTCTTCCTTGTTTTTTGTATGAAGAAGTAGCCTTGCTGATTGTGATTTTTTTTTTTATATTTAGACCAAGATTGCTGTATCATAAAAGAATACTTACTAGAAATTTCTAGCCTACGAGTTTGTACAATTTTAACCATAGTGTTTTCTAGTTGCCGATTGCTCTATTTTGCAAACCTGCATTTTTTAAGCTGCATGTGCCTGTGTAGGTCTTATTGCAATAATTCTTTTAATATATGAAAGCAACATGGAAAATTTTTTAAAATAACCCTTTGGGAAAAAATGCTGCCTCATTCAGTGCAGGAATTGGATAATACTTAATGTGAAGATATCAGATATTTTGTTTTCCGTGTTGGGTGTGCCGAATTGTCTCTGAATCTTTCTTCAAATGTATTATTCATATTATCTGAAAGATTGTAAATATCTTCAGGTTTTTATGAACACTTATTCATGCTTAGTGAGATCAGTTACTGATTGTATTTAACACGTGGGAGAGTGGGCACTATTGAGATCAAGTTCAAGAATAGTCACCAAATTTGGGTGCAGAATTTCAATTGCATCGGACTTGTTTTTCAGTGTATTCAGTTATATACAGTTTCATATGCTCAATGCTTGGTTGCAGTTGTTAATTTCTCTGAAATCATGTCTCAGGGTCTTAGGCACCTGGGGGGGGGTGGGGAANTCCCAGAATTAATAGCTGCCTATGGGGAAAATATATTTATTATTAATTAAGTCTTATTCTTATTAAAGTAGAATGTGCTTTTCTGTGTAACATCATAGAATTCTGCAGTGTAGACTAGGACAGCAAATACAGTTTTCTGATGTCATATTAGTACCCACAGATGTCTTTGCAGGCTTGGTATTTTTAGCACCTGCAGACAAACCTCTACCACTTGTGCCAGCAAAATGACTGTGAAGGAAAAGCAGAAAATTGACATCTTTGTGGATCAGCACTAGAAGGAAATGAGATGCATCTTGCAGGTTGGTTTCCCAAGTATGAAATGACAGTAGAGCAGTAGTGAGACCCAGGAATCTTGAATTCCTTTCTGCGTTTTGGGCAAAGTAAGGGCTGTAAGTACAGGCACTTCTCCTGCTCCCTAACTTGACCCATGTCTGTCCTGAATCTTCAAATGAAGTCTGTGTTTTGTTTTGACTCTTCCATCCCAACTGCTTGGAATCACAGGTGTGTTTTTTGGAAGAGGTTTGTGGAGGTCAGCTGGTCCATTGTTCTTCTTGGAGCAGGTCTGTCAGATCAGCTGTGTCTTTGTCTAGCCTCATCTTGAAAACCTGCAGGTAAAGAGATTCCACAGTCTCTCCAAACGTTTCTGGTGCAGTGTTCTTCTGTGTTATAACATGTGCTGTTACCTGCTAGAATATGGCTCATCATCTTTGCAGCTTACCTTCAGGTAAGGGTGTAGGCTTATTCACTGTAATAGGCTGATACCAGGTGGCCTTTTACTGTCTTCATTCCCAGACTAAACAAGCCCAGCTGCTGTTAACCTCTCCTCATAGGTTGTGTGTCCTCAGCCATCTTGGTAGCCCTTTCGTGGTTTTCAGCATGTCTTTTGAATCGGGAAGCCACAAACTGGACACAGTATTTAGAATTGACCGCACAAGAGACAGGTAGAGTGTGGATGATACCTTGCATTGATCTGCTGGCCACATTTTCTCTAATAAAGCCCAGCATGTGGATTGTTCTTCTTTTGAGGAGAGCACACCATTCACTTGTCTCCAGTTTGATGTCCACTGTAATCCTCGGATCCTTTTCGTCAGGGCTGCTCAACCAGTTTCTTTCCATTCTGTACTGATGCCTACATTTCTTTTACACCAGTTGCAGAACTTTGCTCTTTTCCTTGTTGAGCTTCATGATGTTTTGCTTAGTCTGGTGCTCAAGTTTCCTAATGGCCTGCTGGATAGAAGCCCTGCTGTTCAGTATGTCAGGCGTCACTACTAATTTGGTGGCATCTGCAAGTTCTCTGCCTCCAGATCAACGAAGATACTGTAGAAATTGGTCCCACTGTCACGTCTTGCTGTGCTCTGCTTGTTACTGGCTGTGAGACGATGTTGGAAGCTTTGGTAATTTCCGAGTATGCTACATTTGTCACTGTCCTCATCCACAAAGGTGGTTGTTTCATCAGAGAGTGCATTCTGTGGTCAGTGAATAATGATTTGTCTGTTGCAAAACTCACGTTGACTCTTCCTGGTTACCTTCATTTCCTTCACATGTTTGGAAATGGATTCTGAGAGGATGCACTCCATTGTCTTTCCAAAACTGAGGTTAGGTGAGGTTGAGCTGCCTTTAGTTCTTGGGTCCTTGTCTTTACCTGGCTTAAATATGAGCATAACATTGGCGGTTTCCTGGTCATTGGAGAGCTCCTCTCATCTCTTTATTTCCTGCATTCACCTGACCTAGACAGTCCCAGCCTCCAGAGGCTCATTTGAGTTCCCATTTCTTTATCTATCTATTTCCAGTTGTGTTTTCCTACTCCTTTACAACCATGGCTTTTGGTCTGCGCTTACGAGCTCCACGTTTCTTCCTAAATTCTAAGCTCATTTCTCAGTTTCTTCTTCTCCACCCGCTTTCTTCCCAGATTCATATTGTCCCTGTTTTAGCCAGTGGTATTATCTCACTCCCAGCTTCATTGTACTGGTTCCTTCCTTGCACTTCACTCTTTGCCTTGTCCCTGTTTTCTAGTTCTGTTGCCAGTACCAAGTTGCTTGTTCCAGTGTTTATACCATTATGCTTCGCATGTCCTTCCTGTTTTACGCCAATTTTGTTCCTTCTCTTGCCATTCTTAAGATTGTGTTGGGAGAAATGTGTTCTTATAATGCAGTATTGGTACTGAATCACCTTCCTACCACAGCTAGAATGCGCTGTTCAGGAATAGGTTTACTGCACCAAGGATCTTTGCATTTTATGCTCTAATTTATACAAAAATCAGTACTTTCCACTGTTATTTTCTGTCCACATTTTAAAGTCCTGCAGCTTGGGCAGATTTACAAAAAACTTTTGCAGGAAAACAAAACGCGTGTACTTTGCCAGATTTCACTTCCTCAATCAAAAGTTTCTTGGAGAAAAGCTTGGAATAACAAAACATGATAAAATTCTTGTATTTATTCCTTGGTTTTGGAAGTGATTGACCATCTAGTTAGAAATTTTTTTCAAACAATTTGGCCAGACAGCCAGCAGCGATATCTTCAGCCCAAGTGAAATAATTCTGCTACAATTAGAAGTGGAAGATAATGTGATCTTACAATGCCAGAAAAAGTTGCAAGAAAACGGACTTGGATTTTTAGGATATTTTGCTGCTGAACTTGGCAGAAATTGTAATTTTCCATTCTTCCATAAATATCTGAACATTAATTTGAATAAAATGGAGCTTAGTGAGGTTGAAAGAACAAATATGGGTGCCATTTAAGAAGTACGTTTGGAATTAAATCCATTGTCAGGAGTATATGAAGACAGTTGTCTTTGGGGCCGCTCTTCTTAGAGCTCCATCTTCCGAATGGGAGAGTTAAAGAGTTAGTAAGTATAGCTGAAAGTAGAAACTATTGTGTGCTGTTGTTTCTATTTATGTATTTCTTCGAACAGTGTTACAAGCAATGCTTTTAAAGTAGCATTCACATAGTATAGTAATACTACAGATTTTAAAATTATGCTTACTTATTTTTTTCCTCATCTGTGATATGTTAGCTATTTTAAATAGGTGAATTATTAGATTCTAAGAGATCTTCTCTATTATAAAACCATCTATCAAAGTAGGCTAATCAGGATACAGGTTGAGGGACCGACTTAGTTTTGAAGAAAAATTAAGGCAGGATTTGTATGTGTCTGTGTGTGCATGCGCTGGAAAAACATGTATTGGTTTGCTGACTAGTTAAAATGAGCATTTTGGTTTCAAGATGAGTTTTGCATGTTGAACTGATATATTCTATTAGATGAGATAGCGTGTGAGGAAGAAGTAGGTGAACTGCTTTAAATTTATATCAGCTTTAATTTCACTGTCCTACTATGTTCAAAGATGGTTATTCAACTGTAGGGAAGGTTTTGGGTGAAAAAGCTGGATTACAGCAGTTGGATAATACTGCTGCTCATTTCAGACATGTGCACGTATTGATGCTGACTGATCTGTGGTTTGACTCTCTTATTAGAAATATATTCATCTTTTTTTTGTTTCTCCATTTCTCAAAAGTGGAATATCATCTCTTTGTGGGTTTAGATAGTAATGATGCTTTCTTTGCATAGGTGTGCTTTTTGTTGTTTCTGTTTACTAGTTCATGAGCCTGGGATAAATTTTATTTCCAAACACTTTAGAAGTATGTGAATTATTCCATATGATGTCAGCAATTATGTTTGTGTTTTAAATTTTGCAAGTTTAAAAACTATGAATTCTGAAACAGCTAATTGTCAGGCTTTTAAAATGTTACGTTTTATAATTTAATTTCACAGTTTGGAAACAGGCTACGATCATTGCTGTAATAATTGAAGTTTCAGTTCATAAACTCATCTCTTTATGATAGCTTGTGTTTTATGTACAAGGTAAGGGTTCTGTTACTCTGGCCTCTTTGGTAGTCACTTTGCCTTCCCAAATTCTGTAGTTTTAGTATTATTCTTGCAAACATTGTTTACTATATTAAATCTGTTACATCAGTTGTATAGGTTCATAAATAAATTGTGGTGTATTCTGAACTTCAAGTAATAATAACAAAATATTTCAAGAATAAACTTTGTTGATGGGTTTGCAAGATTCCTAAACCCTTGTCATTGTGTTTCTTTATTGCTACAACTAATGATGTTTGGAAGATACAGCAGAAGAATTTGACTAAGTGAATTATTCTCCAGAACACTGAGCAAACACAGTTCCTAGAAATAAAAATAAAAATGAATGCCCCGTTAGTGTTGATTCATCAGTTCATGTATGTTCCTACAGAAATGTGATAGGCTTCTGTGAGCTGTAGGTGTGTCTGTCTACTCAGCTAGTAGAAGAATCCCAGTTGTTACTTGCTATCTCTTTTATTAAGGCAAATGGTCCTTACTCTTTAAGATGTGTGTATATACATTCAGCACACACAAAGTTAGTGTGGAAGATGGGTCCAGTTTTTCTAGCATAATTTATTGGCAAATGTAGCATACTGTAAATAAAAAAATTGGGCCATGTATGAAAGCATGGCCAAGTAACTTAATGAATATAAATTCCTGTTAAATATTTCATACAAGAGAGGAACAGATATGAATAAATTCTGTTGTGTGTGATGTATGATTTACTTGTGCCATTTTATCTACTTAGAACAAAAACAGTCTTTGAATCCTACACCAGTGTAATACACATCCTAGTAAAAGACATACGCCCTAACAAAAATAAGTATTGAACAATGTCCAAAAAAAGTGGCTGTACTTTTGGTGTATTGCGCTCTGCTTTCTGGAATAGCATTGCTATTTATCCTGAGGTGAACTTAATACTCTGGGAAAGGGAGAAAGAGCAAGAAGGGAAAAACAGCTTGTGTGCAGCTTTGATCATGTTACTGGAACAGTTGCATCATTAGTAGTTTCTTCTAGTCCTCAGTAATCTGAATTTTGTTGTTATGAATCTCTGTATTTTAAAAACAAAAATAACCAACAACATAGTTGTGGGACAATAAATGTGTAGGAATGTAAGGTAATATGCCGTGCAGTGTCCCAGTCTTTAAACTACGATCCATAACAGGTCTGCTGTTGGTGACAGGTGGCAAAACATAGCAAATTCCTTGTGTAGGAATTAAACTTAAGTAGCTCTCCTGCAGATATATGTAGGAGAGCTTAGTAACTGAGAACTAACATAGATTTATTCCCCTACATTATCTGGGATATGGCCAGTTCTTTTCTGTTCCTCCCACCTCAACAGTAGTGCATCCTGTATATTGCTAGTGCAGTTTGGGTTTTGTAGCCTTTGGGTACATTGCCTATTTCTGAGCTGGAATAGTTGCCTATATTTTCATAGGACAGTGATATCTGAGTGTTGCAATGGGCTACAAATGCTCTGTGGCACTAACTGGCTGTTTTCTATTTTCAAATCTAAATATACTATAGAAAAAAAACAGTCAAGGGGGTTTTGTAATCACACTTATTCTGTAGATCAGACTTTAAACAGAATTATACTGTTGTCTCTGTTTTACAAAGTTTTCATTTAAAAAACCATTTTCCAAGGACTTTCTGAAAATAACGTTTACATGTGGCAGAATGGGGATTGCTTATTGGAATGGATTAATGTGGATTTGATTTGATGGAGATTCTGATCAACCAGCAGTTAGTTATAGAATCATAGAATCATAGAAAGTTTTGGGTTGGAAGGGACCCCTAGAGGTCATCTAGTCCAACCCCCTTGCAGCGAGCAGGGACACCGCTAACTAGATGAGGTTGCTCAGAGCCCTGTCCAACCTGGTCTTGAATGTTTCCAGGGATGGGGCCTCTACTACCTC
>Ga0065711_1035888_pt1 | contig 21703 bp, 27 predicted proteins | sample Hoacrofraction12_FD_59098 | JGI IMG/M metagenome (GOLD analysis project Ga0065711, IMG submission 59098) | Hoatzin crop microbial communities from Cojedes, Venezuela - Epithelial fraction 12 v2 (version 2) | ecosystem: Host-associated > Birds > Digestive system > Esophagus > Crop | place... | reverse complement strand
CTCCAGAGAAGGAGACTCTACAGCCTCCCTGGGCAGCCCGTGCCAGGGCTCCGTCACCCTCAGAGGGAAGAAGTTCTTCCTCATGTTCAGACGGAACTTCCTATGCTTCAGTTTGTGCCCATTGCCCCTTGTGCTGTCGCTGGGCACCACTGAAAAGAGTCTGACCCCGTCCTCCTGACACCCACTCTTCAGATATTTATAAGCATTTATAAGGTCCCCTCGCAGCCTTCTCTTCTTCAGACCAAACAAGCCCAGCTCCCTCAGCCTTTCCTTGTAGGAGAGATGTTCCAGTCCCCTCATCATCCTCGTAGCCCTCTGCTGGACTCTCTCCAGTAGCTCCTCATCTTTCTTGAAGTGGGCAGCCCAGAACTGGATGCAGTACTCCAGATGGGGCCTTACTAGGGCAGTGTAGAGGGGAAGTAGAACCTCCCTCGACCTGCTGGCCACACTCCTCCTAATGCACCCCAGGAGAGCACTGGCCTTCTTGGCAACCAGGGCACACAACTTCACCCCCGGTCTGTAAGCCAGAGGGATGGAGAGCGCTGGGCCTGAGCTGCCCGGGCTGGAGTGCCCACGGCGCTGTGGATGTGCCCCCGCGCCCGCAGTGCCACGCCATATTTTGAGACGTATCTCAGCCGGGGAGGGCAGGGGGGATGCCCGCTCAGTGCCCCGCCGGTCTCGTTGCAGCGGTGTGCCGGTACCCCTTGGGAATGTCGGGCGGGCACATCCCCGATGAGGACATCTCAGCCTCCAGCCAGTGGTCCGAGTCTACAGCCGCCAAGTACGGACGGTGAGTGCGGAGACCCTGCTGCGACAGCCATGGCAAGGTCTGGGCTGCCGTGGAGTGACAGAAGAGGGGCACGGGGCCGGCTTTGGCCTCCTGCGAATGGATCCTCAGCTCCGCTTTTGCAGGCTGGACTCGGAGGATGGCGATGGCGCCTGGTGCCCCGAGATCCCGGTGGAGCCCGACGACCTCAAGGAGTTCCTGCAGATCGACCTGCGCGGCCTTCACTTCATCACGCTAGTGGGCACCCAAGGACGTCACGCCGGGGGCCATGGCAACGAGTTTGCCCCCATGTATAAGATCAACTACAGCCGGGATGGCACCCGCTGGATCTCCTGGAGGAACCGGCACGGGAGGCAGGTGAGGAGGCGAGCAGGGTCTGTGCTGGGTGGCTGCGGGCTGCGCCTGCCCATCCCCACTGCGCTTCTCTCTGCCCAGGTGCTGGATGGAAACACCAACCCCTACGACATCGTCCTCAAGGATCTAGAGCCTCCCCTCATCGCCCGCTTCATCCGCTTCATCCCTGTCACTGACCACTCCATGAACGTCTGCCTGCGCGTGGAGCTGTACGGCTGCGTCTGGCTGGGTGGGTGGCACGGTCCCGCGCCCCTTCCCCGTGTCCCCAAGCCCCGCTGGCAGGCTGTCTGTCCTGCCAGGGGCTGTCTGTCCTGCCAGAGGCTGGCAGCACCCCGGAGCCGGTGGGCTCACCCTCCTGTCCCCGCAGACGGGCTGGTGTCCTACAACGCGCCGGCCGGGCAGCAGCTGGTCCTTCCCGGGGGCACCGTCATCTACCTGAACGACTCAGTGTACGACGGGGCGTTCGGGTACAGGTGAGGACCCGGCGGACTTGCAGACGTGGTGGGCGCTGCGAGAGGGGAGGGAGTGTTCCTTCCCTGCGCTTGCAGGCTGGTGTGCTGATCCTCAGCCGAGAAAACACTTCGGGTATCCCTGAAGCGGGGGACGTGGCCAGCTCTGGGAGGCTGCGCGTCTTGACGGGGAAAGCACCCCCGACCCTTCTCCTGGATTTACGCGAACCGCACTGCGCATCCAGCATCCCGCAGCCTTTTCCAGAGGGAGCATTAAGCAGAACAAACTCCCCCTCCTGAGTTTCCCAGGGGCTGCGAGGAGCTGTCGGCTGGGGTGCTGGGTGGCGGCAGGTTGGTGGGGCTGGCAAAAGTCATGGTCCCTTTACCCCCCTCGCACACGCCAGCATGACGGAAGGCCTGGGCCAGCTGACGGACGGGGTGTCGGGGCTGGACGACTTCACGCAGACCCACGAGTACCACGTCTGGCCGGGCTACGACTACGTGGGCTGGCGCAACGAGAGCACTGCCGGCGGCTACGTGGAGATCACCTTTGAGTTCGACCGCATCAGGAACTTCACCGCCATGAAGGTCCATCATCCCCTCCAACCCTGTCCCCCGTCCCCATCCCCTGCCATGGCCACGCTCACCGGCTGCCCCACAGGTCCACTGCAACAACATGTTCGCCAAAGGGGTGAAGATCTTCAAGGAGGTGCAATGCTATTTCCGCGCCGACACCAGCGAGTGGGAGCCCAGCACCGTCTCCTCGGTGCTGGTGCTGGACGACGTGAACCCCAGCGCCCGCTTCGTCACCGTGCCCTTGCTCCACCGCATGGCCAGCGCCATCAAGTGCCAGTACTACTTCGCCGATGCCTGGATGATGTTCAGCGAGATCACCTTCCAGTCAGGTATGCTCCACCGCAAGCCCTGTGGGGACCGGACCCTCCTGGGGGGGTTTCATGGAGGGAGTAGGGCTGTGGGGCACCCATGCCTCACCCTGATGCTCTCCTCTTCTCTCTTGCCAGATGCAGCCATGTACAACAACTCTATGGCCCCCCCTGAGGCTCCCGTGGTCCCCACCACTTATGGTAAGGCATCGAAAAGCGTGTCGCCCTGAGCTGGGTGGGGAGATGCTCTGGGGGGCTCTGCAAGGGCTCTCCTCATGCCTCAGGGCGACTGGCTCTTGCTGTCCTCTCCTCCTGCCAGACCCCACGCTCAAGGTAGACGACAGCAACACGCGCATCCTGATCGGTTGCCTGGTGGCGATCATCTTCATTCTGCTGGCCATCATTGTCATCATACTGTGGCGGCAGTTCTGGCAGAAGATGCTGGAGAAGGTGGGCAAGTGCGGGGTGGCTGGCGAGGGGCAGTAGCCTCATCCTGGGCAGGTTGGAGTCACCATCCCTGGAGGTGTTCAAAAAACGCCTAGATATGGCACTTCAGGACATGGTTTAGCAGGCACGGTGGTGTTGGGGTGACGGTTGGACTTGATGCTCTTAGAGGTCTTGTCCAACCTTAATGATTTTACAATTCTATGATTCTCCTGGGAGCTCAGCATGGGGATAGCAGACTCCATGCAGGGGTTGATGCTCCCTTCCTCGGGAAGATTGTGATTTGCACCCATCTCCCAAGCAAGAGGATTTAGCTGAGCATCCTTTAGCTGAGGATTTGGGACCTGCCTGCTTCTCCATCCCTCTGTCCTGAAGCTGGGCTGGGTAAGAGGAGCCTGAGCGGGTCTCACTGCAGCCCCTGGCTAACTGAGGACAATCACAGAGGTGATGGAGCCAAACTCTCCTCCACAGAGGCAGACAATGGGGGAGGGGGGGACACAGGAGGACAAACGTCTTCTCCAGGTGGGTGCTGCAGCCCTGGGACAGGGCACCAGAGAGGAGGGCTCAGGGCTGGGCACGGCCACAGTGCCATGGAGCACAGGACGCCCTGTCCTCCCAGTGCTGTGGGAACCCCCTGTCTCAGCTCCCTGCTCCCTTGCCTCCCTCTCACAGGCATCACGGAGGATGCTGGATGATGAAATGACCGTCAGCCTCTCCCTGCCCAGTGAATCGAGCATGTTCAACCACAACCGCTCCTCCTCCTCCAGCGAGCAGGAGTCCAGCTCCACCTACGACCGCATCTTCCCCCTGGGACCCGACTACCAGGAGCCTTCCCGCCTGATCCGCAAGCTGCCCGAGTTCCCCCCGGTGGAGGAGGACACCGGTGAGAGCCGAGACACCTTGTGTGCTGAGAGCTACCAACCACGCGTTGCGCCTGCTGCAGCCTCCTCTCCCCAGCCCCAGCTTTGGGCCAATCTCCAAACATTTTGGCACAGAGGGATGGCGAGAAGGTCACACAAAGCCTCTGACCAACAGCCATCCCGGGTGCCCACCACCAGGCTGAGCTGTGTCCCCCCCACCGTCCTTGGGATGTTCTGGCATCTCTTCCCCGGTGATCTGGAGGTCAGGCGCTGATCCCTGCTCAGCCGGTGCTGGGGGCTGGGTTGGTGCGTTTGTTGGCAATGGGGGGGGAGAGGAGCAGCCTGCGATATCCACAGGAGCCCATCCGTGCTGGGGCAGCGCGGGGGCTCTGGGAAGGACAGGGACAGAGAAGCCAGTGGCCGGGGTGCAAGCGGGCACCGGGGAGCAGAGGGTGCAGGGCAGGACACCCATGGCAGGACTGTCCCCACTGTCCTCTCCCCAGGCTGCAGCGGCCCCACGAAGCCGACCCAGGCCAGTGTCCCCGAGGGCGTCCCCCACTACGCCGAGGCCGACATCGTGAACCTGCAGGGTGTGACGGGTGGCAACACCTACTCAGTGCCAGCCCTCACCATGGACCTGCTCTCCGGCAAGGATGTGGCCGTCGAGGAGTTCCCCAGAAAGCTGCTGACCTTCAAGGAGAAGCTGGGGGAAGGCCAGTTTGGGGAGGTGAGTGGGAGCTGGACATGCTACAGGCAGGACTCTGGCAAGGCTCGTCCCAGTTCGCGGGGGCTGAGGCAGGCTGTCAAGACAGCGGAGGTAATGGCTGCCCCTCGCCCCCCTCCAGGTTCATCTCTGTGAAGTGGAGGGGATGGAGAAGTTCACAGGCAAGGACTTTGCCCTGGAGGGCTTGGATGCCAGCTCCAGCTGCCCCGTGCTGGTGGCTGTGAAGATGTTGCGAGCGGATGCCAACAAGAACGCCAGGTATGGGGCTGGGGGGTGTGCACAGCCAGGCATTGCCCCTCACATAGACCCCCCCCAGGAGAGTCAGGATGCTTAGATAGCATCCCCTGCCTCCAGCATCTAGGTGCTCAGTGCGGCTGCGAGGACCACAGGTCCAAGCTGTCCGGGGATGTCGGGCTGCCACAATTCAGTGATCTTGGTCCTTGCAGGTCCTCACCAGCTCCCCAGAGCCCCATCTACCCACCACGTCCTCCCCACAGCCGTGCGTGGATCAGTCCTGAGCTCCCCATCATGCCCCCAGACCCAGGGCAGGGGACCCGTGATTCCCCCACGAGGCTTGGGTGGGCGGGTGGCACGCTCGGCCGGTCTGTGCGCAGTGCCGTGCCCCACTCGGTCTGTCTATCCGATCCGTGTGGTTTCTGTTCCGGAAAGGAATGATTTTCTGAAGGAAATCAAGATCATGTCGCGGCTGAAGGACCCCAACATCATCCGGCTGCTGGCAGTGTGCATCGCGGATGACCCGCTGTGCATGATCACCGAGTACATGGAGAACGGAGACCTCAACCAGTTCCTGTCCCGCCAGCAGGCAGGCACCCCGCCGGCTGGCCACGCGCCCACCGTCAGGTAGCATTGCCAGGGACGGGCAGGGGCGGACAGGGCTGCCTGCTCTAGGCACCCTGCCCAGCAGCGGATGCCCCGCTCCGGGCCGTGCCTCAGTCCTCCCGTGTCGTCCCCCCGGCAGCTACAGTGACCTGCGGTTCATGGCCACCCAGATCGCCTCCGGCATGAAGTACCTCTCCTCCCTCAACTTCGTGCACCGGGACCTGGCCACGCGCAACTGCCTGGTGGGGAAGCGCTACACCATCAAGATAGCCGACTTTGGCATGAGCAGGAATCTCTACAGCGGGGACTACTACCGTATCCAGGGGCGGGCGGTGCTCCCCATCCGCTGGATGTCCTGGGAGAGCATCTTGCTGGTACGCAGGGGCTGGGGTCCTCTGACGGGCACTGCCACGGCCCTGGGGCTGCTCACCGACTCTTTACCTCAGGCTGGGGGTGCAGAAGGGGTGGAGAAGTCTCCAAAAAGCGAGATCCCAGCTTTTTCCTGCAGACAACAGGAGTGGTAGCAACATTTTGGGGCAGGACAGAGGGACTGTGGTGATCTGCGGTGTCCCAGTGCCCAGCCTTTGAGTAGGGTGCTTGACATCCTTTCCTGGTCACAGTCAGACCTGGAAGAGGGAGCAGGGTTAGTTTTTATCTTTGCAGGGAGCTGGGTTCTTACTAAGCCCCAGCTCTCAGAGCAGTCGCTGCAAGCTGGACCTGGAGCTCACCAGGCTCTGGCCCCGGCAGAAAGGAGGTCTGGGGGACTGAGCCCCTTCTGGGCCCAGATCTGGAAGCTGAGGCATCCAGAAAGCTGTTCTGAGCTCTGGGCACCTAGGGCTTATGGAGCAGCATGGGGTAATGCCCGTGCCCAACCTCGGTCTGCTCCCTCCGGCCAGGGCAAGTTCACGACGGCCAGCGACGTGTGGGCGTTTGGCGTGACGCTGTGGGAGACCTTCACGCTCTGCCGGGAGCAGCCCTACTCCCAGCTGTCCGACGAGCAGGTCATCGAAAACACCGGCGAGTTTTTCCGGGACCAGGGCCGGCAGGTAGGGATGGGACAGGATGGGATGGGACAGGACGGGACGGGATGGGACGGGACAGGCAGTGGTGCGCTGGGACACCGAGGGACCTGGGAAAAGGCTTTCAGGTGGCCAGATAGGGAGCTTGGCTATGAGGGAGTTATGGGGCAGGAACTCCTCTGGGAAGGACGTTCTGGTGAAGGGCCCAGCACAGCAAGTCCTGTGCTTTACGCAGCCCAAGGCACCGCTTGTCTGCTGACACCACTCCGGCATTTAGCCAGGCTGGGAGAGGTGGGCAGGCGTCCCCAGCCCCTCCGCCGTGCCGTCTGGGGTCCCCTTGCCCCTGGACACACAGCGGCACGGCCCCCCGCCCCAGTGCCCGGAGAAATGGGCTCCCCAGGAGCAGTTTGCTTGTTGGTTTCCATGGCAGTAACTCTCTCCCTTTGTCATCTTTGCCTTTTGTTTTGAAGACCTACCTTCCCCAGCCTGCACTTTGCCCTGACTCAGTCTATAAGCTAATGCTCAGCTGCTGGAGACGGGACACTAAAGATCGTCCCTCCTTCCAGGACATCCATCGCCTTCTCCAGGAGTCAGCCAGCGAAGAATGATCCTTATGCTCCCCTCCAGCCCGGTCCCTGTCCCTCCCCATCCCCAGACGAGCCCCATACGCAGACCGAAGCCACTTCACTCGGACTTAGAAATGAAACCCAGGCAGCTGGTCTTGTTCTCATTGTACAGTGAAGCCTCAGAGGAAAACCCCAAGGGCAGCAAGGAGAGCCACGGCGTGGGGTGACTTGGACTTCCCGCTCACGTGCTGACCCGAACCCGGGAGTGACGTGGGCTGAGATGAGGGTTATTTATTGACACAATGTGTTCTTGGTGACAATGACTGGGACAGAGCGGCTTCTCTCTCCCAGTTGGAGGGGAGGAGCGTCTGTTGGACTTTCTCTGTGAGGAAGCTCCTGACCCATGTGCAGGGCAGGCACCTGGAGAAGGGATGCACACTGGTACCTGCCTGCTGGAGCAGGGACTGTCCTGCAGCCGCTGCCAGCCGGGAGCTGCCACTAGCTCACAGCGGGCTGTGCAATTATAGGCTGAAAACAAAAACTCTCTGGACATTTTGGGCTTTGGACATGCTGCATGGAGGGTCAGGAAGCCCCGTCCCTGCCAGCCAGACCCCAGTTGCACAGGGAGAAGCCTGACGGCATGCCCGGCTTCTTGCCCGACTGCTGGAGGGGGTGGTGTGCTGTGTTGGCCGGGGAACAGCGGGCATGCCAGCTCCGGCAAGAGGTGTACCAAGGGGACCACAGCCACTCCAGAGCTGCTCAGCTGCCCATGAAATGCATTTTTGGATGCCCCAAGGGTGCTGCGCGGCAGCCGGCTGCGGGATGTCAGCAGCTTTCACCTCCGAACCTAGATCTCCAGGTCCTCCTCTCACAGGGTTAACCGGCATCTTCACCTGCCATGAGAGGAAGGCACGTAGCAGAGCTTTCGACGTCTGCTGCCTGATGGCCAAGCCTGCAGCAGCCCATGGGCATGGAGCAGCGGGCACCCTGGCTCTCCCTGGCTCTCGGCCCAGGGGTGGCAGCACGGCTGAAGCACCTGGGCTGGCCTCCACCACCCTGAGCATCCCGCAGCAGGCTGGCACTGCTCTGTCCTCCTGATCCGGCAGCTCCGTGAGCAAACTGGGCAGGTGCCGAAGCCACCCGTCGTGCCCCAAAATCGGACCCTTCTGCGGCTGGACGGGAGGAACTTTGTACTTAGAGGGTACATGGACCCCTCCATACGTTTGTACGCATTAGTTCAGCACCATCGAGTCCCACGTGGCACGGTTTCCAGTTACTATTGCTAAGGCATGTATATATTCGGTAGATGCACCTATACCTAGGGGCAAACCCGCTGAAGAGACACTTGCTACGTGAATCTGGTTGCGTGGTTTCCTTGCGGCAGCTCTGTGGGCCGGTACCCGGCTGCCGGGGGCTCTGGGCCTGCGCCGTGTGCCCCGAGAGGCTCCGTGGGGAGAGCTCGGAGGGTGCACACAGCGAACAGCGCAGAAGATGGAGGGAGGATGCTCAGGAGACCTGCTGGTCGCCCCACACTGGTTGCCAAGCTCCTTGGGCGACAGGGAGGGTGCTCTGAGGCTCAGCATCCCCGTTGGGAGATGTCGCTGGGCACCACTGAAAAGAGTTTGGCCCCATCCTCCTGACATCCACCCTTGAGATATTTATAAGCATAGAGGCATGGACGGCCGCGGGTCAGCAGCATGTTGTGGCTCCTGGGGAGCAGCCCCGCTGCCCGGGAGGAGCTGGGGGCTGCTGTGCCCGTCCCCGGCTGTGCCACCGGCCCCGCCACGAGCACGCTGCACCCGGGATCTCCAGCGGGTCCTGCACACCCAGACACCTCCCCCACAGCCGCGCTGCGAAGTGAGGGCCTGGCGGCACCGCTTCTCAGCTGGAGAACGTGGCAACGGATGGGAGGTCTGAGCGTGCCATGGCCGCCTGTGGAAAGGCTGCCTGCTGCGGCTGTGGGGCACAAGGGGCCTGCTTCGGGGGGCTGGCAGGGCAAGGCAGGGCAGGGCAAAGGAAGGGCAAGGCAGGGCAGGGCAGGGCAAGTCAGGGCAAGGCGGCGAGCACCCGAGCAGCTCTGCGGAGTAGGCGGGCCCCGCACGGCGGGGGCGTGGCCTGTGCGGCGGGGGCGTGGCCTGAACCGTACGGGCGTGGCCTGTGCGCTGGGGCGGGTCCAAGGGGGCGTCTCCTGCCGCGCTCCGCCCCCTCCTCTCGGCCCACCATCACGCCACCGCCGGCGAGTTCCCCGCCCCTTCCGCGCGCGGCGATTGGCGAGAGCGGCGGGGCGGGGCGGGGCGTCGCGCGCGGGCAGCACTTATAGCGCGGGGGGGGCGGTGGGGAAGGAAGGGCGCGATGGAGCGGGTGGTGCTGGTGACCGGGGCCAGCGGGTGAACGGCGGGGACCGGGGGCGAACCGGGGACCGGGCGGGGGGGAGGAGGAGGAGGAGCGGTGGCGGAGTGGGGCTGGGGAGAGCCGCCCCGTGCCGCTCGGCGCCGCGCCTGACCGCCGTCCCGTTTCAGCGGCGTGGGGCTGGCACTGTGCCGGCGGCTGCTGGAGGAGGACGGCCGGATCCACCTCTGCATCGCCTGCCGCAACGACCAGAAGAGCGAGGCCACGCGGGACCTGATCCTGGCCGACCACCCCGCCGCGCAGGTCTCCACCGTGGAAGTCGACCTGGGCAGCCTGGCTTCCGTCCTGCGCGCCGCCCGGGAGCTCCGCTGCAGGTAGCGGGTCGCCGGCCCCCAGCCCGCCGGGCCCACCCACCCCAGCCGCCTCTCACTCCCGTGCTCTTCCCTACGCAGGTTCCAGCGCCTGGACTTCGTCTACCTCAACGCCGGGATCATGCCCAACCCGCACGTCAACTTCAAGGCGCTCTGGCACGGGCTCCTCACCGGGTAGGAGATGTTGGGGGGGAGTCCGGTTCCCAGCGTGGGGGGGCTGGCAGCATCATCACGGCCGAGGCGGGCTGACTGGCCTGGCGTGGGGTGGGCTTGGTGGCTGGGTGAAGTGCTGGGGTGCTCCCAGGTGCCCTGTGATGCTTCTGATCCCTGCCGGGAGACCCCCTGCATGCGAGGGGAGGGCAAGAGCCCACCCAGAGCCTGGAGCTCGTGGCACGAGGCACCGTGGGTTGCTGGGGAGGTGGGGTTTGCTCCTGCTGGGTATCCTTACTGTCCTTTTGGTTCCACTGTAGGTTTTCGTACTTGTTCTCAGCTGTGGATCATGGTATTTTGTGAAGCTCATAGTTGATTATACAGTATATATACTATAAGCGCCATGATGATAAGCTTTGTTAATTATTCTATAAGTGTGATGGGGAAGATGAGCTAGGGAGCAGTTCCTTGCACTGAGTCTAACACAGCTGTTGGGGTGTTGAACACAGGCACTAGACTGCCTTCCTTATCCAAATCAGGCATGGCCCTAGGGCTTAGTTCCACACTGGAGCTTGATTTTTCTTTTCTGAACCTGAAACGGAAGAGCAAGACTGATTTTAATAGTATTTCACTGTGGTGAAGTGAAGGAAGAGACAAGTCTTCTCCAGCCTAGTCAGTATTGAGACACTGGCAAATAGAAGGGCTGGGATGCTCTGTAAAGTTTTTCCTTCTGTTTTTTTCATGGATTATTAGAGCCCTTGCAGGTGAAACTAGAGAGTATGTGTGGTGCCTGTGAGGTGAGGGATGCTTCTGAAGAACTGAAGCAGGGGACCAGTAGATGCCTCCCGGCACTGTTCCTCTCTATCTCCTGTCCTTGGCTTCCAGGAAGGTGCTGCACATGCTGACCACTGCGGAGGGCATAATGACCCAGACGGACAGGCTCAACGGAGATGGACTGCAGGAGGTGTTTGCTACCAACCTCTTCGGACACTTCATCCTGGTGAGGCCGCATGTGAAGATCGAGCCCTCGCGCTGGTGGTTGGTGTGGGTGGGGATGGGTACAGGCGGTACCGATGGATCGGCTCTGTCTTACACAGAGTGAGAGGGCAGAGGTCTTGGGCTTAGTTAAAATAGCAATAAATGGCGATAGTCGTTGTTGCGAGGGTTAATATAATTTCGAGGTTACTCTAGTTAGTCAGTGGGTGGAGGTAAACCATACGTGGTTCTCTCTGTCCAGGGCAAACACACAGACCTGGCCGTATGAAATTGAGCTGCTCAGCTGAGCTGTGTAACACAGCGGTGGCTGCTTGGAAAGGCTCCTGGTGGACCTTGGGCTGAAGTTGTACCCAAGCAGCGGCTGCTTCTGGCTAGTCTAGAGAAAGGTTGGCCAAGACTAGGAAAGCTGAGATAAGCTTGTGGCTCTTAAAGAACTGCAAAGCTGTACTGCAAGAGTTGAAGAATGCTGTGTTAGGTAAGTTAACAATTATTTTGCAGATTCGTCAACTGGAGTCTCTACTTTGCGGTAATGAAAAGCCCTCACGACTCATCTGGACTTCTTCCAGCAATGCCAGGGAGTCTGCCTTCAGCCTTTCTGACTATCAGCATGCCAAGGGCCAGGAATCATACAGTTCCTCCAAATATGCTACTGACCTGACAAGTCTGATTATAAACAGGAAATTTAATAACCAGGTGACAAGGGGGTTTACGTGTCTGAAGAAGCCTGATCAATTCCTACTATTTCTAATTATCATTACATTATTGTTACCAAATTGCCTTCATTCATAGCAATTGGTTATGTGGGTGGTGGAGAATCTGCCGGAGAGATTGCTTCTGGGGTTCTTGTTGGAAAAACTTCTGAAAGCAGAAGATTTTAGGAGCGGTCTCTACCTTGCAAGCTCTAGCTGTCTATTTAGACCAAAGAATTGGTCTTAAAGAGCAAAGAGCTGCTGCTCTTTTCAGGCATACCTGCCTGTCGGAGCAGGGCTGCTCAGGCACTGTTGCCTGCAAGCACTTGAGGTGCAGGCTCTGTCTGTCCTGATGGCTCCATGCTGCTGCTCGGGTTCGTCGTGCCGAGATGTATGAGCAACCTGTCTTCCCTGTTATGGGGGACTGCCGGATTTTGTTGGCGAGCTGCAGCCCTAGTCAGCTCTTTTGAAATGCTTCAGGAGAAACTAGAAGGCTGAACTCGTCTCTCTTAAAGGCGAGGTGAGCAGGCTGTGATTTGTGGGATGATTGCTGTTGCTGCTGAGCTGCATGTAGACTGCAACATGAGGCTGTGATGTGTTGGGATGCTGTGCCTGCTGCCTCGGGCTTGCATGAGATTCAACATGAGCGGCTCTGATTTGGACCTCTTGGAAATCACTACACTTACTCTCTCTGGCTCCTGGTAACTTCAGAGAGAAGAGCATCTGCTATTAAGTGGTCCCTATGCTCGCCTTCATGTTCCTGCTGAGAAGTGTTAGGAGGGAAGGAATATGATCATATGATCCATTCTTAAACTAATTGTTGTGTATTTGCACACTGACTCTGTTTATCCTCTGCAGGGTCTGTATTCCAGTGTTGTTTGTCCTGGTCTCGTTATGTCTAATATGACCTACAGGATTTTGCCAGTTTTTGTGTGGAAGCTGCTAATGCCCATCATGTGGTTGGTAAGCAGATCTCCTGGCCGGTTTTGGGTTGAGGTATCCCTGCTGTGATATGCTTCCATGCAAGTGATGTGCAGCATGCTTCTGGCTTCTTGCTGCCCACGCTGCTGTACCGTTCTTTCTCCTGTTGGACTGGGGAGGCTGGTGCCTCTGCAAACATTCCCTGTGGCACCTTGGGGCCACGATTTCCAAGCTGAGTTCAGAGGTTTGGTGCCCGGCGACAGGACAAAGGACAACAGGCACAAACTGAAGCAGAGGAAGTTCTATCTGAACATGAGGAAGAACTTCTTCCCTCTGAGGGTGACGGAGCCCTGACACAGGCTGCCCAGGGAGGTTGTAGAGTCTCCTTCTCTGGAGACATTCAAGACCCGCCTGGACAAGGTCCTGTGCAGCCTGCTCTGGGTGACCCTGCTTCAGCAGGGGGGTTGGACTAAATGACCCACAGAGGTCCCTTCCAACCCCGAACATTCTGTGATTCTGTGAACAGCCCTGCATGCAGAGCCAGGGCTCAGCTCCTCAGCCATAGCAGCGTTTGTCAAGGCTCCCCTTGGAAGGTTTGCCAGCCTGCTGTGGGCTTCTGAAACACCAGTATTTTGGTGCCAGCAGAGCTCAGGACAGAACTTGGCCCCTGTGCTGTGAAATGCTGTTGGTTTCTATAACAGACACTGTTTTTCAGTGTTCTTTCCATCCCTCTAGAAGGCAGTGCCTCCTGCTGTCCTCTTTCCATCCCTCTGGAAAGCAAAGCCTGGTGCTCTATTGCTGCTTCCCCAAAACTCTCCATGCCTTTCTTCCTTTGGGCTGCAGCTTTGCAGCTTTGCAACAGTTCTTGCATGCATGCTGCCTGCCTGCTCTGAGCATTGGTGCTGTTGCTGTGAGATTGGCCTTTCTGCTTAAGCTGCCCTGCCTGGCAGCAGCTGATCCTGATGGATCGTGTTCCTCCTGGCAGTGGAGAGGCAATGCCTTCTCGCTTGTCCTCAACACTGGCTGTACTGCAGATCCTCTCTGCCTCTTGCCTGGTGTGAGACCGTGGTCTCTCTTGAGACCATCCAAGAGGTGCCTGCAAGGCACACGCGTGGCCCATTGCCTCTTGTTTGGGGGGGGGTGGTGGTGCACGGAGTGAAGCTCCCTGGTCTGGTGGGTGGCTCCAGAGACCAGAGTTACCTGTGATAAAGGGATGCTTTAGTCATAAGTGTGCTGTGCTAGCTGTAGTCAACTTTGAGAAGCGTTTCTTCCTCTGGTAGGTGATCTGGTGTGGCTGGGCTGCAGAGGGCTTGCCAAAGAAACCTTGGGCCAAAATACAGATTCTGTCTTCTTTTTCCCTCAGATCCGCTTTTTTGCCAAAACTTACACTCTGACACCGCATAATGGAGCAGAAGCTCATGTAAGTAGTTCACAACTTGATTTTGATATTCCTCCCTACTGGGTACCTCTTCCAGTGTCTGCTGGCTTGAATGAAGAGCCTCTCTGCCGGGCTGTGGTGGGTGGGTGCTGTATTTCCCCCCCCCGAACAGCTTACAGCAATGAGTGCTGGGGGACCAGCTGTGACCAGGACTGGTCGCACAGGTGATGCTTTGTACCCTTCATCAGGTGACCATAAAAGAAACAATTTTGGAAAAACACTGTTCCTTCGCTCTCCATCAGGGAGAATGCTGCTCTCCCTGTTGGCAGTCAAGCAGCCACAGGGGGTGGAGGTGGGTTAACATGGCACAGCGTGCTTCAGGCATAGTAGTGAGCAAGTCTAGCCATGCGAACTGCTTTAGTGGTTTAGCAAGGGGGTATAAACATGGCTTACTGTTGGCTCAGGTGGCTCACAGCTGAGGGGAGCCAGCTCAGAACTTCTTCTCTAGGCATCAAGTCTTCCCCTGCTTGGTAAAAGCACCTGTGATGTGTTCCTCTGTGTCCCTTGGCAGTCTGGTCCTTGACTGCAGGCTTGGTTGGGGCACCGTGTGCTAGACCTGGTACATCTTTGTGCTCTTCCTAGGTGTGGCTGTTCAAACAGAAGCCGGAGTATCTGGATCCCCTTGTCAAATATCACAGCTGTACTTCTGGACTGGGGAAGAGTTATGTGGAGCCCAGGAAGGTAAATGGAGCAGCAGCCTACTGCTGCAGGGGACTTGGCTAGGGGTCTGCCATCTGCCTGGCGTGGAAGGGTTGGTGCCAAGGGTGTCTTGCGGATGGAGTGGAAACAAGATGGATGTTGAATGCTGATGTGGGGTTATCTGTGAGGTGTCCTAGAGTAACTCCTGACTTGGGCTGGAGTCTGGAAGACAGTGGAGATGAAGATTAGAATAGGATGAACGTGTAATGATGCTTCCCCAAAACGTGTTCTGGCTTGTGACCTCATGATAGATGCCTTTAGTTTCCTCTCTGTGAATGTAGAAGCTCTGGAGATACACCCTGCTATCCCCAGAGCTGCCCTCAGCATCTGTGCTGGTCTCACAGCGCCCTTCTTACTGTCTTCCAGATGGATGTGGATGGAGAAACTGCCGAGAAATTTTACCAAAAGCTGTTGGAACTGGAGAAGCAGGCTCTAGAGAGATACAGTGATCTCCTAGATTAAGTAAAGCCAGTCTCAGTGGGATAACAGTCTCATATTGGTAACATGGGCTTTCTTCATTCTGGTGCTGCTTGTGCTGCCTGCTGTGCTGCAGGCACATGGCTTGAGACTCCGTCTTCCTTCTTGACAGAAGGTGAACAGTTCCTGAGAATGGAAATGTGAAAACTGAAGAGAAATACTTTCTGGTATGGGACTCTTTTCTGGCATAAAACTGGAGACTTAGTGGGTGGAGACTGTCTTCACACAGTTGCAAAGCAGCATCTGCAAAAGCATGACTGAACTGTGCACAGTTCAGGAACAGCCCCAAAACATGTGGTTTAAATCTGGCTTAGTGCAGGAAAGGCAGTCTGGGGTGCCGCCCTGTGTCTTGGCTCTACCAGTCTTTCTAGGCTGCTCGAACATATTACCTGTGGCTAATCCTGAGGTACTTGAAGGCCCATCTTCAGAAGAGCTGCTCTTCACTTGTACAGCAAAGCTGGGGCTGGCTTTCCAGACGTGCTCAACAAGATTGAACCTTACTGGAAGTCAGGCTCTGCACAGCATCTGAAGCCGCGCTCCTGAAGACCTGGCCTGAGAAGCACACCCTGTGCCTCAACTGCGAGGACAGATGCCTTGCTGTCCCCTGGGTGTGGGGCCATATAGGTTCTAACCACAGCTGTCTGGGAAGACTGAAGCTGCTGATGTTAACCTGGGCTCAGGGCTAGTCTACTCTGTTTGTAGCAAGAGAGGTTACCATGTTATTTTATCTATTTAACTGTCTTTTTATATAAATTTACTGTACCGAGTATTCTTCCTGTTGTCTATCTGGGGAGCTTCCCCAAGTACCTGGTGTACTTCAAATGCTGCAATGAATAAAGAACTGGAACTGGCTTGTCCTTGCTGCAGTGGTGTCTTCACTCCAATCACTGGCTGCTTTTGTCTTGAAGGGCTGGAAGGGAGGTTGGTTTGTCTTGTGCAAGAAGCCTGTGTGTGCCTGGGATGCGTCCAATCTGTGCTCTTCTGCCCTAGCAGAGCTGTTAACCACTTCTTTGGGTTTACTTGTTCCTTCTAGTTTATGAAAGATGTGAGTGTCGTCTGAAGACTTTGCTGTGGTTTTGTGTGCTGAGTACCTGTGGGGTGTCTCAGGCTGTTTCCCAGCCTGAGGCACTTGGGAGATGTAGATGTGTCTGGTGCTTGCTCACCCTGATGTGTCACATAATTACTGATTTAATGCTCCTGAGTAAGGGAGCATTGCGGTGTGCCCAGGAGCTTCCCTGGGGCTCAGGGGGCAGCTGTGCTGTGCAGCCCTGCAGCACCCTGGCCACGTTTGGGGGGGTCCCCAAGCTTGGGAGGTGCTGCTGGGGCTGGACGGCTCAGGGGTCTGTGTAGGAAACCACACAAGTGCAGAGCTGGCACCTGTGAGAATCCAGGCTCTGCAGAGGCTCTTCATTGAGTTGGCTCACAGGGATACAGATTTAAAGAATCTTGCTTTTGGGTTTTTTTGCTTCTTTCCACCCTCTGTTTTTCAGCATCTCTGCAAAGTAGAAGGGTGCTGCTAGCTTGGTGCTGTCTGCAGTAGAAATAGCTCAGTCTAGTCTGGGCTGAGCAGCACCTCTTGGCTCAGCCCTCGTGAATACCTGAGCTACCGGCACTGGTGTTGGTGGGAACGCCCTCTGATTTGGCCTGACGCTGGAACAGAGTGAGAAGGTGGCTGTTGTGGAGCGGTGCTTCCCTTGGCTATGGCTGTAGCTGTTCGGAGTTGTGAAGCAGGTTGGGGTGTGCTTACGTCGACCTTTATTTAAATGCAGCCTGGTCTGTCCCAGTAACAGATCCGGGTGCTGTGGCTTTGTTCAGCTGCGTCCTGAGACCCCCTGGGGCCAGAGCCCCCCCTTTCTGCTGCCGTTCCTTCTCCAGAGGGAAGGAGTCAGTGGCTGGCTGTCTCTGCAACTTGGTGTACTTGATCCCTATAGCAGTATTTGGCTCCTTGTTCTGGAGTGTAATTACGTGTGTCTTCTTGATTGGTTTTAGATGAGCATCTTGAACTTTGCTGTGCTTCTGCCCTGGGCTGCAGGAGGTATCATTCACCCTCTCCACTCTTAGTGTTCCCCACAGAGGCACTCAGTCATTCCTTATCGCGGCTCTGACTGCTCTCCGATAGCGCCTCTGCCTCCTGTTCCCTCTGCGGCGAGATAATGAAACAGCGAATGTTACTCAGAACAGTCTGACAACGCTGCGTGAAATGAGTGCCACTTACTGGGATGTGGGAAGGACAGGATGCTCATGCCGAGGTGTGCACGCGTATTGTTCTGTCAGCTGCACGCTGGCACTGTAGCTGTCAGTCCAAGGATTTAAACGCAGTAAGGTCACAGAATCACAGAATGGTAGGGGTTGGAAGGGACCTCTTTGAGTCATCTAGTCCAACCCCCCTGCTGAAGCAGGGTCGCCTATAGGTCTGGAGGTGCTAGAAGAGGTGGCTTTGAATAAGCGAGTATAGTTAGGAGCTGTCTGTTACACGAGTTTGTGGTTAGTTTTTTTTTTCCTAAAGCCTGGAATAAAGTGGCAAATTTCTAAGGTGGGCAGAGACTGATGACCATAGGTAGGACCTCTGAGGTTTTTTCTCAGGTGTGTGCCTGTGGGTTGAAATTGGGCTTTTATCAGGAGAAGTTGTGCCTGGTGAGATGGGGGTGAGTGGTTTTTGCCATGCAAAGGCTGGTGAAGGGAAAGGACATCTGATATACCACCACCAGTCATCGAGTCATCGAGTTATGCATGACATTGGTGTCAAGTAGAGCTATGAACAGGTTTCTGGGCTCATCTTAAAAGCACTCTGTAGCTCTCCGTTGAGAATTTGGGGTTCAGGGCTAGAGAAAAATTATGTTTCTGTCCTGTGATGCCTGTGCTCTGCCTGCTGCATGACTTAGTTTCACCTTAGTTGTTGTGAAGGCACCTGATGCACTATTACATCCTGGGAGATGCGAGTGTGGGGTTCAGTTCTGGGGGATCTGCTGCAGCACATGGTTGTGGTTGGGGTGGATCCAAAATGGCCTCTGGAGATCTCTAGCTCAGCTTCCTGCTCAAATAGAGTTACATGAAGAAGCAACAAAACGTGCTAAAGCACAAGCTGAGCCCTAGAGAGATGGGACGACCTGGGACGATGGGATAATGCTCATGGTTTCCCATGAGTTTGGTGCTGCATGGGGCTGGAGATAAACAATCTCTCTTCAGTTGGAGCAGGTGCTCTGGCATCCTACAGCACTTGTCACAGGACCCCACTTCTCTTTAGGGGTTTCTGCCTGCTTTTGTGACCCCAGGCATTGTTGTCCATGCCCTTCTGTAGGAGGAAATTTGGCCGTGCTCAACCTCACCGTCTGGTCCTCTCCTCCATGTTGTGAGAAGCTGGACACCTTTTCATCCAAAGGATGGGATTGTTCTGTGAGATGGGAACTGTAACCATCTCTCAAGTTTCATCTTTCATCCTGAAAGCACAGGTAGGACCTGGTGCCTTTAAATGGAGACTGCCCACAGGGCCGGGGGCGGCTCGGTTTTTTGTGCCCTCTGTGAACTTTGCCTGGTGCATCTGGCCCAAGGGGTGCGGTGCCACCTGGTTTGGCTGCCCACCGCCCAAGTGACTGCAAACAGAGCTGGCCGATGATTTGGAGTTGCCAGTCTGCAGGGAGGGATGGCTTCTCACGCCCTGCTCTTGGCTAATAGACGCCTATGCATGGAGCTTAATCTCCCAGCTAATCCCTTTCAGCCGGCAGGCACATCCAGGCATGAACACAGTCATGGAGAAACAGCTACTGGGTCAAGGAGAGCTGGTAGATACGTGCATCTGCCAGCCTCTTCCCAACGCGCCCCTGTCCCCTTGTTCTCACTTGCTGAGGTAGCAGAGGCACTGCTGATGCCATTGCCTGAGTCAGGTGCCTCCGCTGAGGTCGTGCACGTGGAGTTGTCAACCCTTTGTGTAACGAAAACAGGTCCTGCCTGGAGCATGTGGCAGAGCCGGGGGTGACGCAGGGCTGAGAGAAATGGCAGGCACGGGATGGGGGAAGAGCCAGCAGTGGCAGCTGTGAGTCAGCGCTAAGACAGGAGCTTTCTGTTCGTGGTCCTTGGATATGGAGCTTTCCAGAAATGCTCTGGGACAGGTCTTGGGTGAACACTCATTGAGGTTGCTCTGTGACATCCTGCGCAATCGGGCTGTGCGATCTAATACCTCATCATCATGCCTCATCCCGAGTCACCGGTTTCTTCTCTTCATCAGCAAACGGGTTGCCTTGCTCTGAGTCCTCCATTGCTTTACTGCTCAGCTGGCTTTCAGCTATGTAGGGCACCAATAATAGGAGCGTGGGTGGGAACTCCAAGGGAGGAGAAAGCCTGAGACTGGTGCAGCAGGGCTGGATAACCTTTGCCTCTCCAAGATGGGAAGGCAATGGGATTGAGGGAAACAGCAAGGACCAGCATGTGTCCTTGTAGACAGGGGTGGATGTGATACAGCCAGCTTGTGTAGAAACATCCAGGGTTAACCTTTGAATGGCAACTTTGGTGTTGAAAGTGCTTGGAGGAGAGCTGCCCAGAGGGGCTGGGAGGAGAGGAGAGGTGTAGACGTAGCTCTGACGTAGCTGGGTGAGAAACAGGGAGTGGAAACCCCTCTGGGAGTGTTGCAGGAGCGTGATGGGTCTATCTGGCAGGGAAGAACCAAGGGGGACATGGGTCCGAGTGGGTTTCACTGAGAATGGGCAAAATGTAGAGTCCCAGGAAGTTTTTGGCTGGGAGGAAGCTCTCTCACCTCCAGCCAGTCCTGCTCGCAGTGGGGATGGCCTCATGGCTGGACCAGGCAGCTCAGGGATGTGTCCAGGTGAGTTCTGAAGCCTCCAGGGATGAAGACCCCACAGCCCCCCTGGGCCCTGTCCTGGGGCTGCTCCCACACACCACCCCACTTTGCAGCTTCCCAGGGGAGAGAGTAAGGCTGAATTGCTTGAATGATGAGATGTTGGAGGCTCGGGGCAGATGTATGCCATATGTCCAAGCAAATGGGAAAGACCTAAGAGAGACAAGACTGCCTACAGGGTCAGGGAGGGTTTTCAGTGTTGCTTTGCAAAACGCGAAGCTGTGCCCACAGGAGAATCACAGAATCACAGAATAGTAGGGGTTGGAAGGGACCTCTGTGGGTCATCTAGTCCAACCCCCCTGCTGAAGCAGAAACAGAATCACAGAATGGTAGGGGTTGGAAGGGACCTCTGGGATGATCTAGTCCAACTCCCCTGCCAAAGCAGGGTCACCTAGAGCAGGCTGCACAGGATCGCATCCAGATGGGTCTTTAAGTTCTACAGAGACGGAGACTCCACATCCCCTCTGGGCAGCCTGTGCCATTGCTCCGTCACCCTCAAAGTCAAGAAGCTCTTCCTTGTGTTCAGATGGAACTTCCTCTGCTTCAGTTTGTGCCCATTGCCCCTCATCCTGTCACCAGACACCACTGAAAAGAGTCTGGCCCTGTCCTCTTGACACCCACCCTTAAGATATTTATAAGCATTTATAAGGTCCCCTCTCAGCCTTCTCTTCTTCAAGTTAAACAAGCCCAGCTCCCTCAGCTTTTCCTTGTAGGAGAGACGCTCCAGTCCCCTCCTCATCCTTGTAGCCCTTGGCTGGACTCTTTCCAGTAGCTCCTCAACTTTCTTGAAGTAGGGAGCCCACAACTGGACACAGTACTCCAGATGGGGCCTCACTATGGCAGAGTAGAGGGGGAGGAGAACCTCCCTTGACCTGCTGGCCACACTCCTCCTAATGCACCCCAGGATCCCATTTGCCTTCTTGGCAACCAAGGCACACTGCTGGCTCATGGTCATCTTGTCATCCACCATCACTCACAGGTCCCTCTCCGCAGAGCTGCTCTCCAGCAGGTCCACCCCAAGTCTGTAATGGTGCATGGGGTTGTTCCTCCCCAGGTGCTGCACTTGCCCTTGTTGAACTTCACCAGGTTCTTCACCGCCCAACTCTCCAGCCTGTCCAGGTCTCGCTGAATGGCAGCACAGCCTTCCGGTGCATCAGCCACTCCTCCCAGTTTTGTCTCATCAGCAAACCTGCTGAGGGTACACTTTGTCCCTTCATCCAGGTCGTTGATGAATAAGTTGAACAAGACTGGGCCAGTACCGAGCCCTGGGGGACACCACTAGTTACAGGCCTCCAACTAGACTCAGCGCCGCTGATCACAGCCCTCTGAGTTCTGCCATTCAGCCAGTTCTCAATCCACTTCACTGTCCACTCATCCAGCCCACACTTCCTGAGCTTCCCTAGGAGGCTGTTATGGGAGACAGTGTCAAAAGCCTTGCTGAAGTCGAGGTAGGCAACACCCACTGCTCTCCCCTCGTCTAACCAGCTAGTCAGGCCATCATAGAAAGCTATCAGATTGGTCAAGGATGATTTCCCCTTGGTGAATCCGTGGTGACTACTCCTGGTAACGTTCTTTTCCTCCACTTGCTTAGAGATGACATCCAGAATGAGCTGTTCTATCACCTTTCTGGGGACAGAGGTGAGGCTGACTGGCCTGTAGCTCCCTGGGTCCTCCTTCTTGCCCTTTTTGAAGACTGGAGTGACATTGGCTTTCCTCCAGTCCTCAGGCACCTCTCCTGTTCTCCAGGACCTTTCAAAGATGATGGAGAGTGGCTCAGCAATGACATCTGCCAGCTCCCTCAGCACTGCTGGGTGCATCCCAGCGTGGCCCGTGGATT
>Ga0065711_1035887_pt1 | contig 21704 bp, 18 predicted proteins | sample Hoacrofraction12_FD_59098 | JGI IMG/M metagenome (GOLD analysis project Ga0065711, IMG submission 59098) | Hoatzin crop microbial communities from Cojedes, Venezuela - Epithelial fraction 12 v2 (version 2) | ecosystem: Host-associated > Birds > Digestive system > Esophagus > Crop | place... | reverse complement strand
GTTTCTCAGCAGCAGCCGCAGTTATGTCAGCTGTAGGGGACCCCTCTGCTGCTCTGCTGATGGCCTGGAACCTCTCTGCTTGGTGGAGTGTTTGCTGACCGGCTGGGGCAGGCAGTGGGGTGTTGGCTTGGTAGGGGAAAGCGTGACGGTGTCTGACCCCAGGAAGCTGGTGGGTTTGCTCTCTGTGAGCACCTTCCGAGGGATGGACTTCATGGCAGTGGCAGGCTGCAATGTGCAGCTCTATGGAAGCAGAAAGCTTGGATGGTTCTGGGAAGTTCTAATAAGATTAATTATGTGTTAGTGGCACTGATAAGGCAATTGTTGGTCGGCTGTTTTCCTGGGGCATGGATTTATTTAGTAGTAAAGCTTGTCCTAGAGACCAGTGCCCTAAGGAGTGTTGTTTTGTTTCTGATTCCTTGTGTTCCTTTGCGATTGATTGCTGTGGATATAGAAAGCTTTAAAAATCCTTCTTGGTGCTTTGAACATCCTGTAGAAATCTAGTTGAAGTAGACACACAGGAACTCTGCATTGATTTCCAAAACAGGTGGGAGCATTATTGATGAAGGCTGTGGATAGAATTTCAGGTGTCTAGCGTTAACTGGTAAAGAGTAACCTCTCTCTCCGTTCTAGGAGGAGCATTTGGTGGATTGCTCGGTGCCTGGATGTCTGCTGGACAGTTCAAGCCGGTTCCTCAGATTTTATTGGAATTGCCTCCTGCCGAGCAGCAGATGCTCTGTGATGAAGCCGTTCGTATTCTCAGGCAGTTAGACTGGACTGATGCTGTTTGCCTGACTGCTTTGGTCATGGGAAGTGCTGGTCTCCAGGAGAAGCTGACAGCAATGCTGATAAATTACCTCTCCAAACAGCTAGGTGCAAGTGTACAGTATGGAAAGTAAATCTTTCCAGAGCAGGCTTTTTACAGTGTAATGAAATTTACTCTAACAATTGTGATTCTTCATCATAGCAAAAATGAGGTAATGCAGTGCCAGCAGTTTTGGGAAGCAGCTGAAGGAATCACTATGGGGAGTTGTACATATTTATATAAAGAAACCATCTATGATGCTGGTTATTAACCTGATATAGTTGTAGATGTGACAGAATCAAGCTAGATTTTCACTGGCAGGTGATGTAATTTTAGTTAAAAATTCTTTTTTTTTCTATGTCACTTTTTTTTAAGCTAATTTAAAAATAGAAATCAAGCATGATTGTAAAATGTGATGTTAGCAAAGAGAGGGAATATCTTTAAAAAAAATTCCTGAACTCAAACATAGACAAGTAATTGAGATGTGCAAACTAGTGGCAACCAGTTTCTTAAATTCATTCTATCAAGCCTGCCTCAGTATATGGATAACACAGTTATCTTTTTCCATTAAAAGCAGGGGTAACTTCTTTTTTTTGCACTTAGTGTGTTAAATTCCTGGCTTTAATAAATTTGTATTAGATTACAAATATCAGCCTGGCTACAGACTAGACTAGAATTCATATACATTCCCTGATGAAGTTGTTTTTTGTTGTTATCATATGTGAGCTATGACTGCACAAATATTTACTGCAGCTGCATGTGACATTTAATTACAGAGACAATATACACAATCAGGCAGAGGAGGGCAGTTTCACCCTATGATTACTGAAGGAGAAGTGGATTTTGTGAGCTGAGCAGCAGCCAGTTTGCAGAGACTGATTGACCACAGGTGAATTGGCAAGGCTGTGAAGAATATTTGCTGGTTTTTCGGGAGCTTGCATTTCCTTGTTCAGCTGTATCACCTTCAAGCCTGCATCTGTAGCAGCTCTGCCTGTGCAGCCTTTGGAGTGGCTCTCACTTCTCACGTACGACTGACCCATGTGTAACTGCTGCTGACACAGACCCTGCAGGACTGAGGAGTATTTGGCTGTGAAAATTCTGTCTTTTGCTAGTCACTGTCACAGTGCAGGCTTCCTAAAGGTCCCGTTCCCAGTGGCGTTGCAGGGGCTCCCAGGCTTGGTCCGCTGGAGGAGCATGAGAACTGCAGTGGAGACCTTGAAAGGGTAGGGAGCAGGGTGCTAGGGTGGTGCACCATGGTGGCACACCGCGGTGCCTGTGATACTGTTTAGTTGCTATCGTTCTCATTAACTGGAGGTTTTACAGGGTTTTGGTGAGATCCTGCTGTGTAAGAGGATTCCCTGTATTGACCCACTGACGATAGAGTGCACAAAGAACTGTAAAAGCAGAACAATCCTGAGATCCCGTTAACTGACTAATGCTGAGTTTACAGCAGGCAGCGAGAACCTCGCCAGCAGAGGTAATCTGCCCAAAAGGTGAGCAGGCCGAGAGCTGCTTCGAACCTCGGAGCTGAGGTTCTGCAGAGTAAGTACATGCTCCCCCGAAGGAGGGTCTGGTGGCTCTTGGCTCAAGCCTGTTCGCGTGGCCCTGGTCACATCAGCTCTCACCTCTTACCGCAGTGTGGAAAGTAACATGGATTAGCATTACGTGGGCAGTTTTTCTAAGGACAGCCCCCTCCTTCCAGGGCTGCACGCCCGCTCCGATGGAGGAGTTTGCTGGGAAGGGTAGAGACGGTCCCCACCGCCCGGAGGGCTCGGTGGGTTCGGAGCAGGGGCGCGTGCCTCTGCGGAGGGGTGCTTGCTTGCCAGGGGAGGCCGGCGGCTGGGGCTGCTCTGCGGGCTGCGGCTCCCTGCTGCGCCAGCCAGCTCTGGGGAGCAGGGTGCTTCGGAGAGGTGCTCTGGTGCCCGACTCGGGGACATTTGCGGAGCCGACTGATCTCCTGCAGCAATGGTTTGCTGAATGGCTTTGGGCAGCCACCCAGCTTCTCCATTCAGCTGCTTTTGTGTGAGGTGGTGATGGCAACACCCGATGGCGATGGAGGGTTGTGCGAGGTGACGACTGCTGGCTGATGGTGACAGTGGGGTGTGATACAGCCAGCAGTTTGGTTTTATTATTTGATTATTTCCCACCATGTTGTCTGAGATGATGCCAGCGCTGCGATGTGTTGTACGCTCCACCGTAGCCTGAGCATAGGCCACTGTGCTCGGGTGGAACTGCTTTCCCCTCTCATAGTTCACGATTTATAGCTCCTGCCATACGTGCTTCAGTGCATGGAATACAGGTAGGGTGGAAAGGCTGCAGCCACCTGCTTCTTTAGGGAGGAAAGCTTGTGTTGCAAAGCGCTTAGTTGGGCCAGGATGGCTCTTCTTGTGAAGTTAATTTCTGTCTAGCACACATAGCATAAAGCTACTGAGACTCAGAGTGTCCATGTTTCGTTCGTTCAGATGACAGCGACTTGGCGATTGCAACCCGACAGAGATTAGCATGCCTTGTCTCCCGTTTGGTTGGCTTATAGGGAACTGGTGTTACAAAACTCACTGAAACATCTTATGGAAGGGGAAGAGGGTTGTATTATTCAAAGTCACTACACAAACTGATTTACACAGCCATACTCTTGTGATGTACCTGCTCAAATGCTCTGACCAGGTTTGCTTGTGCACAACATGGAGGACGAGTCAAATCCTCGCTTCATCTCCTGGGCTCTTCTTGATTGCCAATAATGAAGTAAGTTTCTGGACAGATCCTTTATATCCTTCAGGATATCTTTTATATTCTGTTGCCTTCCTGTTAGTCCACCAGGGTGTCTGAAGGAGGAATGGTGTCTGTGATTTGTTGCAACCTCTGCCACTGGCCCGCTGTTGGCGCAGGGTCTTCTTTTCGAGAGGTGTCTGTGCTGTGGTCTCACCCGTGTGGGGCCTCCGGGACTCGCCAGCGGCAATGCGTTCCTCCATGTGATGGAGTGGCATCCCTCGCTGTCCGTATAGGCCTCTCTTTCAGTTGTCATTCTGGTGCTTTCACATACACATATTCCCAGTCATTCAGGTTTTATGCCGATCTTAATATTTCTGTTAAAAAATATGCAGATTCATGCAGAAATTCAGTTCTTCCATTTTTTGCTCACGGTGTTGCAGCAGTCCCAGTAGTGCTCACTAGTGAAATAGGGGCAGACTCGAGGGTCTAATCCTGCGCAGCTACAGGGGTAGGACCTGCTGAGCTGAGTCTCCACTGGCAGTTTAGCAGCACCAGTGCAACCAGACGATGTGAAAGGAACACATTGCTTTCCCCGGATTAAAAGGTTTAGGGAGAAAGCAATAGCTTCTTAGAAAGGCTGTCGTTGCTTGGCCAGCTGATGTATAATTCCAGACTAATTGAATAGCAGACTTTCAGCTGGGTTGGAAACCTTTTAAAAAATCAAAGGCCTTCACATTGCAGTGAACTAAAGCTATTAGCCCCTAATTAAAACCTGGAGTTTCATCTTTACCTTTCTGGAGATCACAGAAATCTATGTAGTTTTCAGGCTGTAAGCCAGAAATCAAACATTCATCACTTAATTGCAGTAAGCGTGTGCTAATACTTCTCATTAAGTGTGATTTATGAATTCCAGAAGAGCCTAAGAGGTAAATATATAAAATTATTCTGCAGCCTGCAAAAATGAAGGCATTCATTTCTTTGGATGACTGTTCAGCAAGAAGGATTTAGGCAAACATGAACATTACAGCGTTCAACATGCAGTAAAGAGACTGCTTTTGAACATCTGTACCTTTGCAATTCCCTCAAAATGCTGTGGTTTCATCTAGTGCCACTGCTGATCTTCCGCCAAAGACAATGCCCTTTTTGCTGGGCCTTGGGAGAGGTATCGCCTTCACTGGCTCTTCTGCTTGTTTGCTGGGTGACCTTGAGTAACTCCCCATCTCGTTCCTGAATGGGTTTTTTGTTAGACACTTTGCAATCTATCCATAGGAAATGGTGTGTTACAAAAATGTAATAGCACTGTTATGCAGCTAACTGCTCTCCGATCTTTCAGTCTGGACATGAGCATTGAAAAAGGAGGAATGTCATAAATGTTAGTGGAGGTTCACGGCAATCGGGAGGAAGAGGAAACTGGTAGGCTGTGAAACATAGCTACTTACTTTGTTGCAGGGGAATGAAAGATTTACACTGGTGTTTGACCTTAACTAATCAGACCCCGCACGGGAGTGTCTAACAGGATGCAAATGCTTTGTATTCGTTATTTCCTGCTCAGTCTCAGTGGACAGGAGTGATTTAGGGTGAGATTAAATCTTTGCTGTGCTCTGACATGCTGCTTCAGAGTAGAGCACTCTTGGATATTCCCTTGTACGTGTAATCTGAAGACAGCATGAAGGGTTTGTTATTTCTGTATCAGTCAATAAGATATGATGATCAATCTTTGCAGTTTGGGGTCAAAAATGATCTAACAAAACAAAAGCTTTGGAGGTCTTATTTTTACCTCGTCCTGCTGCAGCTCCCTGAGCAGCTCCTTGTGTTGAAATGTTAGGACAAAGTAATTGGAGAATCGCCCAGCTGAGTCAGAATTGGCCCCTGAATGCTTACAGAGGTGGGAGGGTTCCGGGTGAGAGAGATCATGGAGCCGGGCCAGGTCTGTGTTTAGCCCCAACTACACCTCCCTGGGCACCGGTGTTCCTCCCAGCTGGAGGAGATCTGTGTCTCCTGCTGAAGCAGTTGAGCCAGTGGGTAAAGCCTGTCTGGGGTGCAGAACTGTAGGTAAGCTTGTTCTTCTGGTATTTGTATGGATTTCCAACGTGAATTTGGGGTCTCGCCCAGCTATCTGTGCCAGTGGATAGTTCCTCTAGATTTCTGCCCTCTCCCCAGCAGGCAGTTCTGCTCACTACTAATGGAAGCTTTCTACAAGAAGAAAGGAAGCCAGGGCAGCTCTGACTTCTGACTGCCAGCTGCATTCATTCAGACCTCTCTGGCTCTAGGAATCCTGCTCTTTCAGGCCAAAATGAGGGGGCTGTCTAACTTTTCTGTCTTGCCCTTCCAGGTTAATTTTAAGCGCTACATAACCAGATTTTCAAAATCCTAAGTTAAAGACTTTCTCCCTTTTAGAACAGAGAAGGATACGGAGGGCGCAACAGCTGAATGTAATATTTGGGCTTGGGAGAGATGGAGTGCAGGAGCAAAGGCTTCAAATTACTCAAGAAAGCAGGGGACAGGGCAGAACACTTTAGCAAATACTGCATTAGAGCAGGAGACTTGCTGGAGTATCAGTAGGAATCAGCAGCCTGCTCTGTGCCTGTTCACGAGCTAAAGTTCACGCAGCAGACTTTTGACCAAACGGCAGTTGATTAACTGCTTACGCAGGAACAAAGTCAGTCATAAAAAGCTAAATAGGGTGCAGGCTCTTGGATCTGATTTTGTTGGTTTCCATAAAAGGGGCTCGCTTGCTTGTTCCCAGCCATTCTCACCAGGAATCTGTGTATAAAAATATTTGTTCCATAACCACAGCAAGCAGCCTCCCGTCTCCTGGCAGCCGCCTGCATACTTGAGGCTTTCTGCCGTCTCTGAAGTTTAACTCTGCAGGAGCCTGTGCTGCTGCTGAGTCTAATCCAAACTTTGGGCTTGTCCCCAGCCCGGCCCCTTGGGACTGGGGCTGCTGACAGTGGCGGCAGCACATCCGCCCCCATGTACAGGGCAAGGATTAGCCTTCGCATTGTGCCACTAATGATAAGTAGCAATGAAGATAATAAGGAGCACTGTTGTAGTGCTTTGCATCTTCAAAGTGTTCTGCTGATACTAACTAATTAAGCTGCCATGCAGCCTGGAGACAAAGGTATGGATTTCTACTGCACAGAATTTAACTACACTGTATTGTTATGCAATAAACCAAAACTAGATGGTATCTTCAGACAGCAACCAGGAAATCAGTTAACCAACTACTGGCTACTCACACCCCAACAACTGAGCCAGCTTCAAAGGAGCCCCGTCTCTTTCGGTTTGCCTTGGCGCGTCTTTGGGAACCTCCAGTATTCATGCAAGGCAGCACGGCACCCCGTGTTTGACAAAGTGGCTCCTGTGCTTTGCAGCAGCTTGGTTTCCATCCATGCATACGGCCTCCACCATCTCCTAACTCTGCCCAGAGGATATGGTCCCAGTGCCACTGAGTTAAACCTGGGCACTGCTGTGCTTAACTGCAGAGCCCCAGTTTCTGTGCTACTGGCACCGTGTTGTACTTACAGTATCGTACTGCTGTGTACTTGTTGCAAAGGAAAACCAGTTCACGCTGTGTGCATGTACTGTGCTGACATGTCAAGGAACAGAGCGGATGCTTTACTTTAACTGCAAGGTTTCAAAGCCGTTCTGGACAGTCCAGCCGCCTGCTATCAGCTGCTCGCATCGGCGTGAGCCAGCGTCAGTAGAACGGTAGGTATTGGTTAGCATTGGTAAAAGACTGCAGAAGAAAGACAACCCTGATTGCGTGGTCACAGTGCTGGGCTCTGCGTGACCTGGTTTCTCTCAGGAAAGAGCTTGAGGTCACTGTGGGCAGATTTCTGACAATACAAGCTCTGCTCAGCAGCAGGTCAGAAGGCAATGAGAAGGTTGGGATAGACGGGGAAGGAAACTGAGAAGGCAGCAGTAAACGCTGTTATGTCGCTGAATGAATCCAGGTCGTAGCCATGTGTTGAATAGTCTGCAGTCTGCTCAGTCCACTCTGGTTAGTCCTTTCTGAGCCAAAAAGGGCACTGCAGAGCTAGGAAGGATACAGAGCAGGATAACATGGTATGGGCATGCATCTGTGTAGAGAGAGATGGGCTAGTGGCTCACACAGCGCAGCGGGAATCATGGAGCCAACTGGCATGGGATGCTCGAGGTGCCGAGCCAAAATGTGCTCAGAAAGTGATCAGGCAGGTGATGGCAGCGAGGACAGTTAAACACATCGGTCCAGAGTCAACCACTGCCTCAAGAAGTTTCTCGCCACAAGCTGTCAAGAGACTAAAGCAGCGGAAGTGTTGCTCTGCAGGTGCCTCTTACACGCCGTCCCTCGTGATTTTGGGGTAGGTAGGTGAACTCTGGCTCTGATTTATTAAGACTGCTTTCAGATGTTATCCCAAACACATGCAGCACACAATTTCTGCAGGCTTGTGTCTACATTTGTGCTATTGCAAGTAAAACACGACGTATGTGCTGCCAAAGCAATTGCGTTCTGAAAACAGTGTGGCACACTTTGTATTGTACAAAAGGGTTTTCCTGTGACAGGGGACGGCCTGCCCGTTTGCCTGTGCCTGTCATCCCGCTCAGGAGTGGAGCCTTCCCCCCTGAACACTTCTCTGTGTCCAGACCAGTGGTTAAGCAGAGGTAGGAAATAGAACCTCCCTTGGCCTGTCAGTTGAAATCAGGTATCTCATGTTCTTGAAATTGCAGTATCAGCTTAAAAATTAAACCAAATGTCTTTATTGCTTGCACCAAGCGGGAAAGGTCTCCTTGCCACCAGAACCCAAATCATTAAACAGTATTTTTAAAGCGGGAAAACTCCTTTATTCATTTATTCCTTGCATACAGTGGAAGTATTAAGATATGGTCATGCTATTGCTTTATTTTGCAGAAGGGAAAGTTGTTTTACAGAGAGAGATTATGTGGGTCGTATGCTGATTGAAAAGTTCTTCACATTTTCTTTTTGCATGTTTTAAGTGTTCTCATGAACTAATTTGAAATTTATTGGAAAAAAAATCTCCTTCTCTTCCCCTGTGCATCCCACCGACGTAGCTTGGCGAGCCAGCCCTGGGAAAACCCAGCCTCTGAAACACGGGAGGCACATTCTGCTGGGGGACGATGGGCAGGGAGGAGAAAGCTGAAGTGCTGCTGGGCGGGAGGCAGAGCTGTGCTGGAGGTGGATCAGCCTGCTGCGCCCTGAACAGCTGTTAACACCACATCTGGGTCTGGAGCTGCCTGTGAATGCTCATGTCTGGGGAGCTGCATCGCTCGTGCTGGGGTAATGACCAGCTCCTCTGCCTGCTGCCAGCACAGGGCCCTGCCCCATCTCCCAGGGGGAAGAGGAGCTGCAATCCATGTGCCTCGTGGATGGCCCAGATGGTTCTCCCGAGCGGTGCGGGTGCTGAAATGGGGAGAGCTCTGTGGAGGAGTAACCCTATTTCTGCCAGTCTGTCTTTGACTTGTAAGGTCTGAACCAACAAATGTACCCTTTAGGATCCCTTCTGTGACACAGCCGTGTGTTGGGCTTTGGCTATTGCGCGTCCCTGAGGAGAGAGAGGATGTCAGCTGGCGTGAGGGATGCTTGCTGGGTGACTGCCAGGGTGCTTGCAGCACTGCTGCTCCCAAAAGGGCTGTCCCTGGCTCCAGGGCTGTGCTGGGAGGGGCTGCCCTTGCTCGGGGGCCACACAGCTGCCTTACAGACCCCGCTTTATACCTCTAGCTGCTGTACTAGAGGGACAGCAGTGGTACTGCTGAAGTCTTGAAATAGCAAAGTGTTACGGTCTATTTGTCATCTTCCTCTGATGAACATCCTTACCAGTGGATTGTGTAGAACCTCTCATCGTTATGGCTGTTCCCTTGCAAACAGGCGGCTGCAGCGTGTGACATCCTGGGTGCCTGTTCAGACCCGGCACAGAGTCAGGCGCTTGCTCAGCCCGCTGGCCTGCACGTGGCACTAGTGGGGTGAACAAACGTGGCTGCAGCCTGATACCCTGCGGGAGAAGTCCTCCCGTGGCCAGGGGACGGGTGCCAGTGACACCAGCCTGTCTCTGCTGAGGTTTGGGGTAAGGCGTCTGCCCCGTGTGAACCACAGCAGAGAGCTCTGCTGCCGAGGCCCGTGCAGGGTTAGTGCACAGCGTCCCTCCTCCCTCTGCTCGGCTGGGGTGGCTCAGTGACACCAGCTGTGTTGGGAGCGTGTCAGGGAGCGCAGCTGCGTCCAGCCAAGCCCGTGAAAAACAGCCTCTCCTCAGCACGGAGACATCCCGCAAGCGGTGTGAGCTCCCTCCTGCCGCTGGAGCGGCGCGGGGGAAGGTGCTCGGGCAGCTCCCCGCTTCTGTGGCCCTTGCCGCAGGTGCTGGACCGGTGTGCGCGCTCCCGTACCCCCGGGGAGGGGGAGCGGGCTGCCAAGGGCGTGCAGAGTCTTACAGGAGTGTACAAAAGACCTTTGCACTGAGAAAGGCATGCAGAGCGAAACTTTGCTGGGCTGCCTGGCTCTTCGAGGCTGGTCAGCAAACACGCGTGCTCAAGGCCGTTCTTTGGAAGGACCTAGCGACTCGGTTCGGTTTGCCAGAAACGTGCTGCTGCGCAAACACTCCTCAGGTCGGAGGCTCTGGTGGGAACCAGGCAGCTGTGACCTGGGTGCCGGTGTCTCTGGTTTGTGGTTTGGTTTGCCAGTTCGCACCGTGGTATCTGAGCTGTTCCAGCCTTTTGAGGACGACTAGAAGGCACACTCCTGTTGTTGTCCTAAAAATGTGGGTTCATTTACCCGGTGTGCAGTATGCCAATATACACACAGAGCGGAGGTATTTTATTGCATATTTGCGCAAATATTGGTGTCTGTCCCAAGACGGCACACACCGTTCACAAATTGACAGTCATTTATACACTTCATATTACCATATTCATCTTCCTAATACAGATGCATTGTTATTCTGTTAAATGACTGGTTAAAGTCTCTTGGTCCAGATGTGAATTAGTACCCATGCTCAGTTTCTTCATCTTCTGAGTCTGGGGTATAATTGGGGTAGGTGGTCCGTGAGTCAGTGTTCACGATCTCCCCTTGCCAGAGTTACCTTTCCTCTCATTACCTGTTGCTTTTGGCAATCTCAGCAGCTTTTTGTAGCTTGGTAGCTATGCTTACGATTTGTCACCCTCTGGTTCTACTTTGGACAGGTACATCCTTCTTATGAAACAATAACACATTGTTCAAAATCCTGTTTCTTAGTTTCTCTAAACCTAGTATAGTTAATTTTAAGCTTTTAACCGTAATAGAGGTAGGGCTTTATCAATTTCAATTATCATTTCACATTTCGATTCCCTGTTTTATTACTTAGTATAACACCGTGAGCACTACTCTCCTGGGCACGGGGCTCGCTCCGCACTCTGGCAGCACGCAGAGCCAAGAGTGCTGCACGCAGGGCGATGGGCAGCCCGGGCAGGCGGCCCGGGGGCTCCCCTGGCACAGACCCTCGCCCTTGCTGCCGGCTCACAGCTGAGCTGTGCTCTGCGGGGCGTTCGTCGCCGGCTAATGGCTGCGTGGGGCTGCGATGTGTGTTAGGGGACATGGTTCTTCCATTGGGCTGCGGTGGGAGGGGGAACAAATCTGCAAAAGGTCGTGGTGCCACATGTACTGTTCCCTCTGGTGTCTCTGGAAGATCCTTTGGATATGAAACCATGCAGGGTTTGGCTTTACCTTTTGTGTAACTCTTCTGATAAAAACCATGTGTGACTTTTTTTTTTTTGTTGCTGACTGTTAGAGGAAAAGAAGCCTGTCTGGCCTTCAGTTAATGCTTTTGCCTTCTCAAATTCCATATTTTTCCTAAGGTTCTCACCAAAACACATTGTTTTGGGGACAAAAAAGGAGAGGCTAGACAGAGCTCAAACAAACAGGGGCACAGTGTTCCCTTGCTGCATGGGTCACTGCTGGGCAGCACGGTCACTGCCGGCAGCAGATGCTTTGCCCCAGGGTGGTTTGATTGTGCAGGAGAGGGCACTGCACAAGAGTGCTCTGTTAAAGCAAAACCTCGGATCTAGCTCCCCTCCTCCGTCTGCTCTGCCCTTCCCACAAGAGCTAACTGGGGAGGCAGCATAACTCGCTCTTGGCCGTGAACCTCTAGGTAAGAGGTTTACGGGAAACCTGCTTATGGTTTATTTGCGTTTCTGGGCCTTACTGGAAATGAAGTCAAATGCCGACTTCAAGGGGAGTCACTCGGTGATCGCCAGTAGTCGATACCAGCTCCCTGCCTGCCTCATCTCCTCCAGCTGCCGTCTCGGGACCGCAGCACCAACTGCTGTGCCTGTGCGGAGGTTTTATGGACAAATGCGTGGGCAGGGGAGGCTCCTTTCCATACACGTGCGTGGCACTGGGGTTCCTGCTGCCTGTGACATGCAGCATAAAGCAGACCTGGCCGTGTGTTGCCCCCGCAGTGCTTCACAACACGGTGTGCAGCCTGTGCTTCCCTGGAGCGTAGCGTTCCTTCCCAGGTGCTCTGGAGACCATCTCCAGCACATGGGTCTTGGGCAAGGGTTTCCTGGGGCTATTTTGCCATATTGTGTCCACCATGGAAGTGACAGTAGTGTAACATCTTCTTCCTGCCAGTGCCTTTCTTAAAGATCCATGGCCCGGAGCAGAAAGAGTCAGGAACAGAAGCCTGTATTTTTCATTGGTGATGCATTGCTTTAAAGCTCAGCAGTAGTTGGGACCATCTGTGCTCCTCTGTTCCTCCTGCTAACTGAAAATCCCAGGCTGAGGAACACGAGAAACTGCCTTGCGGCAGTAGTGAGTCGGAAGAGGCTGTGGGCTGCAGCAGAGCCAGAACTCCTGCCTGGATAAAAACTGAGTGTTTGAGTAACCGGGAGCAAGAATTTGACTGTGAAGCTGGCTCGCTTCACCCTGCTGCCTCTGAATGCTTGTGAACTGCTGAGTCAGCGCCGTGCTCTGGAGCTGGTGGTGTGCCTTGGCTGCGCCTCGGGACGGCGGAGCACTCGTGTTTCACTGAACCTCTTTGATCCTTTCTTTTCAGTTTAGTCATAGAGCAAATCTCCCCGTTACCTTTCCTTAGGCTTTTGTGACTGGCTGCTACAGCAGTGCCATCCTCTTCCTCACCTTCCTACCGACTTTGGGGAGCAGAAGAGGATTGCCTCACTGCGTGGCGCTTCACTCTGTTCTCCTGCCTCTTTGCTGGAGAACCCCCAGCTGTTTCAGCAGGTCTGGTGCTACCATTCCAGTTGGGCTTTCCGTGCTCAGTGCAATGGCCTTGCTCCTGACAGCTTCGGGGACTGTCCTCTGGCTCTTGCGTGCCCAGATGCAAAGCAACCATTTTTCTGAGGGCTGAAAAACTTGCATTTTTCTAAGTGCCTGGGCTCCAGTTTCTGCTCCAGGGAGCAGAAGGTGCTGTTTCCAGCCAGCCCCATTTCCTGAACCTGCGCAGCCTGGGGTCGGGCAGTGCCATGCTGGTGTGCAGCAGGGATGGCTGCATGGTGCTGTGCCCTGGGGGCCGTGACACCTCAGGCAGGGGCTGAGCAAGGAAACCCTTCTGGCAACTGATCCCCACACGTCGTGTCTGGGAGCCTTTCAGGAGGAGGACGTGACCCCACAAAATCCCCAGCCCACAGATGTTTTTCCAAAGCAAGCTTTCAAGCTACCGCTCTTCCTAGTCACATGGGTTTGCAAACACCAATGAACCCCTGGCAAGGCATTTATTTAGCTCAAAAAAGAAAAACCCCAAACCGTCAGGAAATGCCCCATTAATGCTTTGGAGACAGAATCAGGCTGGACTATAACAGCACCATCTGTGCTGTAAAACTCCTGTGTTCAGCAGGCCAGGAGCCAGGAGCCCCAGGCTCTAATCCCAGTGCTGAACTCCCCAGCTCAGCGAACACGACTCCAGGAAGGAGGGGAGAGGCTTTGTTTAAATTTCCCCATGTTTTCCTGGCCAGGCTCCTTTTACCTTTTACTGCATTAATAGTTTAAGAGTCGCTAGGTTACCGGGGGCTTCCATGAGAAATGTCTCTGGAAGCTGTGGCAGCCCCAGCCTTCCTGGGTCTGCCCGCGCAGCAGCAGCTGCGGTGCAACACCCCAATGCTGCAGGCACGGCTGCTGGGAGCAACGCCGAGCCGCTGGCGAGCGACCGGGAAAGCGCTGGGAGAAGGCACTGCAACGCACCCAAGGCAGCGTGCACGTGAGAAGTGCGAGTGCTCGCTGTACCTCCTCGGCTGCAGAGCACCAGGTGTCAAAGCAGCAGTGTGTGTATGGGACGCGAGTCACCCTTATTCTGAATTATTCACAAGTGTCGCAGCTTTTCCACCCTTGACTCTTCTCCATACCTGCCTCTTGTAAGGAATGGGGACGTGCCCGTTGCTGGGAGGTGTGTGCGTTTCCAGAAAGGTCATCGACGACAGCATGCACAGGAAAAAGGGGCTGGGTTGGTTTTGGTGGAGTTTGTTTGGGTTTTTTTTTCCTGCTGTGATTAAGAAAAGCTCTTGCTCAACAAGAAAATATTTGTTAGAGGCATGCCTGTCCTTCATTAGTGGACAACACCAGTTCATAGCTCTTTCGGGGCTGATAATATCAAGATCTTTGGACAATAAGATAAAGAAAAGCTGATCTCCAAAAGAACTAAGGAGTAGGTACAAAACTGGAATACGTTTCTGGAGCCAATTACTAGGAAGAAACCGGGAGTTTCGCCTCAGGAGCAGGGAACTGGAATGCCAGCTACGGACACGGACTGAGCAGCTGGGCTATTTTTGGCTTGTGAACTGTTCTAGCGGCTGTTTATTTTTAAGGTCATTTTCTGTTTGCATAGCATGTACACCCTTCTGCTGGGTGGGAGGCATTATAAAAACAATCACTGCTGCGCAGAGTTATGAACTAGGCTTGGAGACGGATGGAAAAAACAGAACTCGGTGTACTTACTGCTTTAAAACCCAAAAACATCTGCTTAGGTCATAAGGTTTGTTGACCCACTCTAAGCTGTGCCCCCACCGGAAAATACCGCTTCAATTAATACAGACTACTGCAGGGGATTGCAAAAGACTTGGGAAAACTCGGTCAGATGATAACACGGTATAAATAGAAAGGAAGCATCAGCTTCGGCATTTTTTTTTCACTCGCGCTTACCTTCAAGCGGTAAAGCAGAAACCCAGAGCATTCACCCCACGGCTGAGGAGGCAAAACTCACCCGGCCTGAATCCCAGCTCTTGTTTAAGACTCTCGTTAAATAACAACACGCTTTATTGTCATACTTTCCTGGCTTCTTCCTGTTGGCCATATCTTTATTGACACACAGTCAAGTGATACAAATTCATTGGAACAGTGGCAGTTTACAAAAACAGTAAGAATGGTTACTTTGAACTGAAAGTTAAAAACTCTTAAGTTTGGCAGGCAATGCACCGTTTGGAACAGGTCATGGTAAGGAAACGGTTTATAACATTGGCAGGTACTCCCAGCCATGTTCCTTTTCCAGAGCATAAAATACGCAATACAAAAATATACTTAAAGTAATAACGGAGTTTGTAGAAACGTCTGCTGCAAAACAATTGCTGTTGTCTGATTTTCAGTATACTTACTCCCACGCTACATTATGACAGAATACGGCTTAGTTCTAACTTAATTTGAACTTTAAAGTTGATCTCAGGTTAACCATAAAGTCTTGGACTCCAATCCTGGAAGCACATAAAGGACCTTAACTTTGGACTCGTGCAACCGATAGACATGAAGCGAGCCCACGAGCGAGCATTCAGTGCCTTGGGCTCCTGCTCAGGAGGGAAGTGGAAGCTGAAGTGCTGTACTTCACAGGATCTTAATTTGGGACATTTTCCTGGATTTTTCAAGGCTTTTAACAAGTCCTCCCTGGGCTGTCTTTTACCTGATAGGTTTGAGTTCATCAAGTTGCTGGTAATCTGGTAGAAGTGCCTGGTTTTGAGATCTGGGGCTCTGCACTTAGTTGACTCAACTCAAGTTGACTTGTAAATCTCTCCCTCCTCATCTCAATCCTCCGTATAATTTTACCTGTCCCTTTCCCCTCTCCTTCCTCCCTCCTAGCCCAGTACCACCAAAACAGCCTCTCCCCATGCCAGAGAGCTGGATGCTTTAGTGCTCTGCTAAGGCTGCTCACACCGAGCCTCGTACGAGCTCCCTGCAATCGGAGCGCCATTATTTCCTTAGTGTTTCCAAAGTTGAGAGACCCGGGTGTAGGAATGGAAGCCCGTGCTGACCTTACTGTGCAGGGATGAGTGGCTATCCCCTCAGGCTGGCACGCTTGCAGTGAGAATCTGACACAGAAGAAATGCTCATGGAAAACGGCATCCGGAGTGCCCCTCCCCACGACAGAGGAACACACCGCTGGCAGGCAAGCATGTTCAACTCCAGGGTTTCTTGCTCCTTTTTCTTCCAGGAGCTGATCTCAAAGCATTGGAGAGAAGTCAGTATTGCTCCATTTTTGCAGACAGAAAAACTAAGGCACTGAAGGGTAAGCTCATTTGGCCAAGGCTGATCTGCAGGTCTCTGCCCCAGTCCGTGCTCTTCACCGAGCTGTTGCTCTCTGTGCTCACGTCATACGAGACACGTTCTCAGAGGGGTAACCCCGTCTCTGCTCCCCATGCAGACACTACACGGGGGCCAAGATCCACCTTCCTAGGCATGGCCTCCAGAGAAAGCATCACAAAGGACGTGCACTGGAGGCCAGAAGCTGGCTTCCCAGTGTCTAAATGCCAGCGACTCACAAGGAGATCAGCTATGGAAAGATGACCAGGATACTTCTGAGGTATAAAACTCCGTGTCTGCTGGCCACTGCTCAGCTTTGTCATCATCAGACTTGTCGCTGTCATCGCCGCTGGAAGGTTCGTAGCCTGGGATGGCAGAACGGATTGGGTCCAGCTGCCTGCGATCTGCTTCCGCCTCCTTCTTCTTTTCTGCCAGCAACTGCCTGTAGCACAGGTTGCAGACCCTCAGGGGCTTGGGGGACAGCCGGGGCATCAGGAACCTCTGCCTGGAGCACTCTGCGCAGACAACAAAGCCACACTTGCGGCAGTGGTGCCTTCGGGTGAGCGTGGAGAACTTGGTCTGTGTGCAGCGCATGCAGATGTCCGTCGCCTTGTCCGGGATCCAGGGAGCTGCGTGCTCCGTGGAGGGCTGCCGGCCCGTCTTCGTCAGCAGGTGCCGGATGCACTCCTCCAGATGGCTGATCCACTCCTTCCGCTCTGTGAGAGAAGCTGCTGAAACCACAAAGGACTTCTTGGAGGTTTTAATCATCCAGCGGTTCTTCATCTGCAAGGTGTCTGGCAGTGTCTCCAAAGTGACATCTTCAAGGGGAATGATGTGCTGGGAATTGTACTTCCTTTTGTTGATGACTATGCTGCCGTAAACGAGGATGTCGTTGAAAAGGAAGAATATGCGAGGCTTTGGTTTCTTGCGGCATTCTTTGGTTAAAATCCCTTCTCCTAGAAGGACCCTTCCCGGCACAGCTAGGGGCTGTCCAGACGCCCCAAAGCAGTTTTCCACCGCAGCAACGCGCTGGCTGTTGATCTCGGTGTTTGCAAGATGGTCCACCATCTCCAGCTCACTCTGAAGAGAGGAAAATAAAGAGGGAAGTGGTGAAGCTGAGCAGCAAACATATGCACAGGTGAGACTCCTAACGCAACCTGCGGTTACGAGTGATCTCCTTACCGCTCCTCACTTCGGTTTGTTACCTTGTAACACTAAATTTTCAAACTTTCTGACCCCACTTTGCAACAGCCCAGTCTACACTGGGACAGTTCAGATGGCAGCACTGGAAGCCCCTGAAGGCAGAGCCAGTTCTTGCATTACAGCTGTGCTCTCTACCAGTATAACCGCGCGCCCATAGTAAAGGAAGCCGGTTGGTCTGAACCTGCTCTTGTGCAGGTGTCAGTACTTGCTCAGGAGTTACCGCACCGTGACAGCTGGAGGGCACCAGGACCCCCCCACTCTCTCTCTCCCCCTTGGTGCTGGCAGCAGGGAGCTAACTGGTGCTGGGCTGGATGCGGGCTCAGGGAGGAGATCCGTGGTTTGGGATCAAGCCTGCCGTTTCTGACTGCACACCTGCTTTCTCAAGGATTAGTTACAGTCCCCTGAATCCCACAGCACCCTTCTGGGCCAGAGCTGAGGCAGGAACAAAACTGTGCGGTATCACTTGTTCCCGCTGGTCCTCCCTGCGTGACAAAAAGGGGAGGAAAAAAAGAAAAAAAGCACCCACTATGTGAATAAACCCACAAAAGCCAGGCCGTTCCTCCATTACCCCAATTACGCTGGGGCTGCCGCTGCTTTCAGTTACAAGACACATCATTCTGAAAATAGTCTGATCTCTGCTGAAGGGGAAGTGGAAGGCAGCACCCTCATCCCTTCCCACACCTCTGCTCCCTCCTTCTCATACAAACTGGGGTTTCAGTACTCTGGTGGGTTTTTTTTAATAGAAAAACCTAGATAAGGGTAACTCTGAAGCGAAAGCAAATGTTTACTATTGGTAGTTTGCAGTCAGGAAGGCCCTCCATGCTGTAAGTTCGTTTATTCACCGTACCTAGCCCCTCCTGCGCTGAAGGCTGCTGCCGCGGCCGGCGGCCATGGGAATGTGAGTCACTTCCCGCTCAGTGAGGCCGCTCAGCCGTCACGGGGCAGCTCTGGGATCACAGGGATGTGTGTCGCTCTGATTGCTCTCAGGAGTTCATCACAAATCACTAACACAGAGCCGCTCTCCACCATTTTCCCCGTCCTCCTTGTCCCAAGTCCCGGCAGCCATGGAGGCTGGAGGGGAAAGGGAAGAGGCGGAGGACACACGCCTGGTCCCGTGTGTTTGGGACAATGATGTTCTTCCCTTGCCCTTCACCCCACATCACCCTTTTGGTACGCTAGAAGGGAAACCGCCGAGGCACTGCTCAAGGCTGCTGCGTGCCATTTCACCAAGAAGCGTTGTGTGGCCAGTGCTCCTGAAGAGCTGGTTGCTTCGGGGTCTCCCTCTGACACAGGGAGGATCCCAAGGCCCCTCTGACATGCTTCTGGAAGGACGTCTATCTCCAGGGCCTCGAGGCGCCAGGACAGATTTGATGGAGATGGACAGTGTTACACATATCCACTCGTGTGTGTCACCCCCCGCGCGGAGGGCAATTTACAACGAACCGCAAAGCTCCGGCCAGTGCCGCGTGCAGCTGGACGGGGTGCGATGCCACGCGCAGCAGCTGCAGCGCTGCCCCAACCCGCCCACCGTTTCAGCATGGGCACACAGGAGCTGTGTGAGGGGATTTGCTGCTCACTGCCAGGATAGAAGAAAGGCTCCATTCCCCATCCGGATCTGCGAGCCCATGTGGACCCATGGAGCTGCTCTGCTGCAAGACATACATTCAAATCTATTCTGAATTACAGCAATGCAGTGTGTGTTTTTTCTCCCTCTTAAATACACAAATCAGTCTGAAGAACAAACCAGCAGGGCAAACCACAGTCCACAACTGACACCAAACTCCCTAACTTTGGATACCTGGAGTTATACCTATCCTGGGATGTGGTCTCTTGGGGTTTCTAACAAACAAATCCCTGGATGAGGAGCTTTGGAGTGAAAGAGCAAGCTGAGCACACAAAATAACAAAGGAAAAAGGAAAAACTGAAATTACAGCTTGGGAAGTTTGTTGTGGAAAGACTGTGAATGCAACAAAATACCATCAAGAATTTTTGGCACCAGCAACACCAAGCGGGATAAACCAAAGCAGTTAATCCTGCTCCCAGCAGTCTTGCTTCCTCATGTTTCTGGGTTATGGAGCCCCAGCTCTTAACCTACGCCTCTTACTTTTATTTTATGTATTTTAGAAGCATGGTCCAATCTCTCCAGCGAGTATGGTACCTGAGACAACTCTCTTTCTAAGGATCTCCGTGTACCAGATCCCAGTGGAAATTACAATGTTTTGTCAAATACAAAGACTGTGCATGCAAGGAGCCTGGAAACGTAAGCTCATTTTCAAAGAGCAGCGCAAGCCCTGCTGCTGTCAGAGCTTTAGGTGGTGTACTGATCTGGGCCCCTACGTAGGCCAGAATGCTCTCGGACTTGCCGCGTGGAGCAAAGGGAGAAGGGGCTGGACAGGGGCTGGACACAGTCCTGCAACGTAAAAGAAAGGAAAGTGAGCTCTCGTCACACATCACACTTCCACCTGCAGGGTATGTCCTTATTCCTCCAGGCTCTGGTTCGTTACCTACTTAAAATGCATGAGTTAACCAAAGAAAAGCTAACGGTTCTGGGAAGGTCTTCCCTGCTAAGACTAGAAGTGCCAGCTGCTGCTCTAGCCCTGGGTATTTCCCGAATGAGTTTTCCCAGGGAAGCAAAAGCAGAGAGTTTTTCTTCCACCTCTCTCCCCTCAGGCATAAATGACTTCAGAACAGCACACACATACTAAGCAGTAAAAAAAATAAGAGGGGTGGGATTCACATCGGCTCACTTTAGACTTGGACAACTAATTCTATCCCTCTACGCGCTCCACTTTTTTTTTCCCCTCCCTTAGGGGTGAGAAACAGCCGTCTGCAGAGGGTGACTCGCCTCATCGCACCGTGCGCGAGATCAGTCCTGTTCGAGAGCCCTCGGCTTGAGTAACCGCGTACAAACTGCTTTCACGTTAATATTGTGACTCACTGCAAATAATACTCAGTTTGGCTTTGGAGTGGAAATACTGTGTGAATTTGGTAAAGACAAATAGCTGCTGAGTGTTCTTATGGTGTCCTTTATGGGGAGCCTCTCCCTGTCGAACAACAGCAATGAGATATAAAAATGAGGATATAAATTCTAATGTATCTGATTCATTTTGGTAAATATTTTTTCCTGTTGAAGCTTGTCCTGTCAGGCCAGCAGGGTCACAGCGCTTACTGCCAAGTGGTAGGTATGCACGTGCGGCAGAAGCTTACACAGCTGAGATGAGGGTGGGAAGGTGTATGTTGCTGGTGTGCTACTTTTCACAGGAGTTTTTGGCATGGCTTTCACAGGAGTTTTTGGCCCCAAGTCTGGGGCTGGTTTTTTTCATCAAGATCTGTTGGTTCTGCATGTGATCAAATATTACGCAGTGGATATGACTGATATTCGAAGGAAAAAACATACTATTTGGCACTCCACTCCAGAAGTAAGCGAACCACTTCTTTTAACAATGAGCGCTTGTTCACTTGTGATTACAAACAGCCATGTTGATGCATGCCAGGCAGAGCATTTTCAGCTTAACCTCCTGGGTCAGTGAGTCTGGGGTATGTCTTTCAAGCCTGTATGCATCTAAGGCTTAGGCGTAGCGATGTTGTGAGCTGTTCTGCCTGATTCTTCCCTTCTTGCTGTCAAACAGAACTGAGAGCCTTGGTATCCACTACATACCTCATGCATACCACACGGAAAGGATCGTCCATGAGTATCGGCATGCCTAGAGCAGATCTGACTGCAGAGATTTGCTGCCAGCAGGAAATGCCATGAGCCTCACCTCTCTGCAGCTCTCTCCCTCTTTCTCCTTTGCTCAGCTGAGCAGTCTCTCCTGGAGTTAGGCCTGGCACAAGCCCTTCCTTGCCAGGCACGGTCAGAAGGAAGCAGACAGCTTTTATCCTGAGCAAGAAAAACATAGTTCCTCTCCTTCTCCTGCCGGAGGGGATTTCAGCTTGCCTCCCCCTCCTTCCCAGCACGCTGCCGCTGCTGGGCCCCTGCGGGGAAAGGGGCAGGCGCCGGCAACCCCCGGCAGCCGTGCCCGCCAGGAACCTCAGCCAGCCCGCGCGGTGGGACCGACGGGCCGGGCACGTCAGGCCTCCGACCGGGAAACGCCGCCGGCCCCTGGGGGACGTGGACTGGGCGAGCTGCGGAGCCGCCGCCAGACTCTGGGCACGCAGGGCCGGAGCGGGGGACAGCGGAGCGCTCGGGCCGATGCCGCCGAGACCAGCAGCTGGCGGCCCGAGCAGAGGCTCCTGCCCGTGCCACGGGGCTCGGAAGCGTCCGGCCAGTTTCGCGCCGCAGGAAGGGAAGCCCGGAGCGGAGCGCAGAGCCTCAGGCGCTCCTCCGCCCCGCTCCCGTCCCCGCAGGCACCTTCGGGCTGCGCAGCACCTCCCGCTCCCCGCTCTGCAGAGGACAGTCTCCGTGCGGCGGGTGCACGGCCCGGCCCGGCGCCCGAGGAGTCCCTCCCGAAGAGACCCGCTAACCCGCCATCCTCGCCAGCCACGCACACACACCGGGGGGGGCGGGGC
>Ga0065711_1035886_pt1 | contig 21705 bp, 14 predicted proteins | sample Hoacrofraction12_FD_59098 | JGI IMG/M metagenome (GOLD analysis project Ga0065711, IMG submission 59098) | Hoatzin crop microbial communities from Cojedes, Venezuela - Epithelial fraction 12 v2 (version 2) | ecosystem: Host-associated > Birds > Digestive system > Esophagus > Crop | place... | reverse complement strand
CTAAGCTGGTGTTCGTGCACATGTAAGTCCCTGTTTACTCGTGGCCAAGAACAAGGCCATATGAAATGCTGCAGCAGTGGCAGCCTCCTTTCACGCTCAGTTTTCAGAAACAGGCTAGAGCATAGCTGCTTTGTCCACTTGTCCCTGAGCAGGCCTCCGCCGCAGCGGGGAAAGAGCAGTGGTGGCCTCAGAAGAGGCGATGGCCAGGAACGGCCGCACCTTGTCGTAGCCCAGCAGCCCCCTTCAACAGGCACCACGTGTTGCAGGCTGAATGTCTTTGTCCTAGAGAAGAAATATCCCTCCTGTCTGCACATTTTGATGACTGGCAAAAAAAAACGGCCCAGAGGTCTGTGAAAATGCCAAGCAAATGAGGACTTCTCGTTGCAGGCAAAACAGTCTTGACTCACGGAATTTCATTTAATTTAATTCAATTAGTTGCCAATTAATATACTTTTAATAACAGATTTGGTTACTTAGGGGAAAAGTAAGATGCCAAGTGATAAAACAAACACTGAGGGAAATGCCTTTCCTTCCCCTTCCCCAGGCTCAGCTTTGGTCTGACACTTCTCCTCCCCCTTCCATAGTCTCCATTTCCCTTATTTTCACTGTATGTTTCGACCGTCTCTCCCCATCCCTTGGGTGAGGTGACAGGGGACACAGGAGGCTGGGGTTGGTGCACAGCAGTTTTTCTTTGCTGATCCATGCCGCCCACTTCTCTGCCTGCTGTGGGTCCTCTGTGGGCTGCAGTCCCTCTAGGTTTCTCCTCAGCACAGCAAGCCACCTCCTAGGTGTGAGTCTCCAGCCCCGTCCCCTGCCACGTGCCTCCCCTGTGGAATTTCTCCAAGTTGTAGAAGTCACAGCAGTAAAGCACTGGCGTCTCTGTTATTGCCCAAATTCATTCTCTTCCTCACATATCGAGTCTTTTCTTCAAACAAGGTTATATCTCTTTCCCTTGAGCTACCGCAGGGTGTCCACTCTGGCTTATTTGATTTTGATACATTAATGGAGGTCTTCAAATTTCTTTTAGTGTTTCTTTTTCCAGGTGGAAGCACTAGATTAGTAAGACCTGGGCTCTTACTTTGACACCAACAATTCCTGGCTGAACAGTTTGTGTTTTGACACACGTAGAAACCTCTCTTTTTCAAGCATTCAAGGCCATGCATTTTAGATATGTGACTCGCAGATAACTACTCGGAAGCTTACACTGAAAATTTGCGCAGTGTGTGCTCAATGGAAAGAACACTTTTCTGGTGTCTGCCATTGAAAGGAAAAGATGTGAAGCCTTTCTGGTAAATAGAAACTGCTCAGCACACAGAGCAATACACCTGAACGACGGTGATGCAAAAATAGCTGCTACCTCCTTTCCTCTGTTCCTCATAAGGGACTCAAGACATGCCAATTTGTGTGCACTGATTAATCAGTAACTGGGCAAGTTACTACAGTTCTCAAACTGAGAATTATCTATGAATGCTCAAACAAACATGACAAAGGATTGTAGCAGAGTTATCTGCAACATAGTCATGTAATAATAACCTATTCTGTTCAAAACAATAACTTTTGGTAACGAGTTCACTGACAATCTCGTTTCCTATCTACACGTAGAAATGGACAAAGAGCAGTTTTCTTGGCCGTTTAATAATGCAGGGAAAATGCTGGCAACATGTCTGGTGATTCAGGTTAGAATTCCCCAACTCTCTTGTCTGTGTTTGGATGCATGCATAAAAATGCTACTCTTTGGTGGGCAGAGAAGTCTTTGCAGATGAAAAATGTTCCAGTCTAAGACCTCCACTCTGGTGATCCAGAAAAATACTTCTGTATTTCTTCAGAGATGGCTTGTGTCTTTGAGAAGAGAGCTGCAGCTTTAGCTCCATGTCCCAGGATCACTTTTGGTGCCGGTAGGTTGGTCCTGAACAAAGTATTTTGATACAAAACGAATTTCCTTACTTGACCAAGGCAAAATATATGTGCCTGCTCAATGCATGCACTTGTTGTCCTGAACTAGTTGCCGTCCTTATGGTGGTTCTGCTGTGACATGGAGGAGGGGGGAGGTTGACATAAGCTGCTGCTTTTACAGATGAGCTCTTCAGAAGTAGCTCCCCCATGTTGGACAGCACAGCAGGCAAGGTCATCTTGGCTGCAGTGTGTATCTGAAATCCCTTTCCAAACACACATCGTTGATCACAGTTGGCCTGGTGGAAATGACCTGTGTCCCCTTCTGATGCAGTTAGCTGTTCTCAGAGAGGAAAAAAAGAGACAGAAAACGATGGGCAGTCTGCCCTTTCTATGCCTTGAATATGAAGTCCTTGGTGCAGGGCACTTGTGCTGTAGATGTCCTGCAAAGCCCTCAACATCTGCCTTCTGGGTGCTGCACCGACTCTGGGGCTCAGGGGACCCCCGTGAGCTGCCTGCTGGAGGGTGGCAGGCAGCACACCTTGCTCACCCCTCTGCACCACGGTTATTCCACCCTTAAAATATCCCCCTTCCTCGGGCTGTTCAACGGGGGCTGCTCACGGGCAGCTAATCCAGCCCGCGCTGGCCGACTCCTCTGCTGGTCTCAACGCCGAGCACGCACAGCAGCGCCATGGTTTCAGCAAGCGCTCAGCCCCCGAGCCTCTGAGATTTTCACCTTCAGCTATTGAGAGCCAGGCATCTGCTTATCTAATCTCACCCTCGTTTTCTGAAACTTACCTCTGTTGAGACATGGCTTTTACTTCAGGCCTTTGTTTGATCTGGTTCGTACTGCTTTGGGAAAGGCTGGCCCAGTCCTGTGTTGCTCTGCGTTGCTTTAGTGCAGTGCTGGTTGCTATGCCCTAATTTTTCTGGGTGGTTCCAGAAAAGGTGGTGGCAGACCTTCCAAAATCTAAATCTTGCAGCTTCTTTGGCTTCCCCTCTTGAGGATTGAATCACAGGGAAATCCTAATACACTTAGAGCAGAAGCCAAGCCTGTGCCATGTGTCTGTAGAGGCACAATCCTGAATCTTTTTTTCAGCTGAAAAACATCTATAAAATAAGGAAAAGAAGAAAAAAAAGGAAAAGCCCCCACAGTTTTTCTCAGCTGCATATTAACCTCTGAGCTGTTTACTTACACGTGTAATAGCTTGGGACCTGACTGTGCTGCAGTTATTGAACTACATCTTAGAAATGGAATTAAAGTTGTTTTCATGAAAAATTTCCTTGACCCATCTACAGGCAAAGTCACTGCTGGCCTTTTTATCTTGCCTTCATATCCTGCTGAGATAGCAGAGCTGAAGCCAGAAGTTGCTGAAATGAAAGGATTTGCTGTCTATTTTGTCACTATAAATGGGTTGTGGAAAGGAAACATTTGAGGATGGTGACTCCAAAAAGCCATCCCAGCATTAGTTTCTGATGCTGGAGTGCCAGACATCTCTTAAAATCAGTTCTCGTAGCCCGTGGAGATGACATTTATGGCAGACAGAGCGAACTCCAACGTCTGCATGCTTTGCTAACAGTATAAGTACTTATTTTCTGTAAACTTTTGTCTAACTTTTTGGAAAAAGTTTGCAGGGAGCAAATAACTAACAAACTTTTTATGTTACACAACAATTTGAGCTGGATGTAGCTGTTTGCTGCTGGTTCTGCTCTTTCAGCTGCACAAGCCATGGGAATAAATCAAACCTGTTCTGAAGAGAAGCACAGTCCCAGCCCTTAGATGTATAGAAAAGCCTCTTGAATACACAGTATATCTTGAAAATTACTTGAGAGCACAAGCAGCAAGAAGTAGCACAGACTGGTGTGAAACATCCCATTCCTTATACCCAAGAAATGCAAGTGAAGCAATGTTGCTTAATATTAGAATTAACTAATGCTGACAGCTGAAGCTGAAATAAAATTATCACCTGGAGTATATGAGATTTTAAAACGTGATGTGCGTTGACTTCTTTGGAGTCATTTTTATCTATTGAGCATTTTAAAGAACAGAGCATCTTCATGAAGAAGGGGGCACGTATCTGTTGTTCCTCCAAAGCAGCTGCTCTGTGTCACCAGTTATATGTGGAAGACCAGTTTTACTACTACTGCAAACTAATATTAACTCATTTAGTAATGGTGAAAATAATAAGATCATTGTGATTTATACAGGTAGGCTTTTATTTTGTCAATTTCTGCCAGATGAACTGGTTCATAGATGTGTGTAGGGACCTTAGCTTTTCAGGATTTTCATGGCATGAGCCATGAAGGCAGCCTAGACAGCGCTGCCGGAGGGGCAGCTTAGCCTGGATAGCAAGCTGTGCTTTTATGAGTACCCCACCATTTTATCTCATTGCCACACAAACTGCATTGTGCCATGGCAGTGCTCTCAACAGCAGAAAGAGCATGTTCTTTGCCCAGGCACCAGTGATTTACCAGGTTATAAATACAAACCTACCACGATCGCACGTTAATAACGGCAGCCAGCTGAATTTCTCTCTGCTGTGCGAGAAGAGTGAGCCAAACCAGCCGTGTAGGTAAGGGTGCGAAACCAGGAGGAAACTGGTCCTGGTGCAAACCAGGACTGGTCAAACTCCCCCCCCCAAAACTGACTCCATTGATGATGTGAAAGATGGATTTCCTAAAATGTAAAAGGAATGACTCGCTCTACTATCGTTAGCGGCTGAAGGCAAATACTCATGAGACCGAATTAACAAAACTACTACCTTTATAACGCTGCGGGTGAAGGCTCTCCAGGGAAGGCACTGACTCATAAGACCGCTGTTGCTCATCCTTTTGAGCCGGAGCAGGAGAACGACCTGCGCAGGGGTATGACACACGCTGCGTTTGAATTGCGAGCAAGTGGGGGAGGTACCATTGTTTCAGATACTAACCTTGGTGTCAGGAACAAATTGATATGCTGATCAATTCCAGGATTTTGAATGTGAATGTTTGCATTAGTCAAATAGGCAACCTTATTTTCCATGAATTTTCAAATTCTCATTTCCCCTTTTTTAAAAAAATAATAGGTCGTAAGTGGAGATGAGCATGGAATTTGGGGGGGGGGGAGAATTGATATCTGAACCAAAAAATTGGAAGGGAAAATAATTCCCTTGCAATTTCTTTTCATTTGTTTTTTTACTTTAAAATGAAGGGGAAAAAAACCCACCAGTTTGAGTCCAAAGAAGGTCTTTTGTATGAAATCTGCTCTGTGAAGTTTTGGGATTACGACACTGTTTTGTGGATCCATTTTCACAGTTTACTTTAAAAATGCTGTGCACAGGTGAAAACATGAAAGGACTAAATCGGGATGTTCTGTTGACAATGCCAACACAAACCAGGTTAACTCTTTCAAATGTTTCCCCTAACCCTCTTGTTTTTGGCAAAAACTGTTCATTTGATCTGCTTTGGATTTATGAGCTGTTTTAGTAGAGATTTGTGTTTCTGGTCGATTTTATTATATGTCCACATGAATGCAGCCAGTCTCTAGTAACAGAGAAGAGAAAAATAAGGATCTATTTTTATAACTCTCAGAAGAATTTTCTAGAAACCTGTCATTCTTCTTTCTAGTTAATTGAAATTTCCTTCCCTTGACTCACTACTTTCAAGGGCAATACCAAAGGACATCTTCTGGGCTCTGTTCCCACACAGGAATGTTCATGGTAGCTGCTGCCTGGGACTATATTTCCTAAAACTGTCCTGATTTTCAAATATGGCTGTGATTTTTTTTGTATTGTTTAGTCTTTTTTCTCATTGGTTTTATTTATGCAATTGAAACATATACACAAATAGCAGTATGTATAGTATAACTGTGAAATTGCCACATAGTGAAGTTTCCCCTAATACCAAAGCACATCCTTTCTGCTTCTCCTAAAGCCAAAAAAATAAACCCCAACACCAAAGCAAAACAAAACAGACCAAAAACCAGACCAAAACCCTCCAACAAAACTAGCAAAGACTCAACAACCTTTAGGAAAACAAAAGTATGTCTAGCAATGCACACTAGAAAATCAAAGCTCCTCCTACTCTTTTCCAGCTGAGGGACCACACCTTGTCCTTTCCATGGTGGTATCTTACAGAAAGAAAGGTAATTCCTCAGGCAGCCAGGTCAGATAGAGGACTTCAGTTAAAACCTACTTGGCATCATTGCCTGGAAATGTGCTGAAACTGCGGTAACACATCCTGTGATAAATTTTCAAGCAGTTGTGCCATTGCTTCTCACTGTGTATCTACACAGACTCTTGACATGTGCAAAAATAGATAAATCACCGGTAAAGAAACTGAAGTTTTTCTGTCTGGTAATACATGGCTTAGAAAAAGGTGAGGCATGCCAGAGTGTCTGTATGTGGGGGAAATACTTATCTGCAATATAACTTTAATTTCTGACACACATGGATTTATTAGAAGAGTTTTTTGCCTCAGGGCACGTGTAGAAGGCCTGAATACAGAGGTACCTGCATACTTTCCCAACAGATTTTCCACTAGATGCAATAAGGACTGTGTGCCTTGGCCTTAGACAAAATCTAGGACTATGCACTCTGGACACGCAACACAGAAATGTGAAGGATCATAGGGAGAAGTGAAAAATCAGAACAGGACAATGCAGTTTTGGATGTGTTTGACAACACCGTGCCATAGTACTAACCTCTACGAGACATTGCCCCTTACTCACTGTTTTATAGCTGCTTTGAAACAAGGGTCTCAGACCAGGACTCTGTTGCACCGTGTCCTTCTTAGTCATTTGCTGACATGTGGCTACTGGAAACCAAATGCGCATCTTTCTGGTTTTTTATAGATCCATATTCTCTGAACTAAAACGTATTACCTTGAAAATGCCGCTATCAGATTTTTATCTCTCCTTCGCTCCTGGTTCTGGAAAGCATTCCCTAGTTCATTCAAGTCTACTATAATCAGATGTCATCTTGAAACTAACAGCAAATTTTCAGAGGGAAAGACTTAGGTGAAAATACAGTGGATGTAACATCACCTTCTCTTCCCCTCTCATTTTCAGCTGATGCCTCCCAGTGATGAGAAATGCACTGTTATGTACATTGTGTGCTGGGATTCTCAGTTTCTGGGTGTCATTTTTTTGGGTGAAGTGTTCCTTTGGTAATCCATGTTTAGCTGTATTTTTATCATGAACCTGATGCCTAAAGAGAGCGAGTCCCCAGCTAATGAAAACCTCCTGCTGTAACCTCTGCTTGCTAGAGAAACTGAAAGCAGCACAATACAAATTATACCCTTTCTTCACTGTTTAGCATAGAATGCGTATTGTAATCCACAATGTTTTTCTTTGAACCTTGTCCTAAAACTAAAAATAATTTTCTACTCGGAACAGATGTTGCAGTTTTTACTCCTGTGTACAACTCTCCGTAGAGTAATCAGATGCTGTCTGCTTACATATGAAAAGCCAGGTCACCATTTGGCCCGGGTGGTCGTACTTATTTGAGTTAGGCCAATATGGATGTGAAAATTTGTTATGAAAATAGACACTTTGCTTGTCCTGCTACAGAAGCGTCCCTGCGGAGAACTGAAAGGAAATGGTAAAGCTGAGCTAATCTACCATGCTCTGCTTAATAAGGGGCTCTGCTGCTTGGGAGTGATGGCATCTGTGTACTGCAGGGTCACTTCTATTCCCAGCCAGATCTTGAATAGCCAGAACAACACGCGTGCCTGCGTGGCATTGCAGTCAGCCTAGGAAATGCTTCTGGATCTGACCTGGTTCTGCATCCCGCCCTGCTAGGCACCCAGAGACACGTTCCCGATTTGCTTGGTCCGCTTTTGGCCAGTGCAGCTGAGGAGACACCACAGCATGCTGCGGGTCCCACTCCCACCCGTGGGCTGCGGGGCGGCCAGCCTGGAGCTGTGCGAAGGCCATGGGGGACATCATCCTCTCACCTCTTCCTCAGCAGCTCCGCACACCGAGCACATTCACGCCTCTTCGTGCTGGGGGACTGCTTTTAACACTTTGCTCCAAACAGCTGGTTGCACTTTTGGTGTACTTTTTTCTTTTTTAACAATAGTAGGAAAAAAAAAGAGGAAATATTTTTTTGGTGTTTCACTTTTTATGACAACATTGACAACATTTTCTGTTCCCAGTTTGTGTTGAGAAGGTTCTGCAAATGAATATTGCCTGAATATGAACTCCTAACATTTCCCTAGGGGAAAATAATATGTTTTGCAAGATATTCTGTAGTCCTTTTCTTAATATTTTTCTCTGATGAAATCCAACATAACCAGTCTTTATTTGCTGGATTGCCACTTCTCCTTTGCTGCTGCCCTCTTTGGAGAGAAAAAAAGGGAAACAGAATGAGGTAGGGGTGAGGAGAAAGAAATAAGAAAAGTGTCGCTCAGGGATAAGTTGCATACTTTGAAATTGCTACATTTGGGAACCTTCAAAAAGGGAATGTTAAAATACGTGATTTCCCACATCCCTTCTTCTGATAGTCTCTAATGATGTGTTTTCAATAGCATTTTAAATTCAACCTATAGCGTATTGCAAAAAGATAATTATCATTCTGAGGTTTTAAATTGCTTTGCAGAAAGATCCGTGGGGGAATTCCAGGCAGATTGTGCTTGTCTTTTTAGGAGGGAGTGGAGGACAGTAATGGAGTTTTGCAGAACCTCTTGCCATTTTCAGCTGGTTTTGGGTTAGGATGTATTTCTAAAAACCTGATGTATAGCAGGGGCGGTGGGAATGTGTTTCTCTTCAGTGTGCTCTGGGTGAAATGCAGATTTTCACCCTGGATCACTGTGATTTAGGAAGTTTAGAGACTTGAGCCCAGGTACCTTCTTTGGGCTTTCCTTTAAGAATTTGGTACTATGATGACAGACTGAATGTCAGACGTTTTGGCCAGTGCCTTGTGCTATGAGGATGATTAATATTTTCCTAACTACAACTAGATTTATTTACGTGCATGTATTAAACAGCTGCAATAGGATTGTATTCACAAAGATCTTATGCAGACATAGAGGAGGCAAGATGAGCAACGTTCACTTCTGTATTATATTTGTGTGTTTGTGTGTATGTGTAAAATAAGGGTAGCAATACTGGTAATTCTCTGTGTTCACTCATAGGTGGCACTAGAAATTCTTGGAATTCCTTTCTTTAGAAAGTGAGCGAAATCATTTTTACTTTTCTACCAATAGGTGGAACTAGCAATGTCTTTGCTACTTATGGCCTGCAACAGGAGAGATGCTTTCCTCTTCCTAGTTCCATTTAATTAAAAAGCAAAATTCAAACAGACAATCCCCTGCATCCCAATTTTCCCACCGACATCTCTCAAAGAGCGACCCTCTCCCTTGAAATGATAAACAGTATTGAGTTTATTTCAATATACAGCCAGAGCAGGCTAGTAGAGGCAGAAGAAGGAATCAAAATGATTTAGGAGGCAGGATGCTGGCATTCTCCCTTGCTCACCTGAACAAGATGGAGAGCCAGATAGCTTACCCTTATCTCATTTTTATAAATCTAGCTTTCCATTTGAGAGCAGACTTTGTATGTGGTGCAGCACAGTGACCGTGCTGCCTGCCAGCTGCTCTCAAGTGTTCGCTCCATCAAACTCGTGAACATCAAATCCTTCTCAGTATTCTTGAGATAATGCTAAATGCATGAAAATTAGGGCAAACAGTCTAATTTCATCACATTTCAATTAGGTTACACTCACCTCTGATAGCTAAACTTAGATATTGGCCTCCTTAGTCTTACAGTATTTTTACCTTCTATACAATGCAGATGTTGCTTTTTTAATAGGAAATGATCAAGCATGCAGGGCTGATGGCCTCCTAGATTGGTATTACTGGAATGATGCACTTCAAGAGCAGGTGGGTGAGGCACTGTCCGAAATGAAAGGACGTACTGAGAGCCCCTGAAAGGGTCAATACATCTCTTATTAATGTACAGCAAGGACACCAGGATGAATGGGGCTGTGTGTGTATCTCCTCGCCTTTTGATGGACTGAATGAATTAGCCAGGCTCAAAGGTTTATCAGTTCCCTTTCTTGGCTGGGAGAGTTTTTCCTTTGACAGAGTAAGGGAAGAGACCCAAAAGTCATGAGCTGTATTTTTCTCACCTCACATTCCTCAGTTGCCTTTCGATGACAATATGTACATCTGTGCATCCATGAGAAAAAAGAAAAAAAAAAAAAAAGACCCTAAAATTTGAACAAGTGGGAAAATAATTCCTAAGAACTAGCAGAGCAAGTCAGCAAGCCAGCACACTCTCGGATACTCTGCAGCACGGAAAGCAAACTCCTATCCAGCTGTGTTCCCACCATGTAGTTTAGTGGTGCTTAAATGCCGAACACAGGGGCCTTATACACAGGGCAATTTATAGATTGCCCGCTGCTCCCTGCTACATATCCTTTTCTGTCTCCCAGGGTCATGAATAGTACCAATGACAAGGCTTTCGTGCCTCCGCCTACCGCGCTGTGCAGGCAGGGCACGTAGGGCTTTCCCGAGTTACTCTCCGGTGAGGAAAGCGTTGCAAACCCTGAAGCAGCCCGCTTGCACCTGCCTTGGGAAGCTCTGCGGTAGGGCCGTATCTGGGGGAAATGCCTTCCAGCAGCAGGAACGTTTCACCCCAGGCCAGAACCGTTCAAACAAGTCTTCTCATGACACTAGTATTTCAGTTTCACCTGGGCCCCCAACATGTCTATCTGGGGGTGAAGAAAGTGGCAAAAAAGGCTTTTTTCAATAGAACTTTAGCACAGAGAAATGTTTCAGTTTTATTTTTAAATACTCCTCCTCCTTTTTCTAAGAATTCTTTTTCTTGACAGCTTTTTTTAAAAACTGCGTTCTCTGTATTACCTTGACTTTAGCGCTATCCCTGTATCTGACACCTGTAACACTCATTTGCCCATTTTAATTGCCTATAGCACAAAGAAGAAAAGGAGTGAAGAGTGAATAATGTTGAGAGATAACTAAGAGTTTGCTTGTTTCTAAGGACAGTAAAGCTGGTAGGCCAAAACACAGCAATATACCCAACAAACGGACAAACTCTGTGTACTAGGGCAAGAATTTGTTAACTTTATGAAACTCAGTAGCCTAATACTTATTTGTTTGTGTAGGCTATTTCCTTTGTTTGCTTCATTTTTTTTTTGGTCAGGACTTCTCTGCAGAGCTGCTCCAGAACTTTGCCTTTTTGATAGTTATAAACCTTTGATTTCCATCATGCTCGTTTATGGCTACTTTATTCTTATTTGAACTCTTTTTAGCTGGCTCTCTCCCCTTGGAATCTGTTCACTTTTCAGTGTGGAACACTGAGCTGCTGATGTCCATTTGCACTCTGAAGATGTGTGGGGTCATAAGGCAGTGTCTACCATATTACATTAAAAAAAAAGCTATTATTTTCACATAGAGGAAAAAAAAAGCTCGTTCAGAGAACAGTTAGGAGTTATGTGGTGAGAAAATGCAATCTCAGGCAGCACGTGGATGCATCTCAGCATGAGTCTGTCTGGTCTGCTGGACACCCATGCTCCTCAGAGGATCAGCATTCCTAAGCTAGTGTACCGCTATGTTGTACTGTCTTCATCACAGTTGTATTAGCAATGCAGTGTGTTTCCTTACAGGGATCACCTGAGAAGCAGTTTTCTGCTGTAGAGATTGGATGGAAAAAGGCTACCTATTCCCATGAAAAAAAGTTATATTGATTTCCTGTTCTACCCATCTAGAAACCTGCAAAATTAACTCCAAAAAATGCAAGTATTTCTTAGCCCAGCACAACCAACTATTTATTGGTTAGATAACTCATCTAAAAGGAAAATATCCAGGTTCAAGTCTCTACTCTGCCCTGCTACAGTGTCAGATTTAAACCCATTTATTGTCATTAAGTGAATAGCTACTTAGTGGTTCAAGTAGCATCTATTGGCCGCATTGGTTGTGCTCAGAAATGCCACCCTGAGCGTCAACAACTTTGCCGTAAAATGTTTCCATTTGGAGGAATCATCATGAATAACCATGTTGTTAAAACAACTTCTGCTGGCGTCTGACAAGTGACCAAGGAGCTCTTAGCAAAACACGTGCGGGAGCGTGGGTGAGGTAGGGACATTAAGTGTCAGATGTTGACAAACATTTTCTCTTGTAAGTTGAGGAAAGCTGATTAAACGCCTGAACCTACAGCATGTGGAGTGCAACCAGCTTTCTCTGAAGCCAAGGATAAGTAAGAGCCGTCTCTTGCTTCCCTGGTGGGGGGTCACCAGCCCATGACAACTTATCAGTGCTCTGTGTGCGTCCAAAAGAAGCTGGAGAAGTGCTTACAAGGCAAAGAGGTCCTATGGTCACATCGGCCTTTGGCTGAATCCGTGTTCATTCATGAGCCATGAATCCACCTGAAAACAGTAAGAGCCCTTCCTGAGTAACACTTGAGAACAAGATCATGTCCCAGCTACTCAATATTACCGTCTTCACATGGACAATTTTTGTTCTGTTGAAATGCCACAGTAAATAGTAATGCCAAGGAAAAAATCCACTCTGAAAGAGGCAAGGGGAGAAGAACTGGACTTCTAGGGGATTTTTTTTGTTCATTGAACTTGAATTCAAATGCTAAACAATTCTGGGGCAGACAGTGTTTGTGTTGTCAGCTGTTGTGTGAAGTGCATTTTGACATCAATTCATTCGTACATTCGTACTTATGTGAAAGTATAAGCTTCTGTACGTGATGGTTCAGAGACACACAGCTTAAAATTACAGGTCTACTTGTCTTTAAAGAAAAATTATTATTGGAAATAGCATTTAACTGAAAGACATTAAAGGGAAAAAAGCATATTTTCAGTTTTTCAGATTAAGTGTTTCATTATATTTTGTACAAAATTTTCAGTTTGCGTCTCCCCGCAGTAGAGGGGAAAAATGTATTTTAAAGAATGGCAAAGCCCAGCTGGCACCACAATGGACAAACAGAAGAGACAGATGCTTCCTAAACTTGTTCCTCATATTTTAATTTTCAGTTAACTGTACCCTTAAGAGAAGCCAAAGTTCCTTTGTTCCTCTACTAATGCTGCTCAATAGGTCTAATGCAGCTAGAACAAATATGTAACCTGACCTGCTATCTCGTATGCATAAAAGAAACCCTGAAGTTATACGGTCCAAAGTCAAGGCAAGACATTGTCCTGAGCGTGGGTATTACTGCCCTGGTAAACAGAAACTGAGAGTTTTGATAACGAGGAATATTGCTAAGGTAATAAAACTTCATGGAAGCTGCAACCAGGGAGAATTTAGATACAGAACAATTAACCATGAAATTATGATCTCAGCCAAGAAAGAAGTGCCAAGATTCATTCAACTAATTTCAGAGGTTTTTTTCATGATCATTAAAAAGACAGATAGGAGAAAAACGATCTTATCTTTCATTTCTCCTCCCACTGTGCAAAAGAGTGATTACCATTACTTTCTGAGCCGATTTGTCTGTAATTACATTCATTGGTAGAAAGATAAGACAGTTTAGGGTACAAAAATGAAATAAGAAGCCGGATTTGTTGGTGCCGGCTGTTAACAGCGATATCACAGGGAATTTGTGCACAAAGATCAAAGACTGGAAGGCCCCGGCATCTGATGCCAGAGAGCTGGGTACAGCATCACCTCTCTGCAACAGGATTCATCTCGCAGTCGAGCCTGCCTCAACTTCTGCAGAACCACCTGGAAATTTCCCGGACTTAGAACTGACTGTGATCTTTAATTTTTTTTATTTTTTTTTTCCATCTAGGTTGATCTGAAAATCACTCTGTGAAAAGAACTCTGTGATTAGACCTGTGGAAGCTGAATTTATGTGTGGGTGCTCCAAACTATTCAAAGTGGCCGTGGGCTGCAATGCAAGAGTGGGTGAAGTTTTTGCCGCAGAGGAAAAAGCATTTTAAAAATGGCAAATAATTTAAATAGAGACCATACCATCTTCGAACATTTTTTTTGTTTCCTGAGAAATGCACTTCAGCTTTTTATTTTGTGAAATGTCTGTCCTATAGGCTATGCTGTAAAATGCTTTTCAATGGCTGAATCATATAAAGTTAAAATTAAACATGATAATACAGAAATTAAAAAGGTGGGCCAGATGGGAGAGCTGAGGAGGCACAAAAGCACTATGCAGTTGACAAGAGTTAACCAAAAAAAGCCTCTTGACCCAGATTCGGCATGTCTAAGTGCAGGAACAGAGGCAAGGCCTGGTCTGGAGGGCAAAAAAAATGAGATAAAGGCTGGAGCTGATCTATAGCCACTCCACGAAGAGGCTGCAGACAGTTTGGACCTGAATCCTAAAATAAAGGCAGAAGTATTGAAGACTGAGAGTAACATGAAGGTGCTTCGTATTGAGAGCAGAAGCTACAAATATGGATAGACTTTGAATATTTTGTTGGAACATGCTGATTTAAAATTGTTTTTTCTTAGAAGATCACAACAAATTATGCTTAATGAACACTGTCTCATTCGCAGTTAAATTCTGCCTTCAAGTTGAAAGAAAAGGCAGTGCCTTTCCAGCTGTTAGCAGGTTTCTGAGCAGAAGGGGAAGGAGAACTGCTTGCATCTACTGAGCACTGTGTGCGTTTGTGAAACTCCGAGGCATTTATGTTTTAATAAGTGACAACTGGAACATGAAAAAGCAAACGTTTATAAAGCATGACTTTACTGTGATCAGACCGTTTTCCGACTGTTTTTGCAGTTCAGGGAGAAAAGCAAAGCGAAAGTGAAAAAAAAACAAAAACAGGTACCACGTGGAATTAATAAAGCGTTAGACACAAGTAGTCGTGCTTCGTGTAGCTCCCTGGATGACGTGCCTGGCCGTCTCTGGAGGGCTGATGCTTGGAAGAGCTTTTCCAAAACACAGATTGTGTTGGAGAAAAATTGAGCTTGGTGCACAGTGGGCAAATCCCTGTGCGATGATGGGAAGCCCCAAGCTGAGCCCCTCTGGGTACAAAACTCCCCAAGGCTCCTCTTCATCATGCATCAGGGCGAAAGGGGCTAGCCCAAAAGCCTGTAAGATACCTTGAGGGCTGGGGACTGTGTGTTCCCCAGGGCAGGGAGCCCACGACCCGGGCAAGACGACATCGGGACAGACCTTTGCATGTCCGGCCACAGAGTTATAAAATGTCTGTGGGGCCCTTTCCACAGCCGGCGCGGCGGGCAGGAGCTCTGCCTGCCCGTGGCACGGTGCTCCTGCAGCCCAGATGGGATGGTGCCTGCAGAAGGCTGCTGTTGCACGTGGGGCCTGAGTGCAGCTACCTCCAGAAAGGAAAGGCCACAGGGAGAAAAAGGGAATAACATATTAATTTAAATTGTATTTGATCAATTTTTTATATGGTGAGACCAAAGAATTGAAGGTCAAAGCTACTTTCATTAGAAAATGGAATTACAATATTTTGTGAAATGAAACCGAAGCTGGGATTTTGAAGAGAATGGTTCTGTGCTCTACTCCAGCAGCAATACTGTGAGTCACTCCTTTCAGCAGATAATAGCCTCGTGTTCCACTCCTTGGTGCTTTCACGTAATTTACATTAATTTGTGAACGCAGCTCTCTTGTACTGGCTAAGCTGCTTATCAAGGTGACATACAGCCATTGTAGCTTTGCACAGAATCTGTGACAATTAGAAGATTTTCAATTTTACCTATTTTCATGCTGGGAACGCTAAATATGGCAAATCAAGGTAAAATATTGACCCATCTGTGAAAATAAATGTGATTCATTTTGAAGAATAGGGTGTTCTACACACATGAAGAACAAGACATCCTTTTTTTTAACCAGTGTTCTGCAGGCCTAAGGTTAGTGTGCAGTCTGAATTTGTTCCTGGTTGAGGGGCTTCTCAATGTACAATATTTTTTCCTTTAAAGTCAGGAGCAAATCATATCTTTTCCTCCAAACTGTAAGGTATGTGCTGAAATAAGTAAGTCGTCTTACCTTTCTCACAGTGTTTTAGGAAGAGAGAAAGCAGTAAGTTGGAAGGACTGATGTTCTAGCTGTAATTTTTTATTATTATTGTTTATTTTCTACTTGATTATCTAGAAACATGCAAGATGGAGAAACAGATTAAATCAGAATATATAATTTCTATTGCATACCAGCTGCAAGAGAGAGATCCTATTTATTCCAGTCTTACAGGTAACACTGTTTAAAACATCTGTGCCAAAAAAAGAAAAGAAAGAGAACAAGAGAAGCACCCTGAAGACTTTTTGTTTGGCTTACACTTCTGTATTCCAAAACCAGGGAAAAAGCTTTGATTATGCAGCCCCTACAGAAACCGTCAAGGTACATATGCTGACTTTGATAATGAAAGACCACTTAGATCACAGTCTGAATTTTCCAGTATACAATGATCTTTTTTTCCAAATCCCAAAAGATAATGTTTGGCCTTTTCTGCTATTAACAAAACCAGTAGAAACCTCATCCTCTAAATACACCTCAGCCTTCTTAAAAACTACAGAGAATAAATGGGGCGTCCTGAAATTGACTCAGCTGGGAGCTGCGCGGCAGCGATGAAGGGCCGTGGGTGCAAGCCTCCGCAAGTAACTCGGAGCAACAGTTCGTGAAGTTTCCACAAACCTGTGGCTGTCAGGCGTGATCGTTCACTCTTTGTCTCACTCTGCACCGATGAACTTCCTACTTTATTTCATCTTTTAATTTGAACACAAAATAATCATATGCAGAGTTATTTATGCATATGCCTGCTGTCTTAGACTCTGCCAAGTAAGTTGGTGCTGACATATTCCCTGCAAGTGGCAGGTCCCTGGGAGCTGCTGCCTCCTTCACGCTCTTCTCCTTTCCTTGCACCCTAAGGCAGCGTGCCGTGGGCCAGCAGCTGCTGCTGAGGCTGGGCAGCTGGCTGGAAAAGCTGGGCCACGGGTTGGGAGCGTGTCTTCCACAGCTTTAAAATCTCACGTTACCTTTTGACCTCAGTGGGGGTGGAGAGAGAGGCATTCAAAGACTAGAACCCAAACACAATCAAGCTTGTCCCGTGGTTTGCTATTTATGTTTTATACTTTCTCAAGCTGCTGCTCCATCACATTTCCCTTTCTCTAGTACCTTTTGATGGGCTTCATTCAGGGCCTTGGGCTGGCCGCCTAGTTTCCTCGTTGATCATCCAGCTGCTTGCTGCAGCGGAGGCTCTTGGTCACTGTGCCCAAGCCACTGCGGTTCTGAGCAGCACTAACTGTGGCACATGATTTTTCTAGAGCTAATCTTTTGTTCTACAGTTTTTCCAGCTAAACAGTGTACTCAGTAGTTACAATGCACAGCACATCCAAGAGGCATGGAAATCTTTGAAAATGGAAAAAATACTCAGTTTTCTTCTTAGACTACTGATTTATTTCAATTACAATTGGGACTTTGGCTCTGAATCACTGCTAACATTGAATTGGTTCTCACTACCTTTTAACTTCTTTTTCCTATTGCTTTAAAGTGCTGTTGCAAGCAGCAGCAGGGCCAGACCTAAACTACAGGGCAGTTGCTCAGCACATTTAGAGCCCCTCAGGGCTATCATCTGCCAAAGCCTCTGGGGTACCGGTACCAAACCATGCACCCAGTCACTTTGCAGCAGGAGTTGAAAGCCTTGCGGATCCAGTCTTGTGGACCTCAGCAGACCTCAGCAAATGGTTCGTCATGCATCTCCCACGGGCATAGTCCCTGCTCCTGTCCACCAACCCTGCCTTCCAGGCAGGGCATAAGAGCTGGCTGAGGACAAGACTTAACCTCTCCCCGGGGCAGGGTAGTGTCCATGCCACTGGCTACACAGAATCACAGAATCACAGGACGTTCGGGGTTGGAAGGGACCTCTGTGGGTCATCTAGTCCAATCCCCCTGCCGAAGCAGGGTCACCTACAGCAGGCAGATAGCCGGAGGGCCAGATATCCTCTGTCTCTCTGGGGGACTCCTTGCCACCAGCAGGTCTACAGCGCATGCGAGGCTCTCTGCCTGTGTGCGTAGGAGGTACCTGACACCAGGGCACCCAAAAAAGATTCTGTTTCAACCCAGCTGCCCGTGCAGTTGGCCACCAGGCTATAAAGGATCTCCACTTGTATTTTTCAGAAACGTATGAGTAAATTTTCAATGTTTATTCCCTACCTTGATTTATTTTTGTATTGAGTCAGGCAGTGTGGGTTTTAGCTTTTATATCCCAGCTGGCAGGGTTTTCGTTTGATGTTGCCATTAATTCTGATGGATCAGAAAGCGTTTCTGTGAAGGACGCTGTCTGAATGAGCAGGGTTGTTGTTTATTGGTGCACACACATTTTCACACTGATGATGAAGGACAAGATGATTTCTGTCGAAGTTGGGAAAAGATAGCACAGGTATCATTTGTTCAGTCAGAGAGTAACCTTGAAAGTGCCAGGAGAGAATGAAGTTGCCTCTGTTGATGGGGGATGGTGGGAAACTTTGCTGTATTGAGCAAGACTGAGGAGTATTTAGTGAATATTAATGGACAGGAGGATAAATCTCTATTTTAAGGCCATAATCTGGTTGTATGGTACCTCTGTGTTCAAGGCATGATCCTCTGCTACAAATAGTTAGCATATGCATACTCCTCTTATATAAACATATTCAGTACGACTGAAGTAAGAGTTTTATATGTAGACATATTTGTATGACATAAATATGTGTGCTCACTATATACAGTATTCTCTGTATGTGCATACATATTATTGCACCTATGTGTACACTACATCATTGCTACTTTGCAAATTATTTGTGTTACAAACCCATAATAGAATAAAGTTGTGTTAGTTTACATATTAACAGGTAAAATCTCAATATTAGGAGCAGAATAAATGTCTGCCCATTTAACAGTAAGGAGGTACTTAGAGTACAGCTGCAGATGCAGGACATTCAGTTATTTTGCATGTCTTTGTAGTTCGTCAAAACTTTTCTGAAGACACATTTGTTTTTCTCAGAAAGTGCTGATTCAGCTAAGCTGAAAACTCTTGGTTGAATTGAAACTATTTGTTTTCATGCAGTCAAGATTTATTTTTTTTTTGATCTGATGGAAATGTAGGGGGTGTGATGAAAATGTAATGGATTATGTCAGCTTTACATTTCCTACAGAATGACAGAATCACTCAACTTTGGGATTCTATCCTATTTATTTCATCAGAATGAAGCGTAATTTTCATTTGGTCCTGTAGGAAATACCAGTGTGTCTATTCTTCTGTCCTGGTTCTAACCAAGCAAACAGAACCTGGAGAAATCAGTATTTCCAGTCATGCGAGAAGTGAGTTTCAGTCACCGAAACTCTCATATATTGAGGTTTGATTGATGAAAACCCAGCAAATATTTCCTTTGGTTACCATAGGTCCAGTGTAGTGAGTGCTGCACCACCTTCAATGTCCTTTGACACAAAATGAGTGCAGAATACAACTGACTCAGTGGAGGAGTAGGGAAACCCCCATGTCAGATGGATGTGAGCAACTCTCAGGGTACAGGAGAAGCAGGCCTGAAAGATATGTCCAGAATCGCAAATTAATTATCTGTACAGGACCAAAATACCAGAATTCAGGAGTTCCTGCTTCTTCCTCTCTTCTCAGACCCCAAGTCTGAAAAAGGTATTTTGGCAGCCATCCATACAGGTAGGGGAAAGAGAAGCAATTAAAGAATCATAGAATCATAGAATCATTAAGGTTGGAAAAGACCTCTAAGATCATGAAGTCCAACCGTCCACCCAACACTGCCATGCCCACTAAACCATGTCCGGAAGTGCCACATCTACACATCTTTTCAACACCTGCAGGGATGGTGACTCCACCACTTCCCTGGGCAGCCCATTCCAATTCCTGACCATTCTTTCAGTAAAGAAACTTCTCCCAATATCCAATCTGCTGGCTGCAGATGGTCACTTCTAAAACATAAATGTAGAAGAGCTTGCCTGGGGTTTTTTCTCCTCTCCTAATTAGGTGATTTGTGACTATATTCTTATCAGTGACCTTGTTAATGCATCTGTAACCATTCTCATTAGCTTCTGAGTTGTCCTTGGGATTTGCCTAATGAGAGTATGCACTATCTGGATGTCAGATGCATTGCATGCTAAGCCTCACTGGCAATATACTTTCCAGAGATAACATAGTCTATATGGGACTGGCTGGGAAAGGAGAAATAGGCTACGTGAAATACACACATTCACTGATCCTCGTAATGCATTTTTCCGATACTCTAAATCATAGTAAATCTGAATAGTGGCAAGGCAGGGTGTTTCTCTCAGTGTCCTCCATGCTGAAGAGGAGAAGGTCCTGACAGTGGCCCGAGTAACCATGCAGGCAAGCAGGAGGGATGGGCTACAGCTGGGAGGTGTTTGATGCACACTGCAAATGCTATTATGGCAGTAATTATTTTCAGACTCATGTTTTGGCCTATCCATTATTTAGAAGCATCAGCTTTCAACAATTACCAAAAAAAAAAAAGTCTTTAATTTCATTACAGCAAATAGTTGTAAAATGAGCTACAGAGTATCATGAACGATGAAGTATTTATTTTGATTCCTTAAAGTGGAGCAGAAAATAGAATTCTAAAGGCTATTTGATGAGAATGAGAAAGACCTGAGGGAAATTGAATCATATATGAGAGAGAAAATGATTCTTCTTCAACTTGATCTCTGCTGTAGTCCTCAGTGCTCATGGATATGATGGGTAAAATGCTGCCAGATCAGAAAGGGCCCATTTTATACAAGCGCAAAAGATTTCACAAGGTATAGACTTGCAGAGAATCTCTCTGCATTACCCATATACAGCAATTTCCACGCTTGCAGCCCAAGCTGGGATTGAAATTTGCAGTGAACTGATCTAGTGTAGGTCTAAATAGGTTCTTGTAGTCATAAGGCTCTCTTACAATATGCAAAGGTTTTTAGCCTGGGTTTGGTGACACTTTGATGGCACTGCATCGAGATGAGCTCTTGCTGATGTGTTTAAGGAGTACCACAGCAACACACCCTCAGCTACGCAATGTGTTGTGCTTGGCCGCCAAGCTCATCTTGGATGTGTCTCATCAGCAGTGTGTTACCCTCGTCCTTGACCATCTTCTCCGAGCCATTCTAGTGGCCTCACCTTGGGAAAGCAGGGAACAGAGATGCCAGCTCTGCAGCGGGAAGCCCACAGGTAGTGACAAGGTCACCACTGGATGCCAGGCACATTGTCTTCTCCTGGGCGCTGTTCTCAAAATGCTAAACTGTTTGACTTGTCACATCGCTCACTATGCAGGCAGCATGATGGCCTTTCATTTAATGATGGCTTTTGCTGTTTGCTTCAAAGTTGATAAAACTGCCGTTCTCCATGAGTCCCACATTGTCAGTGTTACTGATACATCTAGGCCATTTTCACTCCATCATGTTTACTGAACACGGCCTTTGATTGTATGACTCCTTCCTGGTGCCAAGCAGCAGGTCTTCATGCCACCGGGGCACCTGGGGACACGGGGAGCTCTTCTGTGCCAGGGGACAAGGTTAGAAGCAATGGCAAGGCAGCTCAGTCCTGAATTAATGAAAGTGTGCCTGATTGCTTGATCTGCTGCCAAGCTGCTCCCAGCCTGGAGCAAAAACAAGGCCTGGAACGGGCACATGTAGCTGAAGGAAACTCATTTGTAAGCTGAGGACTGTAGAGGGGAAAACAAAACCCAAAAAATTCTCCTTGGATGTGTCTCTCATTTCCCCCCTCTTTCTATCTTTCCTTCCATAAGGAATCTGAAACTAGAAACCACCACAGAATCACAGAATCAAAGAATAGTAGGGGTTGGAAGGGACCTCTGTGGGTCATCTAGTCCAACCCTCCTGCCGAAGCAGGGTCACCTAGAGCAGGCTGCACAGGACCTTGTCCAGGCGGGTCTTGA